>Ga0256840_1004190_pt1 | contig 10999 bp, 11 predicted proteins | sample 355202metaG_FD_185969 | JGI IMG/M metagenome (GOLD analysis project Ga0256840, IMG submission 185969) | Hydrothermal vent microbial communities from Mid Atlantic Ridge, Atlantic Ocean - 355-202 | ecosystem: Environmental > Aquatic > Marine > Hydrothermal vents | place: Atlantic Ocean: Mid...
ATGTTTTCTTTAGTATCTGACGCTTCAAAAGTAGCTTTTAAAGCACTAAGTGATGTCTTAGGTAGCAAAGGTTATGATTTTATAGACTGTCAAATGAAGACAGACCACATGATAGGTTTAGGTGCGGAAGTTGTGGAAAGAGATATCTTTCTTGATGAACTAGAAGTTGCAGTAGAAAAACCCAGCGATTTTGGCTCATGGAAGAGCTTTACTTGGGAATATAAGGAATAAAAAATGGTAAATAGAGATATAGGATTCTCTTTATGGTTAGATTTTGTAGAGAGAGATTTTTTAAACAATGAGTTTGTCCCCCTCATAGAAAAAGGCATCATCAATGGTGCGACAAGTAATCCTTCTATTTTTGCAAATGCTATCACCACTTCTCCCGCTTATGAAGAACAACTAAAAAGCCTTGAAGGTTTAAGTGCAAAAGAAAAGTATGAAGCTTTGGCTATTGATGACATTAGAACGGCTGCACAAGCATTACGAAGTTCTTATGATGAAGCCAATGATGGATATATCTCCATAGAAGTAGACCCCTTTTTGTCAAATGACACACAAGCTACCATAGCAGAAGGTAAACGTCTTTTTGCAGCTATTGGGGAGCCAAATGTTATGGTGAAAGTACCTGCAACAGAAGCAGGTTACGAGGCCATGACTGAGCTACTAAGTACAGGTATTTCTGTCAATGCAACACTTATCTTCTCGCCCAAACAAGCAAAACGATGTCTCAAAGCGATGAAAAAAGGTTTAGATGCTTTTGAAGCAAGTGGTGGAGGACGTTGTGAAGCTGTGATTTCCATCTTTGTAAGTCGTTTTGATAGACTACTTGATGCCAATTTAGAATCAGAGGGCTTAGATGTAGCCAAAACGGGCATCTACAATGCGGCTAAAATCTACAACATGATAGAAGCAAACAGAACACCTGCGGTACGTACACTTTTTGCTAGTACAGGTGTCAAAGGTGATGATTTACCTGCTGATTACTATATGCGAGAGCTACTGGCCCCTCACTCGGTAAATACTGCACCCTTAGCTACTATAGAGGCTTACATAGCAACAGAAGCAACTGCACCTAAACTTCCCATAGATGATGATGTAATAGATGGGTACTTTACACAACTCTCCGACAATGGGTTTGACATGGAAGAAGTCTATGCTGAGCTACTTAAAGATGGGCTTGAGGCATTTGAGAAATCATTTCAAGAGATGTTAAATACTTTAAAATAGTTAGAACAAAATAGACGCACTACAAAGGGATACCATGGAAGAAAAATTAAAACTCTACCTTAGAACAATGATAAGCAACAAGGGATCTGACCTTCATATAAAGTCAGGTTCACAAGTGCGAGTGCGTATCCATGGGGTGCTAAAAGTTTTAGGGAAAGACTCACTTACAGCTGAAATGGTGGAAAAGTTAGCCAAAGAAATAACCACAGCAGACCAGTATGAAAAACTAGTCATAGACAGAAACCTAGACTTCTCTTATGTACTTGGAAGCGAAAATAGATTTCGTGTGAATTTCTTTTACCAAATGGATGGGCTTTCTGCTGTATTTAGGATTATCCCTGTTGATATACTCTCTTTAGATGATTTGAACTTACCACCTGTGATAAAAACATTTACAGAGATACAAAGAGGATTGGTACTAGTCACTGGTGTAACAGGGTCTGGTAAATCAACCACACTAGCAGCCATACTGGACAAGATAAATAGAGAACAGAAAAAACACATTATCACCGTAGAAGACCCTATAGAATTTGTACATCAAGACAGAGGCTGTCTCATAAACCAAAGAGGAATAGGACAAGATGCTCACTCTTTTTCTGATGCACTTAGAGCTGCACTAAGAGAAGACCCTGACATTATACTTGTTGGTGAGATGAGAGACTTGGAGACCATCGACATCGCACTACACGCTGCAAATACAGGTCACTTGGTTTTTTCTACACTACATACACTTGATGCAAAAGAGACGATAGATAGAATCGTTGGTATGTTTGGAAATGAAGAGCAAAATCGTATTCGTATGTCATTGGCCTCTGTACTTGAAGGTGTTATTTCTCAAAGGCTCATCCCTACTATACGTGGAGGTAGGGTCGCATGTATCGAAGTTTTGAAAAAAACTGCAAGAATAGAACAACTTATTGCTGAAAATAGAGATGCAGAAATCCCTGATTCTTTGTTTGAGGGTAAGGAAATTTATGGTACGCAAACATTTGACCAAGCTTTACTCGATATTTTACGTACGGGTGAAATTACAGAAGAAATTGCATTGGAATATGCGACTAACCCTGCAGATATGAAGTTGAAAATGCAAGGGGTGGGTAAAGGTGCAATTGTTCAAGATGACCTAGATGAGAAAGAAGCAGATGTCTTTGCATTCAAGGACGAGGAAGAGTAGATTAATGTTAAGTCGGTATAATTCGCGTCTATTTTACTAAAATTATTGGTAAAAAGATTTAATTTAAAAGGACAGAAATGTTAGAAGGTATCGTTAGAGAGAGTATCGGGAAACGTACTGCAAAAGTACTTAGAAGAGATGGTTATCTAACTGCTAACCTTTACGCAAATGGCGTAGAGAACATTCAAGCTGCGTTTAAACGTGGTGAATTTGTAAGAGCAGTTAGAAATAAGGAGACCTTAGCATTTCCTGTTAAAGTAGGTGATACTGAGTTAAACGTAGTCATCCAAGAGTATCAACTACACCCAGTAAATGGTGATGTTAAACATGTAGATTTAAGAATCACTGTACCAGGACAAGTAACAAACTTCTTAGTACCTGTAGTGACTCATGGAACACCAGTTGGGCTTAAAAACAAAGGTGTGCTTGTTATCTCTAAGAAAAGATTAAAAGTACGTGGAGCTATTGAAAATATGCCTGCTAAATTTGACCTTGATGTTGAACCATTAAATAGAGATGATTCAATTCTTATTAGAGACATTGAAACACCTGAAAATTGTAGATTAATGGACAGACTAGATGTTGCTATCTGTGGTGTCATTAAAGCAAAATAAGCAAAAACAATTATGACACTTTTTGTGGGTCTCGGAAATCCAGGGACACAATACGAAGATACACGTCATAATATCGGTTTTAAAGTCATTGACACGCTTGTCAGTGACTTTGGAGCTAGAGACATTTCTAAAAATTCTTTTCATGGGCAACTGTATCGCTCATCCAATTCCCTTTTTTTAAAACCTACTACCTATATGAATCTATCGGGTAAATCAGTACAGAGCGTGAAAAACTTCTTCAAAATCGAACTTGATGATGTTATCGTTATACATGATGACATAGACTTACCTTTTGGTGCCGTACGTTTTAAAAGAGGTGGTGGACATGGTGGACATAATGGTTTGAAGTCTTTAGATGAATACATCGGAAAAGAGTACTTACGTGTGCGTATAGGTGTAGGCAAGCCTGAACATAAGTCGCAAGTAGCTGACTATGTGTTACATGATTTCTCAGACACAGAGCTAGCTGAACTTGAAAAGCTTGTAGAACATGTAGCAAATGCCTGTAAAAAGCTTGTAGAACAAGAGTTAAATACGGTAAAATCTTTCTATAGCTTAAAGTCCATAGAAGGACTTCAAAAAGAGAGGTAAAAAGAATGGGGATATTGCAGCCAAAACTCTATTTTTATTATCTTTCAAAACTCTACATTAAGAACCTTTTGGTCATACTTTTTGGACTCTCTTTTGCCTTTGCCACAATTGATTATTTTCAGAATGCTCAAAAACTCAATATTTCTGGAAACTATAAAATTCTTTATATTTTTTATATGTGGCAGCAAGCACTTGGGCTTTTGTACCCTCTATCGATAGTTTTTGCATTAATTATGACAAAACTTTCTCTAATCAGAAGTAATACAATGGGAGCCTTTCATTCCTTTGGTTACGGCAAAAAAACATTATTAAACCCTTTTTTATTAGTGGCTCTACTGACATATAGTATCTTTACCTTTTTGCATACAACAGAGTTCTCTTATGCAAAAGACAAAGCATTTTTACTGCTTGAAAATAAAGCAGATGTCTACAATGTAAATAATCTTTTTTTCAAATATAATGATACCTTTGTCTATATTGATAAACTAGATCCTATTGCTAAAAAAATTACCAATATCACCATATTTAAAGTAGCAGGATATCAAGTACGATATACGATTAAATCACCCTATGCAACGTTTGATGGATATGAATGGGATGCACATGATGCCACACTTAAAACACATATTTACAAGGATGGTAAGCTTGTTAAATACACCATAGAACAAAAAGAACATATCAGCACGTTAAAAGGCTATAAACCTAAAATTATAGAATCTTTATATGAAGGAAAAGCACTCAATATAGTAGATGCCTACAATACATGGAAACTGCTTAATAAGCAAAACCTGAGTTCAGATAAAATAAGAGCTGCATTTTATGATAAAGTTGTGATGCCTCTCTTTTCTATTGCATTAATGATTATCTTGTTTTTTAAACTACCTTTTCATGCTCGCATGATGAACTTGGGAGGGGTGATAGCTCTTTCTGTGGGGACCACATTTGTGATTTGGGGAGTACTTTTTGGCTTAGCACAGATAGGAGCAAATGGAGCTTTAATGCCCGAACTTGCTACATTATTTCCTATAGTGGCATTGTGGGGTTATGCTATGTATGTGTATATCACAGATGAAAAAAGTTTAGCTTAAAAATAGGTACAGCACATAACTTTGCATCTACATCGAATCACCTAAATGCATAGCAGTCTCAGAGTCCCATCTTGCAACATGAAGTACCATCCAGTGTTTAAACTCACCTTCTAAAAAGTCTTGTACTTCTTGAGGGTCTTTATTTTTAGCCCAATTTTCTCCAAGCTCTTTTACTTTTTTTCGCATAGAGTCATGCTCAGCTTTGTGTATACCTGCAGCATAAAAACCACTCTCTTTCATCATCTCTTCTTCGGTAGAAAAGTGGTCTTCTACATCATAGACTAGAACCTCATAAAACTCAGTAATTTTATCAATGTCTTTAGCGAGAACTGCATCATGAAAGTTGTTTACCACGTCCATTTCTTCTTCATGTAACATGTTCATCATAGCATTTGAAACCAGTTGTACTTCAGATTTTTCAAAAAGCATATTTTCTCCTTTAGTATGTGATATTGTATCTTTAATAGCAAGGTAATGCTCTTGATAAAAGTCAAGTGTATATTTTAGAATCATGTATGAATCAGCTAGTAATCGTGTACTAGCTCTTTTTTAGTCATTTTTAGATAAAATCACCTTAAACTAGAAACAGTAATGTAGATATAAAATTTAGGACGAAAAATGAAATTAGACGCTCATGCATTGGCAGAGAAATATGGTACGCCATTATATGTATATGATTTTGATTATATTAGCAATAGATACGAGACATTAAAAGATGCCTTTGCAGGTAAAAAATCTATCATAAATTATGCAGTAAAAGCAAACTCTAACCTCTCAGTGATAGCACACTTAGCAAAACTTGGAGCTGGAGCTGACTGTGTGAGTATCGGTGAAGTAAATCGGGCATTAACCGCAGGAGTCAGTAAATACAAGATTATTTTTTCAGGTGTGGGTAAACGTGATGATGAAATACGTGAAGCCTTAGAAAAAGATATCTTGATGTTAAACCTTGAGAGTGAAGCAGAGATGAAACGCGTAGAACTTGTGGCAAAAGAGCTAGGGAAAGAAGCACGTATATCCATTCGTGTTAACCCAAATATAGACCCCCAAACACACCCGTACATCTCAACAGGTTTACATGAAAATAAGTTTGGTGTAGAGATAGATATGGCAAAACGTATGTACATTTATGCCAATAAATCAGAATTTCTAAACCCTGTGGGTATTCATTTTCACATAGGTTCACAGCTTACAAAGCTAGACCCTATCCGTGAATCTGCACAAATTGTTGCAGATTTAGTTCGTTCGCTTAAAGCGATTAAAATAGATATCAAGTTTTTTGATGCAGGTGGTGGTATAGGTGTGGTGTATGATGACGAAGTGACTATTTCAGCTACAGACTATACGCAGGCTATTTTTCAAGCAACAAAAGGTTTGGATATCACACTTTTATGTGAACCAGGTAGATATATGGTTGCTAATGCTGGGGCATTTTTTACAAAAGTACTTTATGAAAAAGTAAATGATGGTAAACGTTTTGTCATTGTCGACGGTGGTATGAACGACCTCATACGTCCAAGTCTTTATGATGCCTACCATAAGATAGAAGCTGTAGGAGTTGAAGGTGAACGTACAGAGGCAGATGTTGTAGGTCCGGTGTGTGAGAGTGGTGACTTCTTTGGTAAAAATGTAGCCTTACCACCACTAGAACATAACGACTTAGTGGTAGTACACTCAGCAGGAGCGTATGGTTTTACCATGGCATCCAACTATAATACCCGTGCAAAACCAGCAGAAGTAGCATTAGAAGATGGACAAGATAGACTTGTCCGTGCAAGAGAAACTTATGACGACCAGGTACGGTTGGAATTAGAATATTTAAAGGTTTAATATGACTTTAGACGATTTAAGAGTTAAAATAGATAGCATAGATGACACACTTCTCAAACTCTATAATGAGCGTATGGAACTTGTGCATCAAGTTGGTGAACTTAAAAACACAACAGGTGCTCCTATTTACCGTCCTGAGAGAGAACAGGCTATTTTAAATCGTTTAAAAAAACAAAATAAAGGGAAACTAACTCCCTCAGCTATTGATGCACTCTTTTTAGAGATGTTTGCAGTAGCTAGAAATTTGGAGCTTCCTGAAGCAGTAGCATTTTTAGGCCCAGAAGCGTCTTTCACGCATCAAGCAGCAGAATTTAAATTTGGTGCCATGTCTGCGTACTTACCCATATCTTCGATAGAGGGTGTGTTTCGTGCAGTAGAAAAAGGTACAGCAAAATTTGGTGTTATTCCCATAGAAAACTCCTCAAATGGAATCGTGAGTGACACTATCCATTGTTTGGACGAGTATAATCATAAAATCATAGCAGAAGTGATGATAGATGTACACTTTGCATTTGCGACTATGGCAGAAGATATTGGGCAGATTAAGAAAATATATTCTAAAGATATTGCTTTTGGACAATGTAGACTTTTTTTGCAGGATTTACAGTTAGAAGATGTAGAGTTTGTCTCAGTTGAATCAACTGCAAAAGCTGCAAAACTTGCTGCTTCAGATGAGTATGCAGCCGCTCTGTGTCCTTCAATTGCCGCCAAGCTTTATCATTTGCCTATACGTTTTAGCAATGTTGAAGACAACAGCAACAACAGAACACGCTTTTTTATTATCTCTAATTTTGAAAATGCATCTTCTGGAGATGATAAAACATCTTTACTGGTAAGACTGTCTAATCAGCCAGGTTCTTTGGTAGACTTTTTAAATAACTTTGAGGAAGCAGGTGTCAATTTGATGAAAATTAAATCTCATATTGTTGAAGGTGAGTCTATCTTCTTTATAGAGTTTAATGGACATAAAGATGATGCAAATGTTAAACCTGTGTTAGAAAAAATGAAAAATGAAATCAAAGTCTTAGGCTCGTATGTACGAGAAACAGACGATGTATAAGCGAGTAAAAAATGATTAAATACAATAAAGCCTTAAAAGATATCAAAGTCTATGAAGCAGGTAAGCCTATAGAACTTGTCGTACGTGAGTTTGACATCGCAGCACAAGATGTGGTGAAACTCGCTTCAAATGAAAACCCAATAGGGACTAGTCCTGTTGTAAAACAAGCGATTATTGACAATGCAGGTAAGGCACATCTGTACCCAGATGACTCTATGTATGCTCTTAAAGATGCTTTGGCAACAAAGTATGGTGTAGAGGACAGTAACATCATCATAGGGGCAGGCTCTGATCAAGTGCTAGAGTTTATTTCACGAGCGGTACTAGATGAAAACTCATCTGTGCTTATGTCTGCAGTCACCTTTGCCATGTATGAAATTTATGCGAAGCAGATGGGAGCAAAGGTACTTCGTACACTGTCGTATGAGCATAAATATGATGAGTTTATGGAAGCCTATGAGATGCGTAAGCCTAAAATCGTTTATATTTGTACACCCAACAATCCCACAGGTGATGCCACAAGTAAAGAAGAGGTGATGCGTATCATTCGGGCTATTGGGGATGAGACCATAGTTGTTGTCGATGGTGCCTATATGGAATATGCTTCAGCTAAAGATAAAGCGTATGCTATCAAACCACAGGATATTATGGAGTTTCCAAATGTTATCTATCTAGGTACATTTTCTAAAGCCTATGGCTTAGGTGGTATGAGAGTAGGGTATGGTATCGCACAAGAAGAACTGATAGCCCAGTTGTATAAAATGCGTCCACCTTTTAACATTTCTACCTTGTCTTTGGCTGCGGCGATTGCTGCATGTGGAGATGAAAGTTTTATAGAAGAGTCTATTACCTTACATCAAGAACAGCTAGCACGGTATGAGACATTTGCAAAAGAGAATGGTTTTGAGTATATTGAGAGTTATACCAATTTTATCACCTATCTTTTTACTGACAAGATGGATTCAACAGACATTTCAGATGCACTTTTAAAACGAGGTGTCATCATACGCAACCTTGCCTCTTATGGGATGAATGCCATCCGCGTGACAGTAGGTACAAAGAAACAAAATGATATTTTCTTTCAAAACTTTTTGGAATTATTGGGATGAAAAGTGTAAGGGTTGTAAAAAGTTCAGAAGTAAGTATAAAACCTTTTGTATTAAAAGATTTTGTATTAAAGGATTCTTTGCCAAAACATTTCTTGGATGACTCGGCTAAAAGAAAAAAGAGTGATGTTAAAAGTCAAAAAGTGACCAAAAAGTCTTTAAAACTTTTAGCAGAAGAACTTGGGTTAGACTATAACGATAAAGAGATTGCTTTCACCAAAAAGATGATGACAGCATATTTGAAAAGATAGGATAGGTATGAATATAAAGACCAGCACCATAGACGAACTCAATACACTAGCAGAAGATATAAGACAAAAGATATTGGATACTGTGAGTAAAAATGGTGGACACCTCTCTTCAACTATGGGGGCAACAGATTTAATCGTTGCTATGCATAAGGTGTTTGATGTTGAAAAAGACCCTTTTATTTTTGATGTGAGTCATCAGGCCTATGCACATAAACTTATTACTGGACGTTGGGATGAGTTTAGTACTCTTCGTCAGTTTGATGGACTCTGTGGGTACACAAAACCAAAAGAATCAAAGTACGATTATTATGTCGCAGGACACTCATCAACTTCCATCTCTCTAGCAGTAGGTGCAGCAAAGGCCATTGCTCTAAAGGGTGAGGACAGAGTACCTGTAGCCTTCATAGGTGATGGTTCTATGTCTGCAGGTATGGTTTACGAAGCTCTTAACGAACTAGGTGATAGAAAATACCCCGTAGTCATCATCTTAAATGACAATGAAATGAGTATCGCTAAACCTATTGGAGCTATTTCTAAACTCTTATCTCAGACGATGGCAGGGTCTTTTTACCAGAAGTTTAAAGGTAAAGTAGAAAAAGTTCTTGAACATTTACCTGAGTCTGCTTCGTATATGGCAAAACGTTTTGAAGAGTCATTTAAACTCATCACACCTGGTATCTTGTTTGAAGAAATGGGCATAGAATATATAGGCCCAGTCGATGGACACAACATTGAATCACTCATAGAAACCATGGAAGTGGCAAAAGCTTTAGGCAAACCAGTCATTATTCATGCACAAACCACCAAAGGTAAAGGCTATGAGATAGCTGAGGGGACAAAAGAACACTGGCATGGCGTGAGTGCTTTTGATCTTAAAACAGGTGTAGCTCCTAAAAAATCTGGTGCAAAAGCTGCTACAGCTATTTTTTCTGAGACTTTAGTTGCCTTGGCAGATGAAGATGAGAAGGTAGTGGGTGTTACTGCTGCGATGCCAACAGGTACAGGACTGTCAGCAGCCATAGAAAAATACCCTGAACGTTTTTGGGACGTCGCCATTGCAGAGCAACATGCAGTGACTTCTATGGGACCACTTGCTAAAGAAGGGTTCAAACCTTTTTGTACCATCTACTCCACCTTTTTACAACGTGGGTTTGACCAAGTGATTCATGACATCGCCTTGATGGATTTAGGTGTAGCATTTGCACTTGACCGTGCAGGCATTGTGGGTGAAGATGGAGAGACGCATCAAGGTGCGTTTGATATTTCTTATTTAAGGGGTATACCAAACATGACACTTATGGCTCCTTCAAATGAAAGTAGCATGATTGCATGTATGAAGTTTGCTAAAGAATACAATCATCCTTGTGCATTTAGATACCCTAGAGGGCCATTTATGGCTGAAAATAATGAAAGTCCAGCTTACGAGCTTGGTAAGTCAGTATTACTGCAAGAGGGCGATGATATACTTTTTGTAGGCTATGGCAATGGTGTAGGACGTGCTCAACAGACAGCAAAAATATTGTCTTCCCTTCGACAGGCTCAGGGAACGGTCACTAAGCCTGTCGAAGTGGCTATTTTAGATTTACGTTTTGTCAAACCTTTGGATGAAAAGATGCTTATAAACCTCTCTAAAAAGTATAAAAAATGGTATATCTTTTCAGACTCAGCCAAAAGAGGGGGAGTAGGTTCTGCACTACTAGAATGTTTGAGCGAACATAAGATACAAGATGTTGCGTTAACTTCTTTTGAGTATGATGATGCTTTTATCACACATGGTAATACGAAGTTGGTGGAAAAGAGTCTAGGATTATTGCCTGAACAGTTAGCAAAGAGAATTATGTAGGGGCAGATTCCATATCTGCCCAAGGGTCAATATGGAATTGACCCATACGGGTTGGATTTAATAAAGAGATTTATAAATCTTTTTATTAAGTTCAGTGACAGTGAACAAAACAAAGTTAAGGATTTAAAAAATGGCTAACGAATACATTTTTACAAGTGAATCGGTAACAGAAGGTCATCCAGATAAAATGGCTGATCAGATCTCAGATGCGA
>Ga0256840_1004191_pt1 | contig 10998 bp, 6 predicted proteins | sample 355202metaG_FD_185969 | JGI IMG/M metagenome (GOLD analysis project Ga0256840, IMG submission 185969) | Hydrothermal vent microbial communities from Mid Atlantic Ridge, Atlantic Ocean - 355-202 | ecosystem: Environmental > Aquatic > Marine > Hydrothermal vents | place: Atlantic Ocean: Mid...
ATTGGCTTGTAAAGTTGACGCACAACGTGAGTTAAAAAACATGCACATCATCATTTCAATTCTCAAGTGATCTTAGGTGAATTTGCACTTCGTTTTTAGGTAAATACATTTTGAGCTTCGTTTAAAACGCGTGTTTTAAAGAACTTTTGTGATCTGAGAAAAGGTTTACAGAATTTACATTCTTCAAGTTTTAAACTCTTCATCATAGCGTGAAGGATCCTAAAAATCCAAAGCGTATAATTTTGTCATGCAAGCTAAAAAAAGAAGAATTTTAGGAGTTGATCCCGGTTTTGGAATAGTGGGATACGGGGTAATTGATGTTTACGGACAAACCGAAAATCTCATCTCTTACGGTGCAATACGTACGTCTGCACACGATGCCATTCCAAAAAGAATAGAAAAAATATACGATGAGCTTTCGAAGATATTAACCGAATATCAGCCTGATGATGCCGCGGTGGAGGAGTTGTATTTTTTCAGAAATGTCACAACGGCTATTTCTGTGGGGGAAGCAAGGGGAGTCATTCTTTTAGCCCTTGAAAAATTCGGTGTTAGGATATACGAATACACCCCGATGGAAGTAAAACTTTCGGTTACAAGCTACGGAAAAGCTACAAAAAGGCAAGTTCAAGAAATGGTAAGGGTGATGCTGAAAATGGAAGACATACCACGTCCAGATGATGCAGCGGATGCTCTTGCAATCGCCTTGTGCCATGCACATCAAATGTTTTAAGTTTTAATTCTTGAAATTTTTGATTTCTACACAAAAAATACATGGATAAAAAGTACTGAGATGGAAGGTGTTTTATCATGAAATACAGAATACTCACGGATGTAGATTTCAAAGAAATACCGATTTTCTCCGAAAGATCATACTTACCGAAGATGGAAAGCATCATGATAGATAACGGTTCAATCCAGATCTTTACCATGTCACACGAGAAAAGTGAAGAGGTGGAAAGGCTACTTTCCGAATATTTAAAAGCTTCCGTGAAAGTGCTTCCATTTGACTCTAACGATAAACTTTCTCTTTTCAAGGATGCGTTGCTTAAGCGCGTTAAACTTCTAAACGGCGTGCTGGATGACGTTAAAATCGAGAAAAACGAAGTGAAGATATTCGTTTCAAACGATTTTGTAAAAGAAAGAATAAGCGTTAACGGTTCCAAACACGCGATAGACGAACTGGTTTCAGAATTTTTTCCGACGATGAAGGTGGAGATTTTTTGCAGCAAAAAAGGAGCGGAGCCAACGGAATCGTTTGATGCTATGATAAAAAAGCCAAACGATGTTGTTTCCACGAAAAAAGTGAAAAAAAATGTCATTCGCAAAAGCGTGAAAAACATCAAGATCTCTCCTATAAAATCGATCAATTCAGGAAAAGTTTGGATAGCTGGAGAGACGTTTGGATCTGAGTACAGAAATGGAAAAACATCCGTGCTTTCCTTTTCGATCAAAGACCGATCTTCCGCCATATCGTGCAAAGCTTTTGGCAAAATCGCGAATGATTTTTCAAAGGGAGTTCCAAAATACGCTTTGATTTCCGGAAAGGTTTCCGAAGACAAATTCACCCATGAAAAAATGATAATGGTTAATTCCATAGAAGAATGGGAACCGGAGTTTAGAAAAGACAATTCTCCAAAGAAAAGGGTCGAACTCCATCTCCACACTACCATGTCCTCTATGGATGGGCTTGTGAATGTGGAAGAACTCTTTGAAACTTTGAAACGTTGGGGACATACGGCTGTCGCCGTAACGGATCATGGTGTAATACAATCTTTTCCGGCTTTTGAAAAGGCAAGTAAAAAAACCGGTATAAAACCTTTATACGGCATGGAGGCTTACGTAGTCGATGATACAGGCGAAATATTGAGAAACGGAAACGCAGAAGGTGAATTTTCCAAAAAATCCTTTGTGGTGATCGACTTCGAAACGACGGGTTTGAACGCTATAAACGATGAGATAATCGAAATAGGCGCGGTGAAGATAGAGAATTTGAAGGTGATAGACAGATTTCATTCGCTTGTCAAACCGGTTAAGAAGGTTTCAGACAAATCCATTGAGATAACCGGCATATCTCTTGAAGAGTTAAAAGATGCTCCAACGATAAAGGAGGTCTTGCCCCAACTCTTAGATTTCATGGGCTCATCCATCTTCGTGGCCCACAACGCGGATTTCGATTATCGTTTTTTAAGGGAGAGTGCCAAGAAATTGGGAATAGAAGTTGACAGACCGTATATAGACACTTTGCAGTTCTCAAAATCCCTGATGAAACTCTCCGGCTACGGCTTGGAAAAGGTGGTAAAAGCCCTTAATCTCAGATCATTTAACCATCACAGAGCCCTTGATGATACGATGATAACCGCCGAGGTCTTTTTGAAGTTGATAGATTTAGCCGTTTCAAAGGGCATTAACACTTTGGAAAAAGTGAACACACTTTCAAAAAACGTTGATATAAAATCGTTATATCCATACCATACGACCATTCTCGTTAAAAACAAAGATGGCCTTAAGAACCTTTACAAGTTGGTAAGTAAATCCCATCTCGAGTATTTTAAAGGAAAACCTAGAATACCAAAATCGCTTTTGCAAAAAAGAAGAAAAGGTCTTTTGATAGGGTCGGCATGTACATCTGGAGAATTAGCGGAGAATTATTTTGGTGGAGCGAGTAATGATGAGCTCATTCAAATAGCCTCATTTTACGATTTCCTTGAAATAATGCCACTTGACGTCATAAGTGATGACAATTCAAGAGAGATAACTCAAGAGATGCTTAAACAGTTCTATTTGAAAGTCTACTCGTTGGGAAAAGCCCTTTCCATTCCAGTTGTTATGACGGGAGACGTTCATTTTTTGAATCCAGAAGACGCAAAGGTGAGGGCCATTTTGCAGGCGGCTCAAGATTACAAGCATTTCAATTCTCAAGGTGGACTGTATTTGCGAACCACTCAAGAGATGCTTGAAGAAGCGAAAAAGATATTCGTGGATTCGGAATTTGCCGATCACCTGAATGAAGTGTGTGAAGAAGTGGTTATAGAAAATCCAAATCAAATAGCCAACGAAATAGAAGAAGTGAAAATAGTCGATTCAGTTCTTCATCCACCGAAGATAGACAACGCCGAAGAGACGATAAAAAAAGAAGCCTATCAAGAGGCCGAAAGAAGATACGGAACTCCTCTTCCTCAGGCGGTGAAAGAACGACTTGAGAGAGAATTACATTCGATAATAGATAACGGATACGCCGTACTTTATCTTATAGCGAAAGAGCTTGTAGAGAAATCCAAGTCGGATGGATACGTCGTCGGTTCGAGGGGTTCGGTTGGTTCTTCTCTCGTTGCAACGATGTTGGGAATAACCGAAGTTAATCCTCTGCCACCACATTATTACTGCCCTGAATGTCACTATTTTGAATTCAACAGTTCCGTGGAATCCGGTTACGATTTACCACCAAAGCGTTGTCCTAAATGCGGAACACCTTTGAAAATGGATGGACAAAACATACCATTCGAAACTTTCATGGGATTTCATGGTGACAAAGTGCCGGATATAGATTTGAACTTCTCCGGTGATTACCAATCAAAGGCTCATAAATTCATCGAAACTCTTTTCGGTAAAAAACACGTTTTCAGAGCTGGCACCATATCCACAATCGCCGAAAGAACGGCTTACGGATTCGTGAAAGGATACATAGAAAAAACGGGTGAGATCTTGAACAAAGCAGAGATCGAATACTTAGCTTCAAAACTCACAGGCGTCAAAAGAACAACAGGTCAACATCCTGGGGGATTGATGATAGTCCCCAAAGATATGGATATTCACACTTTTACTCCCATTCAAAGACCTGCCAATGATACCAAGAGCGACGTCACTACCACCCATTTTGACTATCATTCAATTCACGATACACTTGTGAAATTGGACATACTCGGCCATGACGATCCCACAACGATGAGAATGTTAAAGGATCTAACCGGCGTGGATCCCATGAGTATACCGATGAACGATAAAGAGACCATGGGCATCTTTTCTTCAACCAAACCCTTGGGTGTTGGCAAAGAGATCGGAACTCAAGTTGGAACTTATGGAATCCCGGAATTCGGTACCAATTTCGTTAGACAGATGCTTGTGGAGACAAGACCGAAAACCTTCGGTGATCTTGTGAGAATTTCGGGACTGTCCCACGGTACAGATGTGTGGGCAAACAACGCTCAAAATATGATCAAAAGCGGAAAAGCAACTTTGGAAGAAGTTATAGCATGTCGTGACGATATAATGAATTACCTCATTCAAAAAGGCGTGGAACCTTCTTTATCTTTCAAGATAATGGAAAAAGTTAGAAAGGGAAAGAAATTAGAAGACGAAGATTTAAAAACGATGAAGGCGAAAGGAGTACCGGATTGGTACATAAATTCGTGTAAAAAGATCAAATATCTCTTTCCAAAAGCCCATGCCGTGGCGTACGTCAGCATGGCGTTCAGAATAGCGTATTTTAAAGTTCATTATCCTCTTGCATTTTACGCCACTTACCTTACGATCAAAGGTGGAGAGTTCGATATCAAAGTTGTAAAGGGTGGATTGGAGTGGGTGAATTTCGAACTTCAAAGACTGGCACACGAAGGCGTTACAAACGTCAAAGAAAAAGCCAAACAAAGCGTTTTGGAAATATGCAAAGAGATGATGTTAAGGGGATACGGATTCAAAAATGTTGATATATTCAAATCAAGTGCCACTAGATTTGAAATAGAAGGTAACGAGTTGAGAGTACCTTTGAACAAGGTTCCCGGTCTTGGAGAAAAAGTGGCCGCTTCGATCGAAGAGGAAAGAAGAAAAAAGAAATTCCGCTCCATAGAAGATTTGAAAAAAAGAACTCTTATAAACAAAACGCATCTTAAGATTTTGCAAGAACTTGGAGCTTTAAAGGACTTACCGGAAAACGATCAGATAACTTTAATTTGACTCACGTTGTGCGTCAATTTTACCCAATGGCTTTTAGCCATACATCGCTTTTCAAGCGATAAGGGAATTTTTTGAAAATGTCATCCTGGATCTTCTCCTTTTGTCATGCTCTACCAACCGTAGGTCATTCTGAACCGGCCGCAGGTCGTCTCGGACCTGATGCGGGATCTCGTTTTATTCTATGAGATTGCGGGTCAAGCCCGCAATGACGTTGAGGTTAAGGACTCTCACCAATAGGTCGTAGCCCGGAATGACGTTTGGGAGTGTTTGAAAGGCTGAAGTTAGTTTGTTCAGATCAGTTTTACACGAGTCAATCGTTCATTTTTCAACACCCATGTCTTTTTCAATGAACTTCGTTACCCTCATACACAACGTGAGTAATTTGATTTTATCGCCTTTAAAAACCGGCAACGCTAACGTTACGAACGAAAAGCGGCGTAAAGATGCCTGCTTTTTCATCCTGAAAGCACCTTGGCCATTTTTTCTTTTACGCTGAGCAAAGCCCTACAATCGTCTTCGTTGTAGGTGACTATCTTTTGAAGAAGTGAATCGTCCCTCTTTAGTTTCCATTCATCAAGCGCTTTCATCGCTTCGTATCCGTTGAAATTTTCAACTCTCCATTCAAATCCAACGGCTCTTGCGACATCCTTTAGAGAATAAAATCTCACGGGAAGTACAAAAGAACTGGTTACGATAGCGTAAAGATCTTCAAGGCGATTCAAAACGTTTTTCACGCTTTTACGTGAAAGGACACCGAATTTTTCCACAACTCTTCTATCGAAAACGTCGTAGTGATATATGGGTGCGCGCGGATGAAGCTTAACGAATTTCAAAAACTCTTCCCAATTATCTTCCCAATCGTCATCCAAAAGAACGAAATACCTGTAAATTGTTTTCTTGCCCACTTTTAACAACACACCTAAAAGATAAGTTTCATCGGCCCCCTTTTCGACATCGAAAAAATATTCGACTTTGTGACGCGGAATTCTTTCACCTTTGCAGAGCAAAAACCATTTCGATGTACCGATCGATTTGGCTTGAAGCACTATTTTTTCGGCTTGAGTTTTGCTTATTCCCATGTACTTGGATAATCTGTCCGGATCCGCGTTCGAAATTTTTTCCACATTCGAATATCCCGCTTTCTGTAAAGCTTTTTTTCTTCCTTGCCCGATGCCGTTTATCATCGATATATCACCTTTGTTCGACGCGAATTCAACACATTCATCATGGAAAGGACAATTCCTGCAAGCGAATGAAAATGTGGGATCAGGCGGTTGCTCGTCGGAAAGGATCTTCTTAATCTCTTGGAGCAAATTTTCAGCTTTTTCTCTGCGGGGATAGATCTTTTTCAACCCATCTGAAGTTGAGAGTGCAACGGCCATCTTGATCTTTTTTAAATCCATGATAAATGCCAAAAAAGAGGCCAAAATCTTATGACGCTCACGGATGGTCTTGGAGTGTATGTCAAGAATCACGGTTTTCTCGCCGTCGATCACTTCAATTCCCTTCACTTTGACAGAAAGCCACATATTCTGGTATTTCACAACGAAATGACCTTCTTGAGTTTGAGTAAACGAAGAACCTTTTTGGAGGGATTTTTCCATCAAAAAGGCTTTTCTATGGCAAGAAATGAAATCTTTCAATATCTCTTCATTCACAAAAATCGTTTCTATCTCCTCCATGATATGGATTTTTTAAAACAATTATACAACCGTTCACCGTGCCATTATGAAGATCAACGCCGATACCAACAAACTAAAGGCGGACCAAGAGAAGATGAAGATGTTGTTATCAAAAATGACGGAAAGAACGAAGACGGCCAGCAAAAGAAAGTACACGAAAGCGGTGAATTTAACTCGCATTTTCAATATTCTTATTCCCATGTAAATGTACGCCGCTATTCCCAACAATATGAAAACGATTTTCAACGTGAGCAAAATTTTCCCACCTCTTATTTAAAAACGGGCATCATCAGATGCCCGTTTGGAGCGAGCAACGGGATTCGAACCCGCGACACTCGGCTTGGAAGGCCGATGCTCTACCATCTGAGCTATGCCCGCACACTTCGTTTTACGTGAATGATTTTACCATAAAGATGAACTTTTGATCAAGTCCCAAATTCATTAAAATACCCCTTTTGAATCCACCAAAAGCGTAACTGGCCCATCGTTTAGAAGAGAAACTTTCATATCGGCTTGAAATACGCCTTTTTCCACCTTTATATTGTAAGATTCTTTCACCATTTCGCAGAAATCCTCGTACATCTTTTTCGCCTTTTCAGGTAAAGCTGCGGATGAAAAAGAAGGTCTTCTTCCCCTTCTGCAATCTCCGTAAAGTGTGAATTGAGAAACTACGAGCATTTCTCCATTCACATTTAAGAGAGATTCGTTCATCTTACCATTTTCATCTTCGAAGATGCGTAAATTCGGAATTTTCTTTACCATCCATTCCAGATCTTTGATCGTGTCCTCCTTTTCAACGCCTAAAAAAATCAACAGTCCTTTATCGATCCTACCTACCATCTTTCCTTCAACTTCTACTTGTGCCCAACTAACTCGCTGCACTACCGCTCTCATTGGTGCCACCTCTTTCTCTGTGAACTTCTATAACTCCCTTTTCCTTTTTTACATGAGATATCACGTCTCTTAGTTGTTTGAGGTCAGATACATTTACAGTTATCGAAATGTGCGCTATGCCAACATCGTCCACTCGAGACGCCACTCCGGCCAATTGAACATGCTTTTCTCTTATACGATTTATCACGTCTGACAACAATCCTTCGCGATCGTAAGCTTTCAGTCCTATTCCAACGCTGAAAAGTTCTCCAGATTCCATCCCCCACGATACCCTTACAATTCTGCTTTTATCAACGTTTTTCAAATTCTTACAATCAAGCGTATGAATGCTTATTCCATGATTTCTAGTCACAACTCCGACGATCGGATCGCCGGGAACTGGATTACAGCATTTGGCCAAATGAAATTCTATTCCATCGAGATCTTCTACCAATATCTCTTTACCTTCAACTTTTTTGAAATGTTGAACGGGTATTTCATCCGTCTTTTTTTCTTCCAACAGCTTTTCAACTTGAAAGGAAGTTATCGCTCCTTCCCCAAGTCTTAGTTTGAATTCCCTTTCATTCTCTATATGATGCGTTTCAAAGTATCGCTTTATCTTTTCCATCTTGAAGAATTCTTCCAAAGATAGATGATACTTTTTCACCGTTTCTCTAAGTATCTCTTGACCACGCGAGACGTATTCTTCCGCGAATTTATCTCTTAAAACTTTTTTTATCTTAGCTTTTGTTCTAGAACTCTTGGCGTATTTCAACCAATCCAAACTTGGACCGGAGTTGTTTTTATCTACCAGTATTCGAACACGATCACCGTTACGCAATCTGTATCCTATCGGTACCATTCTTCCATTGACTATGGCACCAGCGTAATGGTTGCCTATCTCCGTGTGGATCGTGTAGGCAAAATCTATCGGCGTGGACCCCTTTGGAAGTCTTTTGACTTCTCCTTGTGGTGTAAAAACGAAGACATCGTCTAACTGAAGCTCTTTCGTAAGTTCTTTCCAATTCGAAAGACCTTTGACGTAATTCTTTTGCCACTCGAAAAGCCTGTCTATCCATTCGCTGTTCTTTATCTTTCCTTCTTTGTATTTCCAGTGGGCAGCCATTCCGTACTCCGCTTCTCTATGCATCTCTTCATCTCTTATCTGTATTTCCAAAACTTCTCCTTTTTCCGTCACAACACTCGTGTGAAGTGCTCGATAACCGTTTGATTTTGGAGAAGCTATGTAATCCTTGAATCTTCCCGGAATTGGCTTCCAAAGGCTGTGAACAACCCCCAATGCGGTGTAACAGCGCGAAACATCTTTTACAAGAATTCTCAAAGCGAAAAGATCGTAGACTTCGCTGAATTCTTTGTTTTTACTTCTCATCTTTCTCCAAATGCTGTAAAAATGTTTCGCTCGCCCATCTACTTCCAAAAAATCAACTTTGTTTTTTTTCAAAAACCTTTCAAGTTCATCTTTGTAGTAAGCGATTTCTTCCGTTCTTTCGTTGATTTTCTTGTCAACCAATTCTTTTATTCTTTTAAATTCTTGAGGATAAACGTATTTAAAGGAGAGATCCTCCAATTCACTTTTTATCGTGTAAATTCCCAATCTATTCGCTATCGGAGCGTACACTTCCAACGTCTGTCTTGCCTTTTCTTTTCTCCTTCTCTCGTCACCGAAACTCTTGAGTGTTCGCATGTTATGAAGTCTGTCGGCGAGTTTGACTATAACCACACGGACATCTTGTGCCATAGCGAAGATCATCTTTCTAATCGTTTCTATTTCAGAAAATTTCACGTCTTCTTTTTCCAAGGATTGAATCTTCGTGAGTCCATCGACTATCAAGGCTATTTCATCACCGAATTCTTTCCTTATCTCGTTAAGCTCAACGTTCGTATCCTCCACAACATCATGTAACAAGGCGCCGCAAATGGTTTCAGGATCCATTCCAAGCTCGAAAACGATCTTCGCCACACTGACGGGATGACAGATGTAAGGCTCACCGCTTTCCCTTTTTTGCCCTTCATGCGCCTTTTTGGCGAATTCATAAGCTTTTTTCACAAGTTGAGCCTTTTCCTTGCCTTTACTTTCACTTAAGGAATTTACGATCTCTTCTATCGTTTTTTCATAATCTATCACGCGCGCACCTCTTCAAAAAAATTCAAAGTTCCTCTTCTTGCTGCCTTTCAGAGATGTATATGTTGGGAATCCAAAGCATGTAGAAAAAAGCGGCAAAATACTCTCCAACATAGGGTATCAAAAGAAAGAAAGTGAGTATTATAAGCGATACCAGGGTATGTATAACGTGAGCATCTTCCAAGATGAATCTCAAATTTCCCTTAAAACCGTCAAAGGCATCGATATCTTCGTTAAGTACCATGTAAGTTGGAATGTACAACATGAAAAACAAGATGAACATGCCTGGAATCACGTACATCTCGAAACCGGCTACCGTGAAAAAGGACATGAACGTCGAAAAAACGAATAGACTCACGAAAAATTTCGAAAAAGCCCTTTCCGAACTTGTCCTTTCCTGCCCTATCAAAAGAGCAGTCCAGCCGGAAATCGAAAAAACTATCGCCCATTTGAACACGTTAAAAGCGAAAGGTATCCATCCAGCATTCAAAAGTTTGATGTTCGCAAAGTACTCCCATGTTATCAAATTAAACATCAAGACCGTTCCAACTCCAAAAAGTGAGGGAACGACGGCTGTCGGTTTCTTTTTTATCACGAAAAAGATGTTTCCAAATCCATCTAAAAATTCCATACCTACACCCCCGTGTGTTAGTCATGGATCGACTGCGCCTTTAGATGTATTTTACCACACGTTTCAACGTGAGGCTTGACAATTTCAGTCGAAAAGTGTATAATTTTGCGTGTCTCGCCGAGGTGGTGGAATTGGCAGACACGCATGGTTGAGGGCCATGTGGGCATTACAGCTCGTGCGGGTTCAAGTCCCGCCCTCGGCACCATCATAAGCTGCCATGAAGGCAGCTTATTTTGTTAAACTTCAAAGAGAAACAAGGCGAAAAAAGTGACGAAGATAATATCGACGAAATCATCGAATGCGATCGAAATCACGAAGAGTTATTTAGAAAATTGCGCCGTCATCGTTTTTCCAACGGAAACAGTTTACGGCATAGGAACACTTTTGAAATGCGAGCAAGCGGTGGAAAGAATTTATCACCTGAAAAAACGCGATAGAAACAAGCCCATGCTTTTGCACGTATCGACAAAGAAAGACGTGACTAAATACGCGATGAATTTAAATCAAGATGTTTTTAAAGTCATCGAAGCGTTTTGGCCCGGTTCTCTTTCCATCATTCTCGACGCTTCCCCTTTTACGCCACGATACGCCGTTAGTGAAGATGGAACTGTGGGTTTAAGGATGCCAAGTGATGATTTCTTTTTGCGCCTTTCAAGGGAAACAGGGCCGTTGATCGCTACAAGTGCCAACATCTCAGGATTTACCCCTTCTTTGAC
>Ga0256840_1004192_pt1 | contig 10997 bp, 8 predicted proteins | sample 355202metaG_FD_185969 | JGI IMG/M metagenome (GOLD analysis project Ga0256840, IMG submission 185969) | Hydrothermal vent microbial communities from Mid Atlantic Ridge, Atlantic Ocean - 355-202 | ecosystem: Environmental > Aquatic > Marine > Hydrothermal vents | place: Atlantic Ocean: Mid...
TGATTAGAAAATAAATCTAGCTGAATACCCTCGACGGTTGCAATATCATATTTATTTAACCATTGTGCCGTTGCTAATTTATCACTACAAAGAAAAACAGCTTGCGAAGATGAATTAAGTAGTCTGATATTATTACGTTCTATCAATTGAGTTATTTTATATAAAGCGCCATCAATTTCTGGAGCCACAGGCCATATAAAATCCGCGCTATCCATTAAGCCAGGTAATAACTGATATATACATTGATCACGTACTACTTTTACAATGGTGGTGTTTTTAGGCAGTTTTAAACTATTAATACGCCAATCAACAACTACCGTAAGTTTAATATCAACACAGAGAGACAGCTCATTAACTAAAGCATTCAGCATAATAGCGCCTTCTTTAGCCAATGATTCAGGCAACGCCTGTTGAGCGAACCCTCCCCCCGTAATATATTCAAAAACCAATATATTATAAGGTGGTTTTACTTCATTTCGAGGCATTAATACGCCCTATAAAACCAAGAAATATGTACGAAATAACAATATGATTAACCACACCTAATAATTTATCTAGCTTATTCAATTTGTGAGTAGACAATGAGAATGTCCTCGGCAATTGCTCCTGCATTGCTCTACCTACGTGCATAATCTACATGGATGTAGTGAATGCAGATATTGCAAGAGACATATCTGTCCATGTACTAGCCGGCACGAAGATAAATGATAGTTTCGGAAAAAAGAGCATTATTTTATTCGCGCCGAGGGCGGACGCTCCTACTAAGGAACGTGTATGGAATAACTTCCCGAAATTATAACGTAGGATTTTTGTTTCAGGTGGAATGATCTCATGAGGCGCATAGCAAGCTACGCAACGAATGAGATCATTCCATCTGGAGCAAAAAGACACGTTAGAAATCGGGAAGTTGTTTCATGCACGTTCCTAAGGCAACCGGTAACAAATATTTCACTAGAGGTGTTGAATAATGACGAAGTCATTAAGACTCTAGGCTATCAACTCGCTGAAACCCTCGAGGCAGTGCATTCCCTCTTTTGGCTCTAGCGCCAGAGTATGCCTCTATATCATTTCCTTTAATCGTTAAGTGTCGCTTACCCGATAAGATTTTAACCGCGCCAGCTTCAGGAAACACTGCAACAGAAATCACTTGATCTTCTCCTGCCTTTAACTGTGCAGGTGGGATTTGGATTAACTTGACCCCCTTGCCTTTTGCTAAAGCGGGTAACTCCGACACAGGAAAGATCAACAACCGCCCTTGTAAGGTCACTACTGCAATTAAATCTGTATCATTTTTAATAGCAACTGGAGCTAGAGCCTTGGTACCCGCGGGTAAGGTAATTACCGCTTTACCTGCTTTATTTTTACTCTGAATATTTTTCAGTTGCACCCTAAAACCATAACCCGCACTACTAACCAATACAAACCAATCATCTAACTGCCCAGAAAGCAGATGAGTAAATAAAGATCCCGTCGGTGGTTTTAACCGTCCGGTTAGGGGCTCTCCCTGACTTCTAGCCGAGGGTAAATCATGTGTCGAAATAGTATAAACACGTCCAGTGGAATCCATCACAAAAGCGGGCTGGGTTGACCGGCCTTTAGTTGAATCTAAAAACTTATCTCCAGAACGATAGCTTAAGCTGTGCACATCAATTTCATGTCCTTTTGCAGCTCTAATCCAGCCTTTTTGTGACATCACAATCGTTAAAGGTTCATTGCTAATTAATGCTGTGGTATCTAAAACTTGTGATGCTTTTCTTGATACAATTAAAGATCGTCTGTCATCCCCATATTTTTCAGCATCTTTTTCTAGCTCTGTTTTAATAAGCCGATTAAGCAATCGTTTGGAGCCTAAAGTCTTTTCCAATGCTTGACGCTCTTTTTCCAATTCATCCTGTTCGCCACGAATTTTCATTTCTTCAAGCTTTGCTAGATGTCTTAGTTTTAACTCTAAAACAGCTTCTGCTTGAGTATCGCTAATGCCAAACCGTTCCATCAACACCGGTTTGGGTTTATCATATTCTCGGATAATCGCAATGACTTCATCGATATTCAAGTAGGCTATTAATAAACCATCTAAAATATGAATTCTGGCCAATACCTTGTCCAGTCTGTATTGCAATCGCCTACGAACCGTTTCTGTTCTAAATTGTAACCATTCAACCAGAATATCACGTAAATTTTTAACGACAGGCTTCCCATTCAAGCCAATCATATTCATATTAACGCGATAATTTTTTTCCAAATCTGTGGTTGCAAAAAGATGTGACATAACAGATTCCACATCAATACGTTTTGACTTGGGAATGATAACTAAACGTGTTGGATTTTCATGATCAGATTCATCTCTTAAATCTTCAATCATAGGGAGCTTTTTAGCCATCATTTGAGCGGCAATTTGCTCAATCAATTTTGAGCCAGAGACTTGGTGAGGCAACGCTGTAATCACAATATGATGCTCTTCCAGCTCATATTTTGCCCGCATTTTTATAGAACCATTACCCGTGGTATATATTTTACTAATGTCCTCTGTAGAGCTAATAATTTCAGCTTGTGTTGGGTAGTCAGGCCCCTTCACATACATCATTAAGGTGTCTATACTGGTGTCAGGTTCATCAATCAACTGGATACAGGCACTAACCACTTCACGTAAATTATGAGGAGGAATATCAGTCGCCATACCCACTGCAATCCCCATGGTGCCATTCAGTAAAACATTGGGTAATCTGGCGGGTAGTAAAGTTGGCTCCTTCATAGTGCCATCAAAATTATCAACCCAATCAACAGTCCCTTGTCCCAACTCACTTAATAAAGTTTGAGCGTAGGCTGTTAATCTGGATTCAGTATATCGCATGGCTGCAAATGACTTTGGGTCATCAGGTGAGCCCCAGTTACCCTGCCCATCAACCAAGGGATAACGATACGAAAAGTCTTGAGCCATGAGAACCATCGCTTCATAACAGGCCGAATCACCATGAGGGTGATATTTACCTAATACATCACCAACGGTTCTGGCTGATTTTTTATATTTAGCCAGTGCATTCAACCCTAGCTCAGACATAGCATAAACAATACGCCTTTGTACTGGTTTTAAGCCATCTCCAATATGAGGCAACGCCCTATCTAAAATAACGTACATGGAATAATCCAGGTACGCTTTCTCAGTAAAATCCTTTAAAGGTAATTTTTCGAAGTTTTCCTGTATTCCCATTTATTTATAATATCTACTTAATTTTTATGAAATCGGATGAATTTTTATATTAAGGAGCGTGTATGGAATAACTTCCCGAAATTATAACGTAGGATTTTTGTTTCATGCACGTTCCTAAGAAGCGAGGGTTTAATTAAATCCAAAAGTTATAGGATATGCTGAGGCACCAAGCGCATATTTAGCATGCGATGCGCTTGGTGCCTCAGCATATCCTATAAATCTAGTTTTGGAATATTATTAATATCCTCACCCCTTATTTTTTCCTATTATTCTAGCAGTAAGTCATCTTGTTCTTCCTCTACACCATCGGCAACTAAAGATTTTCTTTTAGATAAATAAGAGTTTCTATAAAATTCATATTCCCCAAAAACGGCAGCTTCTTCTGCTGTTTTATCTGCACCGATTAAATCAGCTCTAATATCAGTATATTTAACGGCATTAGCACTCGCGGTTATATAAAATGTGCTTCCTGGAATGTAAAAGGTAAAATAAGATGTTGGATCCATTGCTGCATCCCCTATCAATCCAGCAGTTCCTCTTACCGAGCTAGGCCCCAAAAAAGGCAATACGATATAAGGTCCTGTAGGCACTCCCCAATATCCTAAGGTTTGTCCAAAGTCCTCGTCATGCTTCTCTAAATCAATCATTGTTGCAACATCAATCAACCCTCCAATCCCTGCGGTTGTATTAACAATAAAGCGCGAAAAATCTAGCCCCGACTGAGAGACTTTGCCTTGTAAAGCATCATTAATAGTTACTCCAATATCATCAATATTACTAAAAACATTGCTAACAGCCTGATCAACAAAATCTGGGGTAATCCAACGGTAAGCCTTTGCTATGGGCTTCATAGCATAATCATCTAAGTTTTCATTCATATTGAAAACCTTCCGATTCCAGCTTTCCCAAGGATCTCTCTCATCAGCTACTTGAGTGGTTGCACAACCACTCAACATAACTAAAACAGCTATTCCCGTTAATTTTTTTAATTTTCTGTTAACCATAATTTTGTTTCCAATTTACTAAATATTAATTTAATTATATTGCTTAAAATAAATATTTTAACTTATAAAATAATGAATAAGGATGTAGAAATCACGTCTAAATCCAATTCTAGTGGTAGGATGATATTAAATTTCGACTCATAAACATAGTACAAACTTTATTTTTATATAAATATAACAAATGGATATAACCCCAACACCACTAGGTAAACGTTTTAGAGGCTACCTTCCAGTCATTGTCGATATTGAAACAGCTGGATTTAATGCCAAGAAAAACCCTTTACTAGAGATAGCTGCTGTCATTGTTGAACCAGACAATCAAGGATTGTTACAGATCACTGAATCACATGCCAGCAACATTAACCCTTTTAATGGCTCAGAGCTTGATGAAGCTGCCCTAAAGTTTACAGGTATCGACCCATTCCATCCATTTAGAATGGCTATTGAAGAAAAAGAAGCATTAACCAAATTATTTAAACCTATAAAAAATGCTGTAAAACGAAATGAATGCACCCGCGCAATTTTAGTTGGTCACAACCCAGCCTTTGATATGAATTTTCTGAATGCGGCGATTGAAAGAACCAAACACAAACGCAGCCCGTTCCATCCATTTAGTAGCTTTGATACTGCGACATTAGGTGGATTAGCATACGGTCAAACTGTATTAGCAAAAATTGCTAAAGCAGCTAATTTAGAGTGGGATAGCGAAAAGGCGCATTCTGCACTCTATGATGCTGAGCAAACAGCAAAACTATTTTGCATGATTGTAAATCGCTGGAAAGAGATGGAAGAACTAAGTAACCCTTAGGCAACCAGCAACAAATAACCCACCCACCTTACTGGCTTTTTTATCCCTGCTCAAACCATCTCAATCGTTACGTAGCTGGCTATGCGCCTCTTGAGATAGTTTGATCAGAAACAAAAAACCTGCGCAACCTGGGTGGGTTATTTATTGCCAGTTGCCTTAGGAATGTGCCTAAAATTAAGTTATCAACTATCAAACTTGAAGTGGGACTTTAGGGACTATGAAAGTATTAGCTTTTAGCTCCCCTCTTTGGAAAAGAGGGGTTGGGGGAGATTTTATTACCAAAACAAAGATTTTAATATCAATATGTTATGTGTTTATAAAATCCCCCTCTATCCCCCTTTTCCAAAGAGGGAGGTCAAAAACAGAATACTTTCACAGTCTCTTTAGTCCCGCATTGGGTCAGGCGAGGCTAAAGCCTCATTTCCAAATTACTCAAGTTATTCCATGCACATTCCTTAAAGGTAAAAGGGTAAAGGGTAAAGAAAGAGTATCCCCCTTTCTTTATCGTTTACTTTTTTAAGCTGCTTTTTCCAATATACCTTGTAACTCACCTTTACTATGAAGATCCATAATAATGTCACAACCACCCACTAACTCGCTATTAACATAAAGCTGAGGATAAGTCGGCCAGTTTGAATACTCTTTAAGTGCTTCTCTAACTTCAGGGTCTTCAAAAATATTAATATACATAAACTGCACACCACATTCTTTTATTACCTGAACTGTCTGTGCAGAAAAGCCACACTGAGGAAAGTCTGGTGAACCTTTCATGTATAAAACAATTGTGTGACTACCTAGTTGATCTTTAATTCGTTCAATTACATCCATTACTTTTTCTCAATAACAATAAAAACCCAGTAATTTTATCAAGTTTTATCCATGATAAAAACCTTTATACTCAGAGTAGTTAAGTTTTTGGCTTTAGTGTAGCGTTATTTTTTATTTAGAATACAGCGCAGAACCAAGTAACTAGTACACTAAAGGAATGTGCATGAAACAACTTCCCGATTTCTAACGTGTCTTTTTGCTCCAGATGGAATGATCTCATTCGTTGCGTAGCTTGCTATGCGCCTCATGAGATCATTCCACCTGAAACAAAAATCCTACGTTATAATTTCGGGAAGTTATTCCATACACGTTCCTAAGAAACCATTTTAGCCCTAAAACCATCCACAAAAAATAGCCTATAAAAAGCCAGAAATACCACCTTGCGGAGTATAAACTATATTTTCTAATAAAAACACACTTGCCTGATTTTGTGTACTCGATATAATGGAACGTTTTTCTACGAATTTTTAATTCTCGACAAAAACACTATTGATAATGACTAGTCATATTATGCCCACCTATGGACGATTACCAATCACCTTTGAAAAAGGGGATGGTGTATGGCTATGGGATCAATCTAATAAACGTTACCTTGATGCTTTATCCGGCATTGCCGTCTGTAACTTGGGGCACGCACACCCAGCGGTTCACCAGGCAATTTGTGAGCAAAGTAAAAAGTTAATCCATACTTCAAACTTATATGGTATTGCCACACAGGAACAATTAGCCGACCAATTAGCCAGTAGAAGCGGCATGGATAGTGTATTTTTCTGTAATTCAGGTGCAGAAGCAAATGAAGCAGCTATAAAAATTGCTCGCTTATATGGTCACCGACAAGGTATTGAAAAACCTTGCGTACTGGTTATGAATAAAAGTTTTCATGGCAGGACTTTAGCAACATTAAGTGCAACGGGTAACCCTAAAGTTCAAGAGGGTTTCTCTCCTCTAGTCGAAGGTTTTATTCATGTCCCTTATAATGATATTAAGGCTATAAAATCAGCCATAAAGGATAATAGTAATATTGTTGCCGTCTTTGTTGAACCCGTACAAGGCGAAGGCGGTGTACATATTCCTGCTACTGACTTTTTAAACCAAATTAGAACATTATGTGACCAGCATCATTTACTGATGATGCTAGATGAAATTCAAACTGGGATTGGTAGAACTGGAAAGTTTTTAGCCTATCAACATAATTCTATAACTCCTGATGTTTGCACGGTGGCGAAAGCACTTGGTAATGGCGTTCCTATTGGCGCATGCCTTGCAAAGGGAGTTGCTGCCACACTATTAACCGCAGGAAAACATGGATCAACATTTGGCGGGAACCCTTTAGCATGTAGTGCCGCCCTTGCTGTACTCAACACGCTTGACAAGGACAGTATTATTGGCCAAGTAGAATCTAAAGGCTCTCAGATATGTACAAACCTGACTAACAAATTAAAAAATAACCCTGCTGTTTCAAATATTAGAAACAAAGGCTTAATGATAGGTATAGACCTTGAACTCCCATGTGCTGAACTTGTCAATACAGCACAAGAACAAGGCTTACTCATTAATGTTACCGCGGAAAAAACCATACGTTTATTGCCGCCTTTAATCATCAATTCAGAACAAATTGAAATACTGACAGATACTTTGTCACATCTCATTGAAGAATTCACAACACGCTGTAAATAATGATGAAACCCAAACATTTTATTAGCCTACTTGATTTAACTAGCGATGAATTTCGCTCATTAATTAGTAGAGCTACTGACCTAAAAAATAACAGAGACCCTAACTTTCAACCTTTGAAAGGACAGGTATTAGCTATGATTTTTGAAAAATCATCTACTCGAACCCGCATTTCATTTGAAACGGGAATGACTCACTTTGGGGGCAGTGCTATATTTTTATCTCCCAGAGACACCCAACTAGGACGGGGCGAACCCCTCCAAGACAGTGCAAAAGTCATCTCAAGTATGGTAGATGGCATTATGTTACGAACCTTTTCACACGAAACAGTAACCACTTTTGCAAAACACTCCAGTGTCCCTGTTATTAATGGTTTAACAGGATTATTACATCCCTGCCAATTACTTGCCGATATGCAAACTTATTTTGAGCATAGAGGGGATATTGCTGGAAAAACGGTTACTTGGGTGGGTGATGGTAATAATATGTGTCACTCATACATCAATGCAGCGCGTGTTCTTGACTTTAAACTCAATATTGCTTGCCCTGAAGGCTATAAACCTAATCAAGCAATAGTTGATGCTGCAGGAAACCATGTAGCTTTCTTTAATAGTACCGAGCAAGCCACTAAAAACTCTGACCTAGTGGTCACTGATGTTTGGGCAAGCATGGGACAAGAAGAAGAACAGAAAAAGCGTGAACTTGCCTTTAAAGATTTACAAGTAAATGCACCCGCAATGAATGCGGCTAACCATGACGCTTTATTTATGCACTGCTTACCAGCTCACCGGGGTGAAGAAGTGACTTCTGAGGTTATTGATGGGCCGCAAAGCGTGGTCTTTGATGCTGCTGAAAACCGCTTACACGCACAAAAAGCACTATTAGAACTGTTACTCACTAAGGAATGAGAATTTAATAACTTCCCGCTTTTGACTCAGAATTGGGAACTTATTAAACCCTCATTCCTCAATAATATACAGGCTTTAGTTTAAACCTTATGAAAGACTCTTCTGTGAAAAAAATTTTAATCGGCTTAATTACGCTACTGTGTTTCAACCCTGCAGTTCATGCAAAAACTGTCTATGTGACAGATAGCATGAAATTTACCCTTAGAAGCAGTGAAAGTAACCGCAGTAAAATTCTAAAAATGCTACCTAGCGGTACGGCTTTAACCCTTCTCAAGCAAAATAACAATACCCATTACAGCAAGGTGCGTACCAGTAGTGGTGTTGAAGGTTATATATTAACCAGACATACATTAAACAAGCCTATTAGTAAATGGTACCTAAATAAAGCAAATAAAAAATTAGAAACTTTGCAGCAAGAGTCTGAGTTAATCAAACAAGAACTTGCCCAATTAAAAGGTAATAACAATGACACACTTAGTTCCAACCAAGCACTCTCTCAAGAACGCGACCAATTAAGCAAAGAACTCAATGATTTACGCCAAACAGCTGCAAACGCAGTACAGTTAAAGCATGATAGAGATCAGTCTAGAAAAAAAATAATTACATTAAGTAATGAGTTAAAAGAAGTTTCACATGAAAACCAAATGCTTAAAGATAGTGCCAATCAGGACTGGTTTTTATATGGGGGAATACTGTCTTTATTTGGGGTGATTTTAGGGTTCATTTTACCGAAATTAAGCTGGCGCAGAAAAACCAGTAATTGGGATACATTTTAACAACAGACACAAGACTAAAGGCTAAAAGAGCACGCGCTACTTTAGCCCAGCCTTTTCAAATCATATATATTTAGGAAAATTTCACATGGCAAATTCAGGTGATAATAACACTCGTCACTTTTCGTCTTTAGTTGTTGATGGTATGGAACGTGCACCAAGTCGTGCAATGTTACATGCTGTAGGCTTTAAGAATGAAGATTTCAAAAAACCTCAAATTGGTATTGCATCTACATGGAGTATGGTCACACCTTGTAATATGCATATCAATGACCTTGCTGATAATGCGGCAAAAGGGGTTGATGAGGCTAATGGTAAAGCAGTGATTTTTAATACAATCACCATCTCTGATGGTATTTCTATGGGCACAGAGGGTATGAAATACTCTTTAGTCTCCCGTGAAGTGATTGCTGATTCTATTGAAACTGTTGTAGGCTGTCAGGGCTTTGATGGTGTTGTCGCTATTGGCGGGTGTGATAAAAACATGCCTGGATGTATGATTGCAATTTCACGCTTAAACCGCCCTGCTATCTTTGTGTATGGAGGCACTATTTTACCAGGCTGCCATAAAAACAAAAAACTTGATGTTGTTTCTGTCTTTGAAGCGGTTGGAGCAAGAGCTAACAATAAAATTGACGATATTGAACTAGCCGCTATTGAAGAAAAAGCAATTCCTGGGGCAGGTTCTTGTGGTGGTATGTATACAGCTAATACCATGGCATCTGCTATTGAAGCCCTAGGTATGAGTTTACCAAACAGCTCAGCTCAAGCGGCTACTTCTGAAGATAAACGTATTGATTGTGAACGTGCTGGTGCTGCGGTTCTTGAGTTATTAAAAAATGATATCAAGCCTAGTGATATTATGACAAAAAAAGCATTTGAAAATGCCATAACCATGATCATTGCTTTAGGCGGCTCAACCAACGCCGTACTGCATATGATTGCCATGGCAAATACTGCTAAAATTGATATTACATTGGATGACTTTACTCGTATCGGAGCTAATGTACCTATGCTTGCCGACTTAAAGCCTAGTGGTCGCTATCAAATGGCTGAGCTAATAGAAATTGGTGGCATTCAACCCTTAATGAAAACTTTATTAGACCACGGCTTATTACACGGTGACTGTTTAACCGTGACGGGTAAAACATTAGCAGAAAACCTAGCTGATGTTAAACCCTATCCTGAAGGGCAAGATATAATTAGACCACTAGACAACCCTATAAAAAAAGATAGTCATTTAGCCATTTTATACGGGAATCTAGCCACTGAAGGTTCTGTTGCTAAAATCACAGGTAAAGAAGGCTTAGTTTTTACCGGTTCAGCTAAAGTGTTTGACGCTGAGGAAGAAGCCCTGCAAAGCATCCTTAATGGTGGCATTGTTAAAGGTGACATTATTGTTATTCGCTACGAAGGCCCTAAAGGTGGGCCAGGCATGAGAGAAATGCTTTCACCAACCTCTGCTGTTATGGGAAAAGGTTTAGGACAAGACATTGCCTTAATTACTGACGGACGGTTTTCGGGTGGAACCCATGGCTTTGTTGTTGGACATATCACCCCTGAAGCTTATGTTGGAGGTGCTTTAGCGATTGTTGAAAATGGTGATAAAATCACTATAGATGCCGAAACAAAAGAACTGACCTTGCATTTAGATGATAGCGTAATCACTCAACGCCTAGAAAAATGGCAACAACCTGCACCCAAATATACTCGTGGTGTACTTGCTAAGTACGCAAAATTAGTTAGCTCTGCATCTACTGGTGCCGTTACTGACAATTAGAAATATAGGGTGGA
>Ga0256840_1004193_pt1 | contig 10996 bp, 9 predicted proteins | sample 355202metaG_FD_185969 | JGI IMG/M metagenome (GOLD analysis project Ga0256840, IMG submission 185969) | Hydrothermal vent microbial communities from Mid Atlantic Ridge, Atlantic Ocean - 355-202 | ecosystem: Environmental > Aquatic > Marine > Hydrothermal vents | place: Atlantic Ocean: Mid...
AAAACCAGCTCCCCAGCGTTTCTCAAATAGATATTGCTCACACGCCTCTTCACTATTGAATTTTTCGTCAAATTCTATACTGTTTTTTGGGAATGATGAAAATATTTGCTCCTCCATATTTTTTTTTGCTAAAGTAACTCGAATATTCTTAATATGCAAAAAGTTTTTTTCATTCTTTTAATTTAAATAACCGTTTTTAAATACGTTCTATAATCATTGCATGACCATGTCCACCTGCGGCACAAGCAGCAATAAGTGCAAATTGTTTGTTTTCGTTTATTAAACGGTTTGCAGCTGTTGTAATTAATCGCCCGCCGGTTGCACCAAACGGATGCCCAAGCGATAAGGAGCCGCCTAAAATATTCAGTTTATCCATAGGAATTTCTCCAAATTTACCGGATAAACCTAAATTTTCTTTACCGAATTTATCAGAGTTTAAGGCTTTAAGTACGGCTAAAATCTGTGCAGCAAAAGCTTCGTGAATTTCAAAAACACCTATATCCTTTAAATCCATACCTGCCATTTTCAACACCTTGGGTATGGCATAAGCCGGTCCCAGTAAAAGTTCTGTTTTAGGGTCTCTTCCCACAAAAGTATAGCTAAGGATGCGTGCTTTGGGTTTAAGCCCGAGTTTTCCGGCTTTTTCTTCCGACATCAGCAAAACTGCCGAAGCACCATCGGTTAAAAAGGATGAATTTGCGGCGGTTAATGTTCCGTTTTTCTTATCAAAAGCAGGACGAAGTTTTGCTAATTTTTCAACGGTACTGTCTGCTCTGTAGGTATTGTCTTTATTCACAATTTTATATTCCGGCAAGGTTTCAACAGCAGCAATTTCCGCATCTAAAATACCTGCATCGGCAGCTCTTGATGCAAGTTTATGCGAACGAACAGCATACTCGTCTTGTTCTTTACGTGAAATATTCATGTGTGCTGCTAATAGTTCGGCATCTTGCCCCATGCTTAAGCCGGTTGTAAACTCAGTTATATCAGGTATTTCCGGTTTAAAATCGGCAAAGCGCAAACTGGTCAGGAATTTTAAAGTATCGCCAAAATTTTTAATTTTTCGGGCATTAAACAGCTTTTTGCGCATTTTTTTACGGAACATAATTGGTATATCCGAAACACTGTCTGTCCCACCTGCAATAGCAACTTCTATATTTCCCAAACGTATCATATCCACAGCCTGTGCAATTGCAACATTTGCCGAAATACAAGCTTGCGAAACGGTATGAGCCGGTGTTTCGGGGGATAAGCCTGCAGTAAGCATTGCTTCACGCGCTACATTAGGAGTGCTGATGTTATGAATAACCGTTCCCATAATCACCTGTTCAACAAGCCTGTGTTTAAGGGCTGTTTTATGCAGAAGGCTTTTAATTGCCGATGCACCCAGTTGATAAGACATCATATCCGCATAGTCGGTACCGGAACGAAGAAAAGGCGTTCGGATACCATCTATAAGCACAACATTATGTATTTTTGACAGATTATCCATTATTTATTTTTTTGAATGACTTATATTTAATTTTTTTGTATAAAATTAGAAAAAATACAAACCAAAGCAAATTTAGTCAGGATTTCAAGTTAAAAATATATGCAAAAAGAATTTAAGAACCTTTTAAAAGTATTAATCGCATTAATCATTGTATTATTGTTTTTTTCGGTAATACGCGCGTATTTTTATTTTTCAAATCAAAGTGTTTTTTCCGGAAACCTACACTTATTTCCGGCATTTATTTATGGTTTGGTTTATGATATTCGTTTTGTTTTGTGGATAAACAGTCCGGTTTTGTTTTTATTCTTTTTCCCTTTTCGTATTCGAAATACTGTTTTTTGGCAAGGAATTGTAAAAATTTTATTTTTGTTGATTAACTTTTCTGTATTGTTGTTTTATTTGCTAAGTGCTAAGTTTTACAGTGTTCTATCGCCAGACTTTTTAATGTTGAGTGAAAGTGATGATTTTATTCTTTCTTTATTGCTCAGCCTTTCTAAATTAAGATTTGGTTTCCTTAATGTATGGGATGTACTGTTGTTTTCAGCTTTTGCTTTTATTGTTTTATGGCAGATTTTTCCTTCAATAAACATAATGCTTTTTGAGCGTACAAAATCAAATAAATTAACTCGTTATGCATTAAGTATTTTAACAATTATTATTTTTCTTTTAGGGATTTATGAACATAAATACAAACCGGGAAATTGGCAAACATCTTTATATCGTTATGAAAATCAACCGAGTGCACTTTTATCCATCAATAATAGTTATAAATTGATGCATTTATATTTTTTCCCACCTGAAGAAATCCCCCTGAATATAAATTCTACACAAATAGAAAACTTGTTTTCAGCAGATAAAGTTTATACATCAACTCATAAAAATACGAAAAATGTTATTTTATTGAATATTCACTCTGATAAGCAATCTGTTGAAGAATTTATGAATGCCCTAAAAGCTTCCGGCTTTAACATACATCAAAGCCGTAATTTTTATGCTACGCATAAAACTGATATTTCACAAGCGGATGAGCTATTATTGTCCTTACCTGCATTCACGAATAAACCGGTTTATCAATCAAAATTTGTTTTTAACAGGTTTCGGTCTATTGCTGATATTTTGCGTGAAAATAATTATCAAACTATTTGGGTGGGTAATCAGGATATTGATAAAAGAATACAAGCGAAGAAAAATTTTTACGGTTTTGATGTTTTAATTGCACAAACAGGTTTTGATAATTTGTTGTCTGAATTAAATAAAAAAATAAATGAATTAAACCGTAATTATTTTATCTTTATTGATTTAAAAGATGAATTTCAGGGAATTGGAGATTTTTTAAGCAATGCGTATTTTAATAAAAACTCATTTATTATAATTAATTTAATACCGGCTGTAAAACAAGATTTTGTATTTGGGAAAACACTGTTTTTATTGCCCGGAAAAAATACTGAGCCGGTTTTTCAAAGGGACACTCTTACTGATGTAGATATTTTTCCGAGTTTAATAGATTATTTGGGTATTAATACTAAATTTACCGCTTTTGGAGAAAGTATTTTTAAAAAACAGGGGGAAGAATTATTTCAATATACAGGGAATGATTATCTATTACTAAACGATAGTTTATTATTGCGTTATAATGGAGTATCTACCAAATGGTTAATTAATTACAAAAAAGACCCTGATGAGTATTATGATTTACAGGATAACTATCCGGTTCAAAAAATTCGGATGGAAAATAAAATAAGAGCAATTCTTCAAGAATATAAAAATAAATTGTATTAAACCTAAATTAAGCAACAACAAATCAAACATGAAGCCAAAACTATCCGAAAATATTATCAATTTTTATTCAAAATTAAAAATAGAACAGAAACTTCCGGAAGGTGTGGAAATTCTTAATCCATATGGAGATGATGAAGTTAAGAAAGTTGTAAATAGATTTTACCGGAAATATTATGACGATAATGATGAACGTATTCTTGTTTTAGGCATTAATCCGGGCAGGTTTGGTGCAGGAGTGACCGGTATCCCATTTACTGACCCTGTGCAATTGGAAAAAAGATGTGAAATTATAAATTCTTTTGATAAAAGACCGGAACTTTCTTCTATTTTCATATACCGGATGATAGAAGCATACGGAAGTATAAGCGGGTTTTATAAAAAATTTTATTTAAGTTCAATAAGTCCTTTAGGGTTTATTAAGGAAGGTAAAAATTTGAATTACTATGATATAAAAGCACTTCAAGAAGCGGTTTATGATTTTATGCTTCAAAGTTTAAAGGAGCAGTTAAAGTTTGGTATTCGTAAAGATGTTTGTTTTTGTTTAGGACAGGGCAAGAATTTTCAATTTTTAGAAAAATTAAATAAAAAACATCAACTTTTTAATAAAATAATACCATTAGCACATCCGCGCTATATTTTACAATATAAACGTAAATATGTTCAAGATTATATAGATGAATTTTTATTGAAACTTGCTGAAATTTAGATAGATATGCTAATTATATTATTTCCGGTTAAACGTTCAAATGTCTTAGCCGACGATTTGAACTTAGCTAATTTATTTGTCTTATTAACATGCCTTTATAAAATTTGCCGCTGCCTTTAAAAACCGTAAAATCCAGTTGGCTTTGCATATTTTGGGGGTCTTCATTAGCCATAAATCGGTTGTCCCAAATATGGTTTTTATCAACTTTTACAATTCCTTTTCGTTTATACCGGGTTCTTCCGTCTTTATCCATAACTTGTTCAAGTACTTCAAAACGGTCGCCTTTTTCCAAGCCTTCTTTTAAGCCGATTTTAGCAGCAAGGGGGTCAACGCTATATAAAGGGGTTTTGGTTCTAAATACTTCGTATTTACGTTGCAATTTTGCAATTACCGCATCCATGGCTCTAACGGTTGCTGTTCGGATTAATTCTTCTTCACTTTTTTTCGTGTAGGATGTTGATTGTAAATCTGCCCAAGCAATTTCATAACCCACAAACTTTAATTTAAAGATATCCGAATTATCAAAAGCCTTTTTTCTTTCCGGCTCAAAACTGTCTTTATCCATCCAGTATTGTTCGTAAAAAACTGCCGCAACCGAATCGTTCCAATCCAATTGATATAAATATGAAAAAGTACGAATTACATAACCTTTGCCAAAGGTTGTAAGTAATTCATCGGCAGTTTCCGTATCGATATCAACATCGGCTAATTCAGCAACATCTTTTAATAATGAAAGTCCTGCTTTGGTTTTATTTGCCACTTCTTCTTTGCTGATGTAATCAAAATCATTTACTATCACAAAAGTATTTTTAATAAGTTCTTCGCCGGCATCAGCCAATAATGCCATTCCTCTTTTACTGCTCAATGCCAGTTTAACATCCATATCAGAAGCATTGTAAGTGCCTCTTTCAGCAAGCAAATTAACATCAAAAGTACCTTGCGGTGTACGGTTAAACCATTTGGCTACAAGTTTCTTTGCCACTTCATTTTCTTTTAAATAATTGCTAATATTTTCTTGCTGAATACGAACTTTCTCTTCTTTTTTTATTTTTAAATTTACAGCATTTGGTATTTTTCGCTCTTGCAGCAAATGATTATTAAACTTATCGGGAATGGGTGCTTCAATAAAAGTTTTTTGAATTTCTGTTGAATATTGGCGTGTGGGCTCACTAATCATCAATGTATATAAAGAACTTCTACGGTAAATTACATCTCCGTCAATTTTTTGTCCTGAAATAATGTTTGAAATACTTAAAAGAAGTATGAGTATAAATAGTTTCATAATAACATAAAAGAAGTTAAACAATACTGCAAATTACTAAAAAAAGAACATAAGAATAAAACACTTAGTAAAATAATAATGGTATTTTATCAAAAGCATTTTATATTTGTGCTTTTATAAAAATATGAGCATACCGGATAGAAATATAATTATTTTGTTTTTTTTGTTAATTCTTAGTTTTTCTTGCGAGAAAAAAAATTGTTTAAGTTCGGCAGGCTCATCAGTTTCAGAAGAAAGAATATTACCCCGTTTTCAGTATATTGATGCTTACGATAATTTTCAAATTTATCTTCAAAACGATACCGTACATAAAGTACTTATTGAAACGGGTGAAAAATTAATGCCTTTTATCGAAACTTATGTTCAAAACGATACACTTATTATCAAAGACAATAATACTTGTAATTTTTTAAAAAACTATCCCAAGCGAACAATATATATATCGGTTGATACATTAAAGCACATAGACATTAATAATGCTGCTGATTTATTTACAGTGGATACTTTTCGAGTGAAATCATGCTCTGTTCGTTTTCTTGGAGATATTGGGAGCTGTGACTTAAGCGTGGACGCTTATGTTTTTCAATTACAAATTTGGTATGCAAGTGGCGATTTTAAAATTAAAGGCAAAGCCTATTCTTCGTATTTAAGTGCTGAACAAACTTCGTTTATTTATGCGGATAGCTTGCAAAATACGGTTTGCCATGCATATAATAACAGCAAAGGCGATATTTATGCTCAATCCGGGAGATATTTTTATTATAGATTAAAAGATACAGGAAATATTTATTATTCAGGCAATCCTGATACGATTATTGTTCAAGAACATTCAGGTACCGGTAAATTAATAAAAAAAGATTGATGATTCGGCTTATATTCATACTCTATCTATTGATAGCACCAATTGTGCTTTTTGCGCAAAAAGAAAAGGACAGTTTAAAATATAATTACTTATCGGCAGAATATAAATACGGCATTATTTATGCTCACCACGAAGATTTTAAATATTTTATTAAAGATTACCTTAGCGGATTTGAATTAAATTATGGTTTTAGAAGTCAAGGTAAAAAAAAATGGCAGAGAATTTACAGCTACCCGGAAACAGGCTTTGGATATACTTTTGTGGATTTTGGTAATTCTGAAGTTTTAGGTACCGCTCATGCGCTTTTTACTTTTGTAAACATACCCCTAATTGAAGGGAAAAATATGCTTTTTACTGTAAAATTTGCCGGAGGAGTGGCTTATTTGAATAAAATTTTTGATTTATACAATAACAAATACAATATTGCCATTGGGTCGCATATTAATTCCTACTTGAATATTAACTTTAATTTCCGATATAGAATTTACAAGCAATTATTATTTACCTGTGGTTTAGGTTTATCGCATTATTCAAACGGGGGCACTACCAAACCTAATAAAGGGATTAATGTTTTTCTTCCTTCTCTGGGTTTAAGCTATCAGTTGCAAAAACAAGAATTTGTAAAACCGGAGTTATCTATTCCCAAGTTTGTTAAAAGCTATGAGTTTAGCATTATTTATGCCTCGGGTTTTACAAGTTTAGAGCCGGCAAATCCTAAAAAATATTTCACTTCAGCATTAAGTCTTAATTTAGAGCGCGGTTTTTCGCATAAAGGACGCTGGGGTGGAGGTTTTGACTTTTTTTATAATGCATCAATTCCTGAATATGATAATATCACCGATACAGTTGTTAATTATTCATTTTTAGGAAAATCAACTGCCGGAGTTCATATTTCTTATGATTTGGTGTTTGGAAAAACTTCGTTTACCATTCAATTTGGAGGATATTTTTTTAAAGGGAATAATCTTGATGAGTATGTTTATCATCGTTTTGGTTTAAAATACCGTTTTGCAGAACATTGGCTGGCAAAACTAACGCTAAAAACTTTTTGGGCAAAAGCCAGATTTCCCGAGTTTGGGGTAGGTTATAGAATCAAGTGGTGAAATTAATTATTTTTTTAGATAATAGCCCCATGGAATTCAACTCTTTAAAAAACAAATACATGGCTTGTTTCTTTTTATCATCAAATTTATAACTTATAAAACGTGTAAAATATTCGTGTAAATCAATTGAACTATGCGGAAAATTTTTATGATATTCACCAACAACTTCGTTTATATTATTAATTCCGTATGAAAGCGCAGTGTTAAAATCATGAATAAAATCTTGCGAAACCGGCTTGTTTGCCGTCCAAACTGCAAAAACAAAAGGTAATCCGGTAAATTTTTCCCATTCTTCGGCTAAATCATATACATATTTATACTTTTTTTGAAGATGAAATGTCCGGTCGCCAATAATTAAGCCTGCTTTATTTTCTTTTATATTTTGTTCGTATCCTTTTTGTGCATTAATCCATTCGGGCTTTATTTTCCAGTATTTCTCAGCAAGAACTTTAATAAGATTTACCGATGTGCGTGATTGGTAATCAAGGTAAATTGATTTAATTTCAGCTAATGGAACATCGCTTAAAAGTAAAACGGTTTTTACTTTCCCGCTTGCACCAATACAGTAATCTGATATTATAAACGGATTTTTCATTAAAGGAATAACTGCCACAGGAACGAGAGCAATATCTACTTTGTTGTTTAGTAATTTTGAAGCGCATACCGAAGGTATGTCTTGTTCAAAATCAATATTTTCTATTATGTTTGAATTTTTTATTCCATACAAAAAAGGCAAAGTATTCAAATAAGAAACTGCCGATATTTTAAGATTTTTATCCATTTAATTTACTGTTTTTGGCTTCTAAAATAGCAATTGTAGCGGCAACTACCGAAAAAATAGATACAAATATAGAAATTTGTGAGCCAATCAGCGGAATAATTAAGGGTAACGCAAAAATACTGCCGTTTGCTATGGCTATCCACTTATAGTTTCTCACCATTTTTGCACTTTCTTTCACACTTAAGCGCTGTCTTTCATTAATATAATCAATAAACGAAAAACCGTAAAAATATGCCGAAATTAGAAACATAAATGCTGTTGCCAATAGACCCACAAACGGAATAAAGCTAAGAAAAAATGCAGGAATAATAATTAATGTTTCGATAAATAAATTTCGCAAAGCCATAAAAATTCCGCGAAAAGTATCGGTAATTAACTGTTTAAATTTGAATTTATATTCTTTACCGCTTATTATTTGTTCTGTTTTTTCCGAAAGATAGGAGAGAAACGGCGACATAATTATCAGTACGATGTATCCGCCAAAATAGGCAAAAGCAATTAAAAATACTATTTCGGTAATAAAACTGATTAAACCTTTAAATACATCGCCCCAAAATGCCGAGTTTTGGATAAAATCCCAGTTTGTACTTAAATTTTTTAAATAATCAGATAATTCGTTAATATAGCTTTGTGCGATAGCAAAAATCAGGATACTTAAAACAAAAGGCACAATTAGTGTCCAGCCCATTTTATTTTTAAAAATAAAATGAAAAGCTTTACCATAGGCTGATAAACCTGTTTTTATTTGCTGCGATACAGTCATTTACTTATCGTTCATGCGGTACCAATCAATTTTTCGAGTTAAATACATTACTATTGCCATTACAACAAACAAACCGATACTACCCATAAGTAAAGCATAATCTTGCAGTTGAAGTGTAACATACACAAAACCGTACAAAATAACTAAACTTAGCCCTGTTATGGCTGTTTCGCGTAGGTTTTGGTATATGCTTTTTGAATAAAGAGTTACTAATGAAATAGTTGCAATAGAACTCACTATATATGCCGTATTAAATCCAAAATGCTCTGAAAATGCTAATAATAATGCATAAAAAATGATTAAAGCCAAACCAGCCAATAAATATTGTATCGGATGAATACGTTTTTTTGCTAAAACTTCTACAAAAAAGAAAATCAAAAAAGTAAAAGCTATAATCATTATGGCATATTTGGCACTACGTTCCGATTTTTTATAATGATCAACCGGAACAATTAAATCTACCCCAAAATTTGACCGGTTAATATTGTAAACACTCTCTGTCCATTTTTGCGGATAAGTGCGATTAAGATTTAAAACCTGCCAATGTGCGGTAAAACTTTTGTTGTTTTCATCAAGTTTATAATCTTCGGGTAAAAATGCGCCTTGAAAGCTGGGATGTTCCCAGTTTGCTTTCATTTCTACTTTGGTAATTTTACCTACGGGAGTAAAATATAAGTATTGGCTGCCGCGTAAACGGATGCTAAATGAAAAATTATTATTTACAGAGTCTTTTGTAATGTTTATGCGCGTACTAACACCGGTTTGCAACACATCGTTTGTTTCTAATCCCGGATTAAAAGAGTAATCTTTTTCGTCCCATTTTAATTTTATTGCCTCTTTTATTCCGCGCATGTCCGTAATACCTATTGATATAGTTGCTTCGTCCCACAGAATGTCTTTATCGGCTATTTTCCATTCGCTGAAATCAAAATCTTTAAAATTTCCGTTAAATTTTAATGAAGTGGTATAAACTACAACTTCGTATATCCCGCGATGCCTTTTTTCGGGCTCTACAATACAGTTAATGTTTAGTGCTTCAGGCAAAAAATGGGCATATTCCCTTTTTTCGTAAATTTCTTTTTTTTCGTTAATATATTTTTTATTATACGGAATGCTTATTATCGGACCGCTGAGTGTTTGCGCTTCGCCCCAAATGGAACTTACTTCGGTAATTGCATCGGCACTTCGGTATTGGCGCTCGTGAATAAGCGATTCAATCATTGATGCCGGAATTAATAGTATAAGGACTAAAAATGCTATTGAAAATATTTTTACGCTAATAGAATTTTTCATCCAGTCATTAAATTTATCGAAAAAACTTTTATCGTTTTGTTCCATAACTGATCAATTTAGATTACAATGGCAATTTACAAGTTTTTTTCGACTATTTTATCTGTTGTCTCAATTATTTCTTTTCGCAGATTAATTATTTTCTTAAAACCGGCTTTATTTTTATTGATAAGATAAACCCATTGTGCGCGGGTTTTAACAAAAAGGCGGTGGATACCAAATGCCAACATTCCTGTTAAAGGCAAACTTATCAAATAAATCCAACTTAGCCATCCTACTTGGATAAAATGATGAAAAATAAGCGTTTGGATAATATAAAATACAGGGAAAAATATCAGCCCGAATGCAAATGTAATTGAACTGGTAAATTGCCGGTCTTCTAATTTACTGGTTAAAGGATAAGGCAACAAATAGGGAATAATATTATTTACTGCACCGTATAAAAATACAGGTAAAGAAAGTATTAATATCAAAGATTTTAATAAAACGCTTGCAAAATCTTCATTTTTACGTAGCACCCAATCTCTAATATTGTACTTTTTTAAATATTTAGCATATTCACTAACTTTTTCGTTGAGTTTTTTAATGTTTTTTGGATTATTTTCTAATTCTTTATCTAAGGCATCAATTAACTTTTTGTCGGCTTTAAATTTATTTTTTTGAATGTAGGGTAGTTTCAATCTATCAAGCATGTAGGTATCATACATTTCAAGCAACTGCTCATACATATCGTAATATTCTTCCGATTGGATATGTATCATAACATCAATAATTCCTTTAGTCATTTCATCGCGTAAAGCGAGCATTGCTTTTTGAGGGTTTTCTTTATACAATTCTTTAAATTGCGATACGGGAATTGCTTTGCCAAAGTTTATTTGAATCGTACTGCGAAAATTCCAATAATTGGAATAGTAAATGCCAACGGGTACAATTTGAAT
>Ga0256840_1004194_pt1 | contig 10993 bp, 9 predicted proteins | sample 355202metaG_FD_185969 | JGI IMG/M metagenome (GOLD analysis project Ga0256840, IMG submission 185969) | Hydrothermal vent microbial communities from Mid Atlantic Ridge, Atlantic Ocean - 355-202 | ecosystem: Environmental > Aquatic > Marine > Hydrothermal vents | place: Atlantic Ocean: Mid...
ACGCGATACCCTGCTTTTTTAAGCACGTGGCTTAAAATCAAGGTCGTAGTAGTTTTGCCATTGGTTCCAGTAATAGCAATAATAGGTTTATCTACAAACCAAAAGGCAAGTTCCATTTCAGCACAGACCAAAGTATTTGCACCTGCCAAGGGCTTAATGTCGTTTAATCTCACCCCAGGACTTAATACGACCAGATCACAAGAGCTTAACAACTTGCTAGAATGTTTTCCAACTCTAAGTTTTAGTCCCAGGAGCGTAGTTAATTCTTCTACCTCAGAATCAATTTTACTTTGGTTTTGCTCTAGCCAGTAAACCTCTGCTCCAAGGTTGGCCAAAAGCTTAACCGCAGCTTTTCCGCTCTTACCCACTCCAATTACTGCGGTTTTGTGTCCTTTTAATTGTTCTACAAAGACCAATTCGCGCATAATTTACGTTGCCCCAACAGTCATTATCCTTTTGTCTCTAACGCAATTTAAGAGTACTTAAGGCTACCAAGGCCAATAAAATAGATAAAATCCAAAACCTGATCACGATTTTTGATTCTGGAATGCCCTGCAATTCAAAGTGATGGTGCAAGGGAGCCATCTTAAAAAATCTTTTTCCCTTGGTTAGTTTAAAATATCCTACCTGAACGACTACGGACAAAGTCTCTACAACAAATAATCCGCCTACGATAAGCAACAAAAGTTCCTGCTTACAAACCAGGGCAATAAAACCAAGGACCCCGCCAATGCTTAAACTTCCCACGTCCCCCATAAATATCTCTGCCGGATAAGCATTGTACCACAAAAAACCAAGCCCAGCTCCTGCCAAAGCCGAACAAAACACAGCCACCTCTCCAACTCCGGCCAGATAAGGAATTTGCAGGTACTTAGCCAAATAAAAGTGCCCAGTTACATAAACAAAAATGGCAAAACAGGCTGCACAAACCACGCTGGGACCAATGGCCAGACCATCTAACCCATCGGTTAGATTGACTCCATTGGACGAACCGACCATCACAATAATGGCAAAAGGAATGTAAAACCAACCTAAATAAGGATGCAAGTGTTTAAAAAAAGGTATTAAAAGATACGTATTAAACCCCTGCCACTTAAATAGTAAAGCCAATACCCCAATAGCTACGATAACTTGAGCAAGCATTTTATGCCTGGCACTCAGCCCTTGATTATTTTTTCGAATAATTTTCAAATAATCGTCATAAAAACCAATCAAGCCAAAACCTATGTAAACAAAAACAGTCATCCAAATATACTTATTGGTAAGATTGGCCCACAAAAATACGCTAACCAACACGCAAAAACCTATCAGCAGTCCACCCATGGTCGGAGTGCCGTGTTTAGACGAGTGATTTTTTACTTCATTTTGAATGTATTGGCCAAAGTTTAACCGCTTTAACCAATTGATAAAATAAGGTCCCAAAATAAGACTCAATAACAAGGCCGTAATAAAAGCATAAACACTTCTAAAGGTAATGTATCTAAATACGTTAAAACCAGACCAAAGATGAATTAAAGAATAAAATAAATAGTAAAACATAGCCTATCCTTGCTGTTTTAACGCCTGTAAAAATCTTTCCATTTGCATGCAGCGCGATCCCTTAAACAAAACAATCCCGTTTTTGAATTGATTGGATTTAAGGTAAGAAATAAATTCGTTTTCTGTTTTGATCTGAAAAAATTTTTCTCCGGCATAACCTTGACTAACCGCCTGAGCAAATTCACCAAAGTAAAAAACCAATTGAGGTTTAATTTTTTCACGCAAAAAACGACCAAGCTCCAAGTGTTCCTGGTAGGCCACCTCGCCTAATTCGGCCATGTCTCCTAAGACCACAGCCAGAGGTTTGTTCCGGGCAAGCTCTCTGGCTGCAGATAAAGAGGAACGCATGGCTAAAGGAGATGCATTATAGGTATCGTCTATTAAAATAAATTGATCCTGCTCTATAATTTTAAAACGTTGGCTCACCTCTACTTGGCTTAGACCCGTAATTACGTCTTTTAGTTCCAAACCAAAGTGATTGGCTACCTGCAAGACTGCACTCAAACTTAATTCAAAGTGCCTGCCAATAAAAGGCAAGCTCACTTCTTTGGTTTGTTCATTATAAAAAAGCAAAAACACTCCTTGAGTTTCCCTGATCCCTAAAAATTTTACCTTTACTTCCCGGCCATCTCTTTGAAAAAAAATTTTTTTCCCTGAATATGTTTTGGCCTTTTCCAACAAGAATTTATCTTCTCTGTTGATAAAGGCAATTCCTTCAGCTGAAAGATAATTCAACAACTTACACTCGTTTTCTGCAATAACCTCTTGATTTTTTAACTTTTCCAAGTGACACTTGGCCGCATTTAAGATAATGGCCAAATCAGGTTGAACTATAGGTCCTAATTCGTCCATGTCTTGCTCGTTATCAATACCTATTTCCAAAACCCAAAAATCTTCATCTCCCTGGAAACGAAAAATAGAAAGTGGTATTCCGATCTGATTATTCCAATTGCCAACACTTCGGCCGACTTTAAATCTTTGCCCAAGAACCTTGGCCAACATCTCCTTTACTGTAGTCTTACCTACGGATCCACTAACCGCAATAACCTTTGCTTTGGTTTGCAATCTAAGCCAACGAGCAATCTCTCCTAATCCCCTGGTCGTATCCCGGACTAGAAGCACTGGCACGTCTGCCTCAAAATCCAAAGGACGATGGACCAAAAGGGCACTGGCCCCCCGCTTTAGGGCATCCTTGGCAAAATCGTGTCCATCAAAACGCTTACCCGCTAAACAGACAAATAAATCCCCAGGCTGCACGACCCTGCTATCCGTAGCTACATTTTTAATTACGATCTCATCAGAAAGAGGCTCTGCTATGGCCTTGGTTGCTTGGATAATTTCACTTAACTTAAGTTCCATACCTACCCCAAAAGCTCTCTAACCACGTCCTGATCAGAAAAATATATTTTTTTTCCCTTTATCTCTTGATAATCTTCATGACCTTTGCCAGCGATCAACAAAATATCTTCCCTTCCAACCAAACTTAAACCCAAGGCAATGGCCTGCTTGCGATCTGGCTCAACATAATAAGGAAAACCAGGTTCAAAACCAGTTACTATTTCGCCAATAATATCCATTGGCTCCTCAAATCTTGGATTATCACTGGTAACTACGACTACGTCTGCATATCTGGCTACGGCTTTAGCCATAAGCGGTCTTTTTTGCCTGTCTCTATTGCCTCCACATCCAAAAACTACGATTAACTTTCCTGTTGTAAGCTCTTTTAAGGTTTGAGTTACATTGGCCAAGGCATCTGGAGTATGCGCATAATCAACAATAACGTGCAGTTCTTTAGAATTTGTTATTTTTTCCATTCTTCCAGGAGGAGGCATAAAAGTTTCTAACCCTTTTAAAACTTCTAGGTCCAAACCCAAAAAACTCGCTCCCCCCAAGGCAGCTAAGGCGTTATAAAGATTAAACTTGCCCAATAATTTAAGCTCAAAAAATTTTTTGCTACTTCTGAAAAGCAACTCTACTTGCATTCCTTTAAGGTTTAACAGATATTTTAAGATACGAAAGTCATTATCATCGTTTAGACCAAAGCTAACTTTGGGACCGGGAAAAAACTGCAAAATCTCCCGTCCATAAGAACAATCTCCATTTATTACGGCTCGTTTGGTATATTGACGAAACAACTTGGCCTTGGCTTGAAAGTAAGTTGGTAAATCTTTATGGTAGTCTAAGTGATCTTGAGTAAGATTAGTAAAAATACCTACGTCAAATTCAAGACCTGCGATCCGATCTTGATCCAGAGCGTGAGAAGAAACTTCCAAACAAGCTACTTCTACCCCCTGGGCTTCCATTTTGGCCAAAGTTGCATGCAAATCCAAGCAATCAGGCGTAGTTTGACGGGCTTTTTGCTTATATCCAGGCCAACTTATCTCCACAGTGCCCAGAACTCCTGTCTTATACCCTGCGCTTTGCAACAAGTGCTTGAGCAAAAAACAGGTTGTAGTTTTGCCGTTGGTTCCAGTAACCCCTAGCAGTTTTATTTTACGACCTTGCGGGAAATAATAACGTTTAGCCAACTCTCCAAGGGCCCGCCTTGGATCTGAATGATAAACAACCTGCTTAGGATACTGACTGAGCATCTCTTTTGAACTAGAAAGCACGTATTTGGCCCCTTTGGCTAGGGCTTCAGGGATAAAACTGGCCCCATCTACTTTGGTTCCGGGTAAGGCCACAAATATATCCCCTGGCCTAACTTCCCTAGAATCTGAAACAATACGGGTTTTGTTTTGGGCCAAAAACAACAACTGTTCAAAGTTCACTTAACCTCTCCCAAACGTAAAAAAACCTTGGTCCCTTTTTTTAAAGGAGTGCCTGCTGGGATAGATTGCTCAATTACAAATAATCCTTTACCTTTGAATACAGGCTTTACCCCTGCCCGAACCAACCTATCCAAGGCATAACGAATAGACTTCCCCTTGCAATCAGGCATAACTTCGATTTTAGGCGAAAATTTGATTTTTACTTTAGGTGGTTGGTCATTTAACCCCACCTTGATCTTATTTTTAAAAATACTATTATCCAATATCCCCAAAACAAGGGCCATGGTCTTAACCCCTGGTCCTGCCACTACTGAACCATAGTGAGCTCCCTTGGGCTCATTAATTAACATAAAAATCAAATACTTAGGATTATCTACAGGCACTATCCCCATAAAAGATGAGACAAAACTGCCTTTTTTATAGCCTCCATTTACCAAATCAGGTTTTTGAGCGGTTCCGGTTTTACCGCCCAGGTTAATTTCGGTTAACTTTAACATCTTGCCAGTACCGTCTTCATTTACTACTGACCACAACATTTTCAGCACCTGCTGAACCGTGTTTTTAGAAAAAACCCTGTAACCAGAACTCTTTTTTACTTCAGGGCCTACCACCAGACGCAAAGGTCTAAACTCTCCACCATCAGCCAAGGCCAAGTAAGCCTGAATCAAGTGCAACCCCGTAGTTGACCAGCCCTGACCAAAAGCAGCCGTTACCAATTCAACCTCTCCCCACTTAGATAAAGGTTGAAACAAACTCTCAGCCCGACCAGGTAAAGGGAGATCTACCTTTCTGGTAAACCCAAGTTTTTTTAAAAACTCAAAATACCTGTTCTTACCAAGCTGTAAAGCAATTTTGCCTGCTCCAATATTGCTAGAATATTTAAGAATACTGGCCACACTCAACCAACCATACTTATGAGTATCTTCTATGGTTATTTTTTTAGTCAAATGCCATTTTCCCTGTTCGCAAAAATAAATAGAGTCAGGCCTACACACCCCTGCTTCCAGAGCAGAGGCAATCAAAAACGTCTTGGCGGTTGATCCAGGTTCAAACAAATCCAAGGCAGCCCTATTTTTTCTATATTCAGCCGGGGTTTTAAAATAAATATTAGGATTAAAAAAAGGATAATTCGCCAAAGCTAAAATTTCTCCCGTCTTGACCTTGACAACGATCAGCTGCCCTGACTTTGCCCTAAATTGTTCCACCCTTCTGGCCAAAATCTCTTCTGCCCGGGCCTGCAAGTTGCTATCAATACTTAGCTGAACGTCCTGACCATTTAAATTTTTTGGCCTCAAGGCAAAAGAAACGAGCCTGCCTCTAGCATCCCGAAAAACGACCTCTCCTTTGACCTTACCCCGCAAAAAATCATCAAAACTCTTTTCTATACCTTCTAAACCTTTGCCATCTACGTTGGTAAAACCCAAAACCTGTCCCAACAAGTGGCCTTGCGGATAGATCCGGGCATACTCCTGAACCAAATAAACGCCTTTTATTTTTTTGTTCCTTATTCGTTCAGCCACGGCATCACTAATGTTTCGCTTGATCCAGACAAAGTTGGTTTGCTTTTTGAGCTTTTTTAAAATCACACGATAATCCTGTCTTAACAATTTACCCAAAACTTTACTTACTGCATATCTATGCTTAATCTCTTTGGGTCGGGCAAAAACCGAATAAGTACGAATGCTTTGAGCTAAAACAACGCCGTTGCGATCTAAAATTTTGCCACGATAACCCTGCTCTTTAACTTTAACTACATATTGAGAACGAGCTTGCCTGGCTAGACTAGGACCCCAAAAAACCTGCACCCAGATTACTCTTGCCCACAAAATAAAACCAAAAATTGCTAAGACCAAAAAACTTACGTACAAACGAAAATTGATCTTAGCCGAAGAATTTATACCTCCTCTTTTATTGACCAATTGCCTGGACATCATCTTCTCCAGGGGGTCTTAGCCCTAATTTTTTAGCTAGTTGCCGTAATCTACCAGGAGAAAGCAAATATTCTTCTTCAGCCCGAAGTTTTAAGTATAATTCGTGCTCTTGCTTGTACTTTTGTTCAAGCTTATGATACCTATAGGCCAAACTGCTAATGGAAACCCCTAGCCAGATCTTTACAAACATAAGCCCTACGGCTAAAAAAATTACCCCCACCCAAAGAACCTTAGACATTATAACCTCTCTGCTACCCGCAACTTAGCACTTCTACTTCTTGGATTTAAGGCTATCTCTTTATTTTCAGCCGTTATAGGCTTTCTGGTCAAAATTTTTAATTCCGGCCTATGGTCACATTGACACACCACTACTTCAGGCGGACAAAGACAGGCCTTAGCCCGCTCCTTAAAAAAGTGTTTGACAATTCTATCTTCCAAAGAATGAAAAGAAATTATTCCTATTCTTCCTTTTGGGGCTAAAAAAGATAAAATCTTATCCAAAAAATGCCTTAAATTGTCCAATTCGCTATTTACGGCCAGACGCAAGGCTTGAAAGGTTTTGGTGGCCGGATGTTTTCTGGACTTGGCCCTTCTTGCAGGTGGATAGGCCTTTTCCACTATTCTGGCCAAGTCCAAGGTAGTTTCAATTTTTCTCTGCGACCTGGCATCTACGATAAATCTGGCTATTCTTCCAGCCAAAGGCTCTTCCCCATACGTCCACAAAATATTTTTTAACCTCTCAAAAGAGGCCTGATTGACCAATTGATAGGCAGATTCACCTTGAGTGCAATCCATACGCATGTCCAAAGGACCTTCTCTCAGAAAACTAAACCCCTTTTCAGGGCGATCCAATTGTAAAGAAGATACCCCTAGATCCAATAAAACCCCATCTAACTTATCCCAGCCAAGTTGGTCCATAAAAAGATCAAAATCTACATAACTTCCCCAAAACAAGTGCACTCGCGATCCAAACTTTTCCAAATTGGACTTAGCTTTGTGCAAAGCATCTTGATCCAAATCTATACCCAACAACTCTGCTCCAGAACGATTTAGCAAGTGATAGGCATGCCCGCCCAAGCCAACGGTTCCATCCAAAATTCTTTTTTTCTTTTCTGGCTCCAGCCAAAAAAGAACTTGTTCCAGCAAAACAGGTACGTGTTCCACTTAGAACCTCAACTCAAAACCGTGTTCAGCCAACTCATCCATAATTTGATCAAAATTTTCTTCCATTCCTTTCCTGGCCTTTTCAAATCGTTGCAGATCCCAAATTTCAAACTTCCTGCCTACTCCAGCCAAAATAACCTCTTTGTGCAAACCAGCATATTCCCGCAAATAAGGCGGGATCAAAATCCGCCCCTGTTTATCCAAAACGACTTCTGTGGCCCCGCTTAAAAAAAACCTTTGAAAATCCCGAAAAAGCTTGTTGGCCATATTTAAGTTGGCAAAGCTTTGCTCTATCTTTTCCCACTCAGGCCAGGGATACGCCACCACACATTGATCAAAATTGGTCAAAATTATCTTGCCTTCAGAAGACTGACGCAAGATCTCGTCTTTAATTCCAGGGGGCAACAACAAACGCCCTTTGGGATCAATACTTCTTGGAACGTATCCTCTAAACATCTTGTAACCCTTAAGCCTTGGCCCTTTCTTCCTAAATCCATACCACTTTTTACCACTTTTTACCACTTATTTTATTTTTAGGCAAGAAAAAAATAAATGTAATTTAATGCTCAATGTATTGACAAGTAAAAACCATCTTGACTAAGCTAGAAAGAACTTAATTTTTGTATTAAGCTACCAGAATAGAGAAACTGCGCCTCTATTCTGGTAGCTTATAAAATTGGCTAGCAAGTTTGAATTTTAATTCATTTTTCACTCAATTTTATACACCCCAAAGGAGCCTTTTATGAAAACCAAAATAATAGCTACCCTAGGCCCGGCTTCCAACAACATAGAGGTATTAAAAGACTTTTTAAACTTGGGAGTAAGAATTTTTCGTCTAAATTTTTCGCACGGAAGCGCAAATGATTTTGCGCCGTTAGTTCAAAAATTGCGCACATTAGAAGAAGAGCTTAAAGAGCCCTTAACCTTACTTCAGGACGTGTGCGGACCCAAAATACGCATTGGCACCTTAAAAAAATCTCCCCTTACTATTCTCAAAGGACAACTCTACTTTTTGGGCAAAGGAAATCAAGATGCAGATACGTTTATCCCTTTTAAGCAGCTAGAGCTACTAGACTCTCTTCATCCTGGAGACGTAGTCAAAATCAGTGATGGCGGGCTTAGCTTTGAGGTTATCAAAAATTCTTCTACTGAATTGCTTCTAAAGGCCAAAGACTCTGGGATAATCAGCTCAGGCAAAGGCATAACTTTTCCGGGCAAACACTTAAAGTTAGCTGCCATTACCAGCAAAGACAAGCAAGATATTCTTGAAGGCATTGACTTAGGTCTAGACGCCATAGCCCTTTCTTTTGTCCAAGGGCCAGAGGACATTGCTCAGGTCAAAGGCATTTGTCAGCGTAAAACCAATCGTTTTATTCCCATCATTGCCAAATTAGAACGTCAAACTGCCCTGGATCGCCTAGAAGACATTCTGGCCATTGCCGATGGAATCATGGTAGCCAGAGGCGATTTAGGTCTAGAGTGCCCTCTGCCCAAGCTTCCCTTTATTCAAAAAAACATCATTAAGTCCTGCAGACAAGTAGGCAAACCCGTTATAGTGGCGACTCAAATGCTTTTATCCATGGTCAACAACCCCATGCCAACCCGGGCTGAAACTACAGACGTAGCCAACGCCATCCTTGATAGCACTGACTGTGTTATGCTCTCTGAAGAAACAGCCATTGGCAAGTATCCTGTCGAATGTATTTCTTATCTCAAACAAATTGCTGAAGAAGCTGAGCAAAACATCTTTTCAACCAGAAAACAAATAGTTTCCCATCCAACCAATCACCCAGAAAACTTTATTGCCCATGCAGCCTGCATCTTAGCAGATCAACTAAACGCCAAAGGCCTACTTGCCCACACCAACTCAGGCACTACCGCAAGATTGCTTAGTTCTTTTCGACCCAAGGAAACTATCTTTGGTCTATCTCCCCAAAGAGAAGTGAGCAAATACATGAACTTTTTTTGGGGAGTAAAACCCACGTTAATTCAGGAACACCCTCAAGACCACTTGCAACGCGTAGAGAACTTCATAGAAAACACTTCACTTTTTCAGGAAAATGACGTATTGGTAATTACGGCAGGTCACCCCAAAAAAGGAGAAAGCTCAGCCCCAACCAATTTAATAAAAGTGTACGTCAAATGAGTAAGCACAACCTAGAAAACCTCAACCAAGAATTTTATCAAATTTCCCCAAGGATCCTAGAAAGTTTTTCCAAGTTTAGAATTCCCTTGAATTTGTATATTTTTAAGGAAGAAATCGCTGCCTTGCGCCCTTTTTATAAAAAAGACACTCGTCTGCAAAAGGAAGAACGCGAACAAATTTTAGAACTGGCCAAGCAAGGACTTTTGTTTGTTTCTAGAAACGACCATCCCATTTATACCAAACACATCAGCAAACAGTTAGATCTCATCCTCATAGACAAAAATCTTACTCCCGCAGAAATCACCTCTATCCTCAAACAGGCTATTCCAGAGCATATAAAGTCGTTTTACGAACAACCCGTCCAGGCCGTATGGGACGTGTTTAAGGAAAACATTTTAATTTTGCTAACTTACATCCAAAATGACCCACACCGGATTAAAAGTCTCTTAAAAAACCTTTTTAACGAACCACGAGACATCGTCAAAACTACTTATAACGCAGGCATTTTTGGGCTAGGAATTCTTTTTCATCTAAAACAAGAACTAAAAGACAAAGACGTAGCCCTCTTGACCTTGGGCTTATTTTCTTATGACCTTGGCCTCTACCGAGTACCCAAATTTATCCGAGAAAAAACCTCTAACCTCACTCCAGACGAAGAGCAAAAAATACTAAATCACCCTATAAAGGGCGCAGCGTCTATGCGCAAACTAGACGTACGCGAAGATATCTTGCTCAACTGCCACCTTGAACATCACGAAAGGGCAAATGGTACTGGTTATCCTCAAAAACTCACTGAAAAACAAATGAGTTTTAGCGGCAAACTGACCAGTTTAGCCCACTTTTGCGCAGAGCAAATCAGCCAAAACCAAGACCCCAAACAACTCTTAAACCTGCTCTCCCAGAACAGGTCCCTGTTTGCAGACAAATTCCTCAATGCCAGCTTAAACTTACTAGCTAACACCCATTTAAAATAAGATTATTTCTACCCTGAACCCGTGAATTTTTGATAGGAACAAACTATTTTTTTCACGTTGTCCACTAATTTTAAAAAACATTGGTCTGAACAGTTAAAAATAAACCACCCAAATAAAAAATTGAAAAAAACTACAATCAACTTCAAATTTCGGACGCACTTATCTTAGTCCTGAGCATTGGACAGCCTACTTGTCACATTTTCCTGTTTTCCATTGGGCCATTTACCAAATTAATACCGCTGGATTTATGCTCGTCGTTATACCAATTTAAAAAATTAAATGTCCCCTTCCTGGCTTATCCTGCAGTTGACTCTTATTTACAAAGAATCAAGATAAGGATTTTTCTTTGCCAAATAATTGAGCACGTAGTCTCTTACCCCTTGTTCTAAAGAACAAAATTCATAATCGGGATAAACTGAAAAAAACTTGTTCATATCTGCTTGGGTAAAATATTGATACTTTCCTTTT
>Ga0256840_1004195_pt1 | contig 10989 bp, 11 predicted proteins | sample 355202metaG_FD_185969 | JGI IMG/M metagenome (GOLD analysis project Ga0256840, IMG submission 185969) | Hydrothermal vent microbial communities from Mid Atlantic Ridge, Atlantic Ocean - 355-202 | ecosystem: Environmental > Aquatic > Marine > Hydrothermal vents | place: Atlantic Ocean: Mid...
TAATACCGCCATAAAAGCTTCTTGTGGAATTTCTACGTTTCCAACTTGGCGCATACGTTTTTTACCTTTCTTTTGTTTTTCTAATAATTTACGCTTACGAGAAATATCACCTCCATAACATTTAGCCGTAACATCTTTTCTAAGTGCTTTTACCGTTTCACGAGAAATAACTTTTGCACCAATAGCAGCTTGTATTGGGATATCAAATTGTTGACGAGGTATTAATTGGCGTAGTTTTTCACACATTTTTTTACCAATACTATAGGCGTTATCTGCATGAATTAATGCAGAAAGTGCATCAACCGATTGCCCGTTAAGTAAAATGTCAACTTTTACGAGTTTAGACTCTTTTAAACCTAAAGGGTGATAATCAAAAGATGCATATCCCTTTGAAACAGTTTTTAAACGATCATAAAAATCAAAAACAATTTCAGCTAAGGGCATATCAAAAGTTAATTCAACTCGTTCAGGTGTTAAATAGGTTTGATTGGTTATTTGGCCACGTTTTTCAATACACAAGTTCATTACTGGCCCAACAAAATCTGATTTTGTAATTATAGTAGCTTTTATAAATGGTTCTTCAACCCTATTTAATTTTGAAGGTTCAGGTAAATCGGAAGGGTTATTAACTAAAAGTACGGTATTAGGATGCTTATTTGTAAATGCGTGATACGATACGTTTGGAACTGTAGTAATTACCGTCATATCAAACTCACGTTCTAATCGTTCTTGAATAATTTCAAGATGTAACATTCCTAAAAACCCACATCTAAATCCAAATCCTAAGGCAGCTGAGCTTTCAGGGATAAATACTAAAGAAGCATCATTGAGCTTCAATTTTTCCATAGAGTTTCGAAGTTCTTCATAATCGTCGTTATCTACCGGATAAATACCAGCAAATACCATAGGTTTAACATCTTCAAAACCATCAATACTATTTTGAGTTGGGTTTACAGCATCTGTAATGGTATCTCCAACTTTTATTTCACTTGCAGTTTTAACACCGGTTATTAAATAACCTACATCACCAGCTTTTATACTTTGTTTTGGAACTTGATTAAGTTTTAAAGTACCTACTTCATCAGCATTATATTCTTTGCCTGTAGCCATAAATTTTACGCGCTCACCTTTCTTTATTTCACCATTCATAACCCTAAAATAGGTTTCAATACCCCGGTAAGAATTGTAAACAGAATCAAAAATTAAAGCTTGTAAAGGTGCATTTACATCACCTTCTGGGGCGGGTACTCTTTTAATAATAGCTTTTAAAATATTTTCAACCCCAAAACCTGTTTTACCACTAGCATGAATTACTTCCTCGGGTTTACATCCTAATAAATCTACAATATCATCAGTAACTTCTTCTGGGTTTGCGCCGGGTAAATCAACTTTGTTTAGAACAGGGATAATTTCTAAATCGTTTTCTAAAGCTAAGTATAAATTTGAAATGGTTTGTGCTTGTATACTTTGTGCAGCATCAACTATTAATAAAGCTCCTTCACAGGCTGCAATTGACCTAGAAACTTCATAAGAAAAATCTACATGACCCGGAGTGTCAATTAAATTTAATACATACTTTTCACCTTCAAAAAGATAATCCATTTGAATTGCGTGACTTTTAATGGTAATACCACGTTCACGTTCCAAATCCATATTATCGAGCAATTGAGCTTGTTCTTCACGTGCTGTTGTGGTTCCTGTAAAACTTAATAATCTATCGGCTAAAGTACTTTTTCCGTGATCAATGTGTGCAATGATGCAAAAATTTCTAATGTTTTTCATACTTCGTGTTCCTGTCTCAATATTTTGCGCAAAGATAGCTAATTTATTAATGGTACGAGATATAGAATTTATGCTATTTTAAAAGATTAAATTTGAAATATTTTTTGTTTTTACCTTCTTTTAAGTTTTATCTATTCTACCCAATCAGCAACAAATAAATTGGTGTCGTGAGTTCCGTTGTTGTTTCTGTTTGAAGAGAAAATCAATTTACTTCCATCGGGTGAAAACATAGGGAAAGCATCAAAAACGTTATCGTACGTAATTTGTTCTAAACCAGTTCCATCAAGGTTAATCATAAATAAATTAAAACTATACTTTGTTTTATGATTTGAAGAGAAAATAATTTTTTTCCCTGAAGGATGAAAGAAAGGCGCCCAATTTGCATTTCCTAAATTGGTAATTTTAGTTAATTCACTTCCATCAACATTGCAAATATATAATTCCATATTTGTTGGTTGTACTAGCCCTTGGGCTAATAAATCTTTATATTCTTTAATTTCAGTTGCTGTTTTTGGTCGTGAAGAACGGAATATTAATTTAGTTCCGTCTGGCGAAAAGAAAGCACCGCCATCATAACCAAGTTCAAATGTAATTTGTTTCACATCTGTGCCGTCAATATTCATAGTGTACAACTCTAAGTCTCCACTTCTAGTTGAAGTAAAAACAATTTTATCACCTTTTGGAGATACCGTTGGTTCAGCATCATATCCGTCTTCAAAAGTGAGCTGTTTTAATTGATTTCCTTTTATATCTGCAATAAAAATATCGTAACTTTTATAAACAGGCCAAATATATTTATTACCATAATCTTCTTTTTTTGGGACTGGCGGACATTCCGTGCTTACTAAATGAGTAGATGAATACACAATAGTAGAATCTCCTGGTAAAAAATAACTACAAGTGGTTCGGCCTTTTCCCGTACTTATTAATTGAGGAATTTCTGTACTATCTAGCGGTTTTGAAGCATCCATAATATAAATTTGATCACATTGTAACCCCCAAGCTTTGTTATTTGCCTGAAAAACTATTTTAGAACCATCAGAATTCCAATAGGCTTCGGCATTATCACCACCAAAAGTTAATTGTTTTACGTTTTTTAAATGTTTTTCTTCTGAATAATGAAGTTTATTTACAATTTTTGTTGCTCCTGATTTTGCATCGAGCTTGTTTTTGTTAGATGATGGTTTACAACCTATAAATAAGATAGTAGCTACTATTAATGTAATATTTAATTTCATAATTTGTATTATAGTTGAAGCCAAAAATACAATATTAAGAATGAACCTAAAAATAATTTATAGAGGTCAGTAGATAGTTTCATGTGATTAATTTAATAAATTCTATTTGTTTGTGTCAGGTCGAGCGCAGTCGAGACCTATTTATGTGTGCTATAGTTCTCGACTGTGCTCGCACAGACAAATTATTTTGCATTACACTTTTTATATTCAGTGTTTTTACCATTTCTAATTTATATGTAGTTATTTACTGACCTCTAATAATTTAAGTTGTTATATATTATAATTGTATTTTACAGTTTTACTTAAGATAAACGAAGTAGGAAATTTATGATATTTAAATTTTTTATGTAAAAACAGCTCTAATAAGTTTTTAAATTCTGTTAGATTTAAACAGAATAAGAATACTATAAATTTGGTGATATTTTATACTCGCATTAGGGATTGAGGTGACATCCTTTTTTGGAATGTAACATAGTGAAATAACAAAAAAGATATAACAGAAAGCCCGACCTGAAAGGGAATGCACAAATAAAAAAACGAATAAAAATAATTATGTAATTTTGCAGCCATAAAATTTTTAGGTTTGGTAAAAATAGGAGATATAAAATTAAATGACTTTCCGCTGTTGTTAGCACCAATGGAAGATGTAAGCGACCCACCGTTTAGAGCATTGTGTAAAGAACAAGGAGCAGATGTTGTTTATACTGAATTTATTTCTTCGGAAGGGTTGATACGTGACGCTGCAAAAAGCAAAAAAAAACTGGATATATATGAAAAAGAACGTCCGGTTGGAATTCAAATTTTTGGCGCAAATCTTGAATCTATGTTGCGAACTGTAGAAATTGTTGAACAGTCGAAACCAGATATTATTGATATAAATTTTGGATGTCCTGTAAAAAAAGTAGTAAGTAAAGGTGCTGGAGCTGGAATTTTGAAAGATATTGATTTGATGGTTGAATTGACCGAGGCTATGGTTAAACATACTAATTTGCCCATAACAGTGAAAACCAGATTGGGTTGGGATGAGAGTTCTATACAAATTGTGGAAGTGGCTGAGCGGTTACAAGATGTTGGTTGTGCAGCAATTTCAATTCACGGGCGTACACGAGCTCAAATGTATAAGGGCAAAGCAAACTGGGCGCCTATTGCTGAAGTGAAAAACAACTCGAGAATGCATATTCCTGTTTTTGGGAATGGCGATGTGAATTCACCTGAAAAAGCAGTTGAAATGCGTGATAAATATGGTTTAGATGGAGCTATGATAGGGCGTGCAAGTATTGGAAATCCTTGGTTTTTTAAACAGGTAAAACACTTTTTTAAAACAGGTGAGCATTTGCCTGAAATTACAATTGCTGAACGTGTTGAAATGGCTCGTAGGCATTTACAAATGGAAATAGACTGGAAAGGTGTAGAAATAGTTGGAGTTATGGAAACGCGTCGTCATTATACAAATTATTTTAAAGGAATTCCACACTTTAAAGAATACCGACTAAAAATGGTAACTTCAGATTCTGCCCAAGATGTGTATGATGTTTTTGATGAAGTTTTACAGAAATTTGCTTAATTGTAAGTATTGAAAAAATAGTATGTATATCTATTTTGTGTCATATTTATACGTTATGCAGAACTTGTTTCAGGATCTTATAGTTTTAGCAACCATCGATTTATATAAATGAGACCCTGAAACAAGTTCAGGGTGACGACTATTTTTAAAATACTTTAATTACCTTATTCAACTAATTTTTTAGAAATTCTACTGCTAGCAATTTTAGAAGCCAAAAAGCCTAATATAAGTATGGTTATAATTACAGTAACTATGTTTGAAAAAGTTAACTCAACAGGATAAGCTAAATGTTGTGTTATCATAAATAGTTGATATTTTTTTTGAAGTAGCACCAAAATAATTCCGGCCGATAGCCCTATAAATAATCCAAATAAAGAGAGCATAAAACCTTGGAGTACAAATACTTGTTTAATTTCTTTTATGGTGGCTCCAATACTGTACAATGTTTTGAGATTGTCTTTTTTATCTAAAATCATCATAATTATTGCTCCAATAACATTGAATAAAGCAATAATTAAAATTAGTGTAAAAATTAAATAGGATGCTAAATTTTCTGTATTTAGCATTTTATAAAAAACGGCATTTAATTGCTCTCGGGTTTGGATTTTGAAACCATTGCCAAGTTTATTTTTAAGTTCAGTTATAATTTCTGGACGTTTGTTTAAATTTCGGACCTTTATTTCAATAGCTGAAATTTGTTGCGGTGAATAATTCAATAATTCTTGTGCCAGTTCTAAAGAAACAAATGTAAATTTTTTATCTAGTTCATCAGTTAATGCAAAAATACCAATAGGTTGTGTGTTTATTTTGTTAAAAGCATTTTTCGGATTTCTAATGTAACCCTTACCAGGCTTGGGAACATAAATTTTTAAAGGCTCAATAAAATCAAAGATACCAACTGAAAGTATGTTTGAAATTCCATTTCCAACTACAACACCTAAAGGTATTTTGGAGTCTAGCCAAGTACCTAGATATACGGTAGTATCTATACTGTTCACATGTACATAATTTGTATCAATACCTTTTATATAGGCAATATGTGTTTTTTTATTGTATTCAAAAAAAGCACGTTCTTCAATAACTTTTGAAAAAGAAACTATTCCTTTCTGGCTTTTTAATATTTTTTGAATGTTTGTATCAAAATAGTATGATTTTCCTTTAATAGAAGTGATTTTTATATCGGGATCTGATGTTTTTAAGAATCCAGAACTAAAAGATCTTAATCCTGAAAATCCTGAGAGTACAATAAACAGCGCTAATGTTCCAACAATAACACCTATAGCAGCAATAAAAGTAATTATATTTATGGTATTATTGCTACTTTTTGAGAATAAATATCGCTTAGCTATGTATAAAGGAAAATTCAAATTAACGTTTTTGACGTTTATCTAAAAGATCAGGATTTTTAATTGGATTTCCTTTTTTGCCTCGTAAGGCATTATCAATATCTTCAATATAATCTAAACTGTCATCAATAAAAAAAGAAAGTTCAGGCATACGTCTTAATTGGTGTCGGGTTCGTTTTGCCATTTCGTATCGTATTGTAGATGTGTTTTCTTGTACACCTTTTAAAATAATTTCCCTTTTTAACTGAGGGAAAACACTGAGGTATACTTTTGCTTGGGATAAATCTGAGGTAACATGAACTTTGGTAACAGAAATAATAACCCCTCTCATACCATCTTGAGCTGCATGCTGCAAAACATCAGCTAAGTCTTTTTGTAAAACACTTGCTATTTTTTTTTGTCTGTTTGTTTCCATTTTGCAAAGATAATAGTTAAAAGTACATAAATATTATTTTGTTTTAGGATTGTTAGGTTTTTAATAAAAATTTTTAGCAAAGTAATATTTGAGGAGCTTTTAAATCTAAAATTCAGTAAATTTGTGTTGATAATTAATTCAAAGATGAAAAAAATAGAACATATAGGTATTGCAGTTAAAGATTTAGAAAAAGCAAATACACTTTTTGCAAGTCTTTTTGGAAAGCCTCATTATAAAGTTGAAGAGGTTAAAAGTGAAGGTGTAAAAACTTCTTTTTTTGAAATTGGCTCAAACAAAATTGAATTGTTAGAAGGAACTTCAGAACATAGTCCTATATCAAAATTTATAACTAAAAAAGGCGAAGGTGTACATCATATTGCATTTGCAGTTGATGATATTTTAAGTGAAGTAAAACGATTAAAAAAAGAAGGATTTGTGGTATTAAATGAAACTCCTAAAAAAGGAGCTGACAATAAATTAGTAGTATTTTTACACCCAAAATCTACGAATGGCGTATTGATAGAGCTGTGTCAGGAAGCAGATTAAATTAGTAGAATTGTACGGAACTTGTTTAAGTACCTTATGAAATGTAGGGGGATATCATAAAATTTAGAGACAAATTAATAATAACTGTAAGTTTGCGTTAGGGATTAAACGGTTTGTTTGAGCTCTTTTAAATTGTAAAATACAATTTAAAAAGCGAGTAGTGAAAGCCCGACCCTGTGGGTAACGCACATAAAATTAAAGGAGTTGTTATTTAACAAATAAACAAATAAACGATTCAGCAACTATTTGTATATTGCGAATTCTTAAATGGAAATTACTATTGGATAAATCTTTTGAAAAATATCAAAAAAGAAGATTGCAATCGTCATATTTATCAGTGATTATTAGTATTTCTTTAGTCCTTTTTTTAATAGGTATATTAGGGTTGTTTGTTATAAAAGCAAATAGCATCACGGAACATTTTAAAGAAAAAGTGACGATGACTATTTTTTTAAATGACAATGCAAAAAAAAAGGATGTAGAAATTTTAAAAGCAGAACTAAAAAAAGCTGCATACGCAAAATCAGTTACTTATATTTCTAAGAAAGAAGCAGCCAAAAAATACAGTGAAGAAATAGGAGAAGATTTTATAAAATTTTTAGGAGATAACCCCTTGAAAAATGCTATTGACTTATCATTAAAATCTGCATTTGTAACTCCTGAGAAAATGGCTGAAATAGAAAAAAAATTGTTAAATAGAAGTATAATTGCTGAAGTTTCATATGATAAACCTTTAATTGAACTGTTAACAAAAAACATTACTCGCTTAAGCTTTTGGATGCTAATTTTTAGTGGAGTTTTTACTTTAATAGCAGTAGTTTTAATAAATAGTTCAATACGACTTTCAGTATATTCAAAAAGGTTTACAATAAAAACAATGCAAATGGTTGGTGCAACAAAAGGGTTTATTAGAACCCCTTTTATTTGGAAAAGTGTTCAGTTGGGTATTTTGGGAGCTATGGTTGCTATTTTTGGCTTGGTAGCTTTTGTTTTGTACATAAATAAAACAATACCAGAATTAGAAATGCTGTCTGATTATGAAATGTTAGGAGTTTTATTTGCTGCTATAATTGTATTGGGAATATTAATAACTTGGATTAGTACTTTTTTTGCAACCCAACGCTTTTTAAATTTAAGAACAGACGAACTTTACTATTAAGAGAATGAAAAAACAAAAAGCAAGAAAAAAACAAGAAAATAAAAACGAATTTTTATTTGGAAAAAGAAATTATACTTTTATGTTAATTGGAGTTGCTTTTATAGCCCTTGGATTTATTTTAATGGCTGGAGGAGGAAGTGATGATCCAAAAATATTTAATCCTGAAATATACAATTTTAGAAGAATTCGTTTGGCACCAACATTAGTTCTTATTGGGTTAGCAATAGAGATTTATGCAATTTTAGCTAAATCTGAAAAATAAGAATGAGTTTTATTGAAGCTATTATTTTAGCCGTTATTGAAGGAATAACAGAATACTTGCCAGTTTCATCAACAGGACATTTAATTATAGCCTCTTCTTTTTTTCATATTGCGGGAGATAGTTTTACAAAATTATTTACAATTATTGTACAATTAGGAGCAATTTTGGCGGTTGTTATTTTATATTGGAAACGTTTTTTTCAAAGTATTGATTTTTATTTAAAACTACTTGTTGCATTTATTCCTGCTGTTATTTTAGGGTTGTTATTTAACAGTGTAATTGATGAATTATTAGAAAGTCCAATAATTGTTGCTATATCACTCATATTAGGTGGGATTATTTTGCTAAAAGTTGATAACTGGTTTAAATCTAATGAGAATAATAATGATAATCAATCAGGTGAACACACTACAATTAGCTATATAACAGCATTAAAAATTGGATTTTTTCAATGTCTTGCAATGATTCCTGGAACCTCAAGAAGTGGAGCAACTATTGTTGGTGGAATGACACAAAAATTAAACAGAAAAACAGCTACCGAGTTTTCGTTTTTTTTAGCGGTACCCACAATGCTTGGAGCAACTGCAAAAAAATTATTTGATTATTATGAACAAGGATTCACCTTAACATCACAACAAATTAATTACTTGTTAATTGGAAATGTGATAGCATTTATTGTAGCCATATTTGCTATAAAATCTTTTATAGATTACCTGAGTAAGCATGGATTTAAATTATTTGGATATTACCGTTTAGTTATTGGTGTAGCTATTTTAATAATTCATTTTTATATTTATCCTTTAACAATTATTTAATGAGAACGGTTGAAGATTTTAAAAACGGACAAGTTTTACTGATTGATAAACCATTAAAGTGGACTTCTTTTCAAGTAGTAAATAAATTACGTTGGCATATAAGGAGGCAATTTAATCTTAAAAAAATTAAAGTTGGTCATGCGGGAACGTTAGATCCTTTAGCCACAGGTTTATTAATAATTTGTACAGGTAAATTCACAAAAAAAATAAATGAATACCAAGGGCAAGAAAAAGAATATATTGGAGAAATAACGTTGGGGGCAACCACACCAAGTTACGATTTGGAAACTGAAATAAATGCTACTTTTTCCACAAAACATATTACAGATGAATTAATTTATAGCACATCAAAAAAATTTATTGGCAGTTTAGAGCAACGCCCCCCTATTTTCTCAGCATTAAAAAAAGATGGAAAACGGTTGTACGAATTGGCAAGAGAAGGAAAAACTACTGAAATTAAATTGAGAAAAATTACAATAAGCACCTTTGAAATCACAAAAATAGATTTACCTATAATTAAATTTAGAGTTGTGTGTAGCAAAGGAACATATATTAGATCTTTAGCTTATGATTTTGGGAAAGCTTTAAATTCAGGAGCGCACTTATCAGGATTAAGAAGAACTAAAATAGGAAATTTTAAAGTAGAAGATAGCCTAGGTATTGATGAATTTATAGCAAGTTTATAATTTTATCTTAACAAGATATTTATTAGGGCAATTGTTATTTTAAAAAATGCCCTAGCCAACTATCCATAATGTTAATTTCCCAATTTTGTTTTAATTCTCCTTTCGTTGTAATTAAATTGTTAAAAACAATTGTTTTTTGCGATACTCCTTTTGATTTAATCATCTTTTTAAAATCTTTCAAATCTTTGTACTGTACAAACTCACCCTGCTTATAGCAAACATTTATTTTGTCTAATAAAATAACCTTAAGAGATTTTTCCAGTTCTTGCATAAATTCAATTAATAAATTATGAGCTTCAAGGCTTAAATTATTTTCTGTATCATCTACAGTTATTATAATAAACCGACCGTATTTTAATTGATATGCACATTTTAAAGGAATGGAATTATGAAGCCAACTTGTTAAAAAAACTTCAATACTGTTTTTTATTTCGGGTAATTCTTCAGGGTAAAATTTCCTGCTTGATGGGAAAATCCACAATTTTGAGTTTTGTGGAATTTCTTTAAATGTTACAATCATTAATTAATGTGATTTAAAATTCAAAGGTATTTAAATTAAAGTTATGATGCTTTAAGCAGTTTTAAAATTTCTTTTTGTGTATTAACTCCTTTATCTTTATTATACCAAAGTTGTAAGTTCTTTTTTAAATCAGCATCTATACTTCCGTTTTTTTCTTTATAATCTAGTACCATTTTAGCAGCAATAGAGGGTCTTGGTCCCCAGGAGTTTATTACATTATTGTTGTTGTCAATAATAATAATTTTGGGAATTGATTGGTTACCATTCGTTAGAAACTGATTCATTAACTCAGGATTTTCATCTCTTAAAACAATTTTCAAATCAATTTTAGAAGAACTCTCTGCTATTTTATTCAAAACTGGTAAAATTTGAGCAGCATCTCCACACCACCCTTCAGCAATTACTAAAAATGTAAATTTCTTTTCTAATAAGTTCATTGATTTTAAAGTTTCACTTGAAACTTTTAAGGTTTTATCTAACCTATCCATTCTTCTATCGTTGAGTATGCTGAAATTTAAAATTGCCTCTGTTTGATTTTTACCAGTAGATTTTTTTTGTATTAATAAATTTTTCACAAGAGATCTATACGAAGTATATGAGATTCCTTTAGTAAGACTTTTAGCTATTATTTCAACCATTATTTAAATTAGATTTAT
>Ga0256840_1004196_pt1 | contig 10987 bp, 5 predicted proteins | sample 355202metaG_FD_185969 | JGI IMG/M metagenome (GOLD analysis project Ga0256840, IMG submission 185969) | Hydrothermal vent microbial communities from Mid Atlantic Ridge, Atlantic Ocean - 355-202 | ecosystem: Environmental > Aquatic > Marine > Hydrothermal vents | place: Atlantic Ocean: Mid...
AGATATTACTACAACACTTTGTCCGGATAATGCAGGAGATGTGGTTACAATTCAGTTTTTATCTTTTGATACAGAAGGTTGTTGTGATAATTTAACAATTTATGATGGTCCGGATGCTAATTCTCCGTTAGTAGGCACTTATGCAGGTACAGATATTCCACCAATGTACACATCAACAGATGCTTCGGGGTGTTTAACTTTTGTTTTCCATTCTGATGGTTCTGTAACACATGCCGGTTGGGTTGCAAACATTCTTTGTGGACCACCTCCAACTTGTTTGTCGCCAACAAATTTAGCTGTGGCTAATATTACACAAGATGGAGCTGAATTTACTTGGGCAGATAATAACACGCCTGCACCGGCAAACGGTTGGTCTGTTGTAATTGTTCCGCAAGGTCAAGATCCTGCAACAGGAACTCCGGTAACAGTAACTTCGCAACCATACGTTGCAACAGGTTTAAATGCATCGACAGCTTATGATTTTTATGTACAAGCAATTTGTGATGATGCAGGAAATGCGGATCCTAGTTTTCAATCAGGACCACTTGGTTTCCAAACATTAGTAGCTCCTCCTGCATGTGGTGGTTTGTTTGTAGATACAGGAGGCCCTTCAGGAAACTATCAAAATAATGAAAACGATACCTATACTATTTGTCCGGATAATGCCGGCGATGTGGTTTCGTTGCAATTTTTATCTTTTAATATTGAAAATGGTTGGGATTTTATGACCATTTATGATGGAAATTCTACAGCCTCGCCTCAAATAGGACAATATACAGGTACAGATATGCCTCCTTTTATAACATCTACAGACTCCACTGGTTGTTTAACTGTAGTGTTTACTTCTGATGGTATTATTAACAGAGAAGGTTGGGTGGCAAATGTTCTTTGTGGACCACCACCAACATGTTTTACGCCAACTAATATCGCAATTTCTAATATTACAGATCAACAAGCAGAAATTGGTTGGACCGATAATAATACACCTCCACCGGCAAATGGTTGGGAAATTGAAATTATTCCGGCAGGGACAACTCCAACCGGAGTAGGAGTGATAACAACAACAAATCCTTATTTAGCAACAGGTTTAGATGCGGATACAGCTTATGATGTTTATATTCGAGCGGTTTGTGATGATTCAGGAGCTAATGATCCTAGTTTTTGGGTTGGACCAATTAATTTTAGTACGGAAATTGCTCCACCGGAATGTGGAGGAATCTTTACGGATGATGGTGGCGTTGCCGGAAATTATTCTAATGGACAAGACAGTACAACTGTTATATGTCCACAAAATGCAGGAGATATTGTTACTGTAGAATTTGTAAGTTTTGATACCGAAACAGGATATGATAATTTAACCATTTATAATGGTGATTCTACAGCGGCACCGGTTTTAGGGACTTACGAAGGAACTGCTTTACCACCAACATTTACTTCAACTGATGCTTCAGGTTGTTTAACTTTTGTTTTTCATTCCGATGGAAGCGTAAGTAGAGCAGGTTGGGAGGCTAATGTAATTTGTGCTCCGGCACCGTCTTGTTGGTTTGTTACCGGCTTAACAACCGGCACAACAACTGTTGATTCAATTGAAGTTTCTTGGACAGATAATTTAAATACACCACCACCTGCCGGAGGATGGAATATTGAATATGGTCCTTCCGGATTTACACAAGGTACCGGTACAATTGTCAATGCAACTGCCAGTCCGTTTGTAGTTACCGGTTTACTATCGAGTACTAATTACGATTTTTATGTTCAAGCTGTTTGTGCTGCTGATGGAAGTGATTCCAGTGAATGGGAAGGTCCTGTTCAAGTAAGAACCGATGATGCACCACCACCAAATGATACCTGTGCAACAGCGATTTCTTTAGATGTAACACTTTCTTGTGAACCGATTATAGGAAATAATATTTTAGCAACAGACTCTACAGTTAATGAAGGAGAAGTAATGCCAAATTGTGCCGATCCTGCGGCAAATGGCGATGCAGGATATGAAGCTTTAGATGTTTGGTACACTTTTGTAGTGCCAAGTACCGGAACGGTTATTGTAGAAACTTCAAATGCCGGAGGTATGGTAGATACTGTTCTTGCAGCTTACACCGGAACTTGTGGTAATTTGGTAGAATTAGATTGTCAAGATGATTCGGTTATTGATCCGCAATCTGATGATTATAGATTTTCCAGTTTGGTTTTACAAAATTTAACTGTTGGAGATACGATTTATCTAAGAGTCTGGTCTTATCCTGCCTATACAAGTGCAGGAAATCCACAGCAAAATATTCAAGGAGCATTTGGTATTTGTGTTTACGGTCAAGCAAGAAATTATCGAGATAGTTTAACTACCGAAGATACACTGTTAAACGATATACAACTTAATTATTATCCAAATCCTGTAGAAAATGTACTTAATGTACAGTCTATTGCTTCGATACAATCAATTAAATTGTTTAATATGTTAGGACAAATGGTTAAAACAGTTGATTATCAAAGTAATTTAAATGAGGTAAATGTAGATATGTCAGATTTGACCTCAGGTGCTTATTTTGTTAAAGTCTTTGCAGAAAATAAACAAAAGAATTTTACTATTATCAAGCAGTAAGATATATAAATAGTTGACATTTAAAAACTTCACTTGTAAAAAAGTGAAGTTTTTTTTTGTTTAATTAAAATTTATTAGTAACTTTACATTCTAACTTAATATTAACCTAAATTTATTTTTTATGAAAAAAATTACAATGTATTTTACGCTTGTCTTTTTTGCCACTTTTAGTTGGCTAGGACAAGCACAAACAGTTTGTAATCAGACCTTTTCTGCCTCAGGGCAAGATGACGATCCTACTGTTTTAACAATTAGCGCTGCCGATGTTACATGTAACGCTGGTGAAACAATTAACTCTATTACCATTGGTAATTCTGCTGGTAACTTAACAAATGGGTTTTGTGGTAGTTGGTATGATTTTACCTTAAATGTAGATGGTACAGATGTAGTAACTGGTTGTGCAACAGATTTTGATGGATACGATGTTACTGGTTTTAGTACCATAACAATTACATCTAATGATTTAGATGCGTATTCTGATGGAGTAACTATTACAGTAGATTTAGTTGTAGATCATTCGACACCTACTTGCCCAACACCTTCAGCAATGGCAGATGCAAATTTAGCGCCAACAAGTGTTGATTTATCTTGGACAGCTGGTGGTTCGGAAACTACATGGGAAGTAGTTTATGATGTAGATCCGTATGCAATGCCGGCTAATGGTTTGGCAGATGCTTCCGGAGAACCAGGTTATATGAGTGTTACACCTAATGCTACAGTTTCTTTATCAGGATTAGCCGATAATACTACTTATAACGTATATTATAGAGCAGATTGTGGTGCTGGTGATTATAGTGGTTGGGCTTCCTATAGTTTTACTACCCCAGCTCCACCACCTGCTAATGATTTAGCTGTAAATGCTATTGCAGTAGCTTGTGGTGATACAGTAACAGGTGATACTACTGACGCAACAGTCGATCCTCAAGGAGATTGTGGTTCAGTAGATAATGATGCACCTAATGTTTTCTATACTTTTACTGGTACAGGTACAGCAGAGGATGTAACATTAAGTCTATGTAATTCTGGTTATGATACTTCTATTGCTGTATTTACAGGAACTCCTGGAGCATTAGTTTGTTATGCAAACAATGATGATAGTTGTGGAACTCGATCGGAAGTAACCTTTACTTCAGATGGTACACAAACCTATTATATTATGATTGAAGGTTGGAATGCAACTAGTTTTGGAGCTTATGAAATGGTAGTATCATGTGCTGCTGCATGTACTCCAGCTGTTACAAATCAAGATTGTGCTAATGCTATGGCATTAACGTTAAACGATCCGGCTGTATCGTCTGATAATACTTGTGCAACAACCAATATAAATAATCCATCTTGTGATCAATTTGGTACAATTGCAGATGTATGGTTTAGTGTAGTTGTGCCTAACTCCGGAGAGTTAAATGTAACTACAACTTTAGGAACCGCCACCGATGTAAATGTAGCTGTGTATGAAGGAGCTTGTGGTGCATTAACTGAAGTAGCCGGAGCTTGTGCAGATGCGGCAGGTACTGCAAATTCATTAACTTTAACCGGTTTAAATGCAGGTGATACTTATTATATCCAGGCTTGGAATGCCGGCACAGGTGAAGAAGGTACTTTTGATATTGAAGTTACCGGTACAGTAGTTTCTGTTGCAGATTTACAAGCAGTAGGGTTTACTTATTATCCTAATCCTGTTAAAAATAGTTTAATGATGAAAGCAGATGAAACCATTTCTTCTGTATCTATCTTTAATATGTTAGGGCAAGAAGTAAAAAGAGTTCAGCCATCTGCTTTGGAAACAAGTGTAGATATGTCTAACTTATCAAGCGGAACTTACTTTGTTAAAGCAACAGTAGGGAATGCAGTAGGAACCTTTAAAGTGATTAAAAATTAGTAGAACTGATTTTTAAACTTAAATAAAAAAGACCTTGATTTTATCAAGGTCTTTTCTTTTGTAATATCTTTGCATTAAAATAGTTTGAATGCAATTATCTTTTATTATTCCTGTTTATAATCGTCCGCTAGAGATACAAGAACTTTTGGATAGCTTTTTATTACAAGATAATAAAAAAGATTTCGAAATTATTATTATTGAAGACGGCTCTGTAAAAACAGCAGAATCTATTGTAGAAAAATATAAAAATAAACTAAATGTTGTTTATTTAAAGAAAAAAAATTCCGGTCCCGGAGATTCCAGAAATTTTGGTATGAAAAGGGCGAAAGGTAATTTTTTTGTGTTATTGGATTCCGATGTTATTTTACCGAAAGATTATATTAAAATTTTATATAATGAAATTTCAAAACTAGATATAGACGCTTTTGGAGGTGTTGATGATGCACATCCTTCTTTTACAGCTATTCAAAAAGCTATAAATTATGCAATGACCTCTTTTTTAACCACAGGAGGTTTACGAAATAAAGAAAATAATGCAAATTCTTTTCAATTGAGGAGTTTTAATATGGGTATTTCAAAAGAGGTTTTCTTAAATACAAAAGGTTTTTCCAAACAACGCTACGGAGAAGATATAGATTTATCTAATCGAATTAAAAAATTAGGTTTTACAGCAAAATTAATTTCTCATTTAAAAGTGTATCATAAGAGGCGAGCTAATTTTGAGCAATTTTTTAAACAAACTTTTAATTTTGGCAGAGCAAGACCTATTTTAAATAAAACACATAAAAATACAGCTAAAATTACGTATTGGTTTCCTACTTTGTTTACGTTTGGCTTGTTGTTTTCTTTACTGTTTTTGTTGTTAGGACAACCAATTCCTATTTTATTTTATTTAGTATATTTTTTAGTCATTTTTGCAGATGCTTATCAAAAGAATAAAAATTTTAAAGTAGCTTTATTATCGGTTTATGCTACAGTCGTTCAATTTGTAGGTTATGGTGTTGGTTTTTTTCGTTCTTGGGTACGATTGTATGTGCAACACAAGCCTGTAAAAGAAACTTTTCCAAAGATGTTTTCCTAAAAGGTTTTTCTTATTTTTGCACTTTTAAATAGATAACATGCAATACCATAATAATATATTAGAAACCATTGGAAATACACCATTGGTTAAATTAAATAAAATAGTAAATGACGTTGATGCTCTTGTTTTGGCAAAGATAGAGACGTTTAATCCGGGAAATTCGGTTAAAGATCGTATGGCACTTAAAATGATAGAAGATGCCGAGAAAAACGGTTCTTTAAAACCAGGAGGAACGATTATCGAAGGAACTTCCGGTAATACCGGAATGGGTTTGGCTTTGTCAGCAACTTTAAAAGGATACAAATGTATTTTTGTAATGGCAGATAAACAATCGAAGGAAAAAGTAGATATGTTGCGTGCTGTTGGAGCTGAGGTTGTGGTTTGTCCTACGGCAGTTGAACCTGAAGATCCACGTTCATACTATTCTGTTTCTAAGCGTTTGGCAGAAGAAACACCAAATTCTTGGTATGTGAATCAATATGATAATCCGTCTAATACTGCTGCTCATTACGAAAATACCGGTCCGGAAATATGGAAACAAACCGATGGAAAAATTACACATTTTGTGGTTGGTGTTGGTACCGGAGGAACGATTTCGGGTGTTGGAAAATATTTAAAAGAGAAAAATCCGGATATTAAAATTTGGGGAATTGATACGTATGGTTCGGTTTTTAAAAAATACCACGAAACCGGAATTTTTGATGAGAACGAAATCTATCCTTATGTTACCGAAGGTATCGGCGAAGATATTTTACCTAAAAATGTGGATTTTGATGTTATTGATGGTTTTGAAAAAGTAACGGATAAAGATGCGGCAATTTACACCAGAAAATTAGCAATTGATGAAGGTATTTTTGTAGGAAATTCCGCCGGAGCTGCAATTAAAGGATTGTTGCAATTAAAAGATCACTTTAAAAAAGATGATGTTGTTGTGGTATTATTTCATGATCACGGTAGCCGTTATGTAGGGAAGATGTTTAATGATGAATGGATGAAAAAAATGGGCTATTTGGAGTAGGTAGTTTGTAGTTTGTAGTTGGCAGTATGTAGTTGGCAGTAACCAGTAGGTAGTTGGCAGTAGGCAGTATGGTGGTTTTTTGGTGTAGATTTATCTATCGTGTTCTAAAAAAGTGTGTCTTTTATTGGATTCTTAATAAATTTATGTACTTTTAGGTAAAATTGCTAAATTTATTCTAATTGAACATAAAGGAAAATTTTATTCATTTTTTGTGGCAACAAGGATTGTTTCATAAAGAGAAATTGATAAGTACTAATACCGAAAAATTGGAAGTTATTTCTCCCGGAAGTTTAAACACCGATTCGGGACCGGATTTTTTTAACGCAAAAATCAAAATTAACGGACAATTATGGGCAGGAAATGTGGAAATTCACGTAAAAAGTTCCGATTGGTATGTACATGCTCATGAAAATGATACAGCTTATGATTCTATTATTTTACACGTAGTTTGGGAGGATGATGTTCCGGTATTTACGCCTTTAAATATACCGGTTACAACCTTGGTTTTAAAAGATTATGTAGATAAATCGGTTCTAAAAAATTATAATGAATTGTTTGCTACTTCAAAAAAACGGCTTAATTGTGAAACTGAAATAAGCAAAACGGATGCTTTTTTATTTGCAAATTTTAAAGAGCGGTTGTATTTTGAACGTTTGGAACAAAAATCAGATTTGATTTATCGTTTATTGTTAAACTCAAATAACGATTGGGAAGCTGTATTATTTAAGATGTTAGCTAAAAATTTCGGATTAAAAGTAAATGGCGAATCTTTTCTGCAAATGGCAAATATGCTTGATTTTAGTGTGGTTAGAAAATCTGCTAATTCACAGTTACAGTTGGAGGCTTTGTTTTTTGGTTTGTCCAATTTATTGGAAGATGAATTTAATTTACCGTATTATCGTGAGTTAAAAACAGAATATGATTATTTATCTAAAAAATTTCAGCTTCTAAAAAATTCTTCGGTTAAACCGAAATTTTTTAGATTACGACCACAGAATTTTCCTACCATACGCTTATCGCAATTAGCAAGTTTATACCATTTGCGAAAACGATTATTTGCCGATGTTATGGCAATAAACAACGTAGCTGAGTTTTATGATTTGTTTGAAGTTACAACATCTGCGTTTTGGGAAACACATTATACATTTACGGCAAGTTCAAAGAAAAGCAAGAAGAAATTGACTAAATCTTTTATCGATTTACTGTTAATTAACACAATAATACCTTTAAAAGTGGTTTATTTAAAACATCAAGATCGTTTTGATACTTCTAAAATTATTTCTTTGGTAAACAGCATAAAATCGGAAAAAAACAGCATTATTCAAAATTTTAATGACTTGGGAGTTACCGTTAATAATGCTATGGAAACACAAGCTTTCTTGCATTTATACACCAATTATTGCACTAAAAATGCTTGTTTGTCTTGTGTTGTAGGTGACCGATTTTTAAAGAAAAAATAGGTTTTTAATAAATTGCAGGGTATTTTTTAGGTTCAGCCTCGTGCATAATTGCATAGATTTTTTCGTAAATATCCAGCATATTTGGTTTGCTAAAATGATCACCGTCACTACCGTACGCAGGTCGGTGTTTTTTAGCAGTTAAAGTTTCCGGTTTAGAATCTAAGAATCGATATCCGTTTTGTTTGTTTAAGATTTCGTCTAAAAGATAAGCACTTGCACCTCCGGGAACGTCTTCATCTACAATCAATAAACGATTTGTTTTTTGAATGCTTTTTACTACATCGTGATTTATATCAAATGGTAGAAGTGTTTGTACGTCAATAAGATCTACTGTGATGCCTATTTTGTTTAATTCGGCAACAGCCTGTTCTACAATTCTAAGTGTAGAACCATACGAAACTACGGTAATATCATTACCTTCATTTATCGTTTCAACAACACCGATTGGTGTTTTAAATGTAGCCAAATTAACCGGTAATTTTTCTTTTAAGCGGTATCCGTTAAGATTTTCGATTACAATTGCGGGCTCATCGGTTTCTAATAAGCTATTATAAAAACCGGCAGCTTTTGTCATGTTTCTAGGCGTTAAAATATACACACCTTTTAGAGCGTTGAGTAATACGCCCATTGGTGATCCGGAATGCCAAACACCTTCCAAACGATGTCCTCTAGTACGTATAATTAAGGGAGCTTTTTGCTTTCCGAATGTTCGCCAACGCAATGTTGCCAAATCATCACTCATGGTTTGTAAACCATAGAGCACATAATCTAAATATTGAATTTCGGCAATTGGTCTTAGACCACGCATTGCAAGACCAATACCTTGTCCGATGATACTTGCCTCTCGAATTCCGGTGTCGGAAACGCGATATTCTCCGTATAACTCCTGCATTCCTTCCAAACCTTGGTTTACATCACCGATTTTTCCGCTATCTTCTCCAAAAATCAACAGATTTTTATGTTTTGCGAATAAGCTTTTAAAATTATCTCTAATTATTATGCGAGCATCTACCAATTTACTATCTTCATCATATTTAGGAAGGACTTCTTGTATATTGGTTGCTTTATTTTCCTTTTCGGAATATAGGTGTGCTCCGTATTTGAATTCTTGCTCTTTTAAATAAGATGCAATAGTATTTTTGAGAAGATTCTTAGTCGGAATATTTTCCTCTTTTATAATATGTAAAACTTTACGAGCATTATCATAAATAAAACCTTTATCAGGTATTGTTTCCTTTTCAAGAATTTCGATTATTGGTTTTATAAAAGCTTTGTTACTACTTTCATTACTTATTTTTTTAAGCAAAGAAACAAAATCATCTCTATCTTTTTTTATCGGATTAAGATAATTATTCCAAGCCTCTCGTTTGGCAGCGGAAGCTTCTTTTTTTGCTTCTTTTTCAATTTGTACCAGTACATCTTCATTCTCTACAAATTTTAAGGTTTTATCACCGTTTTCCAATTCAAAATTAAGAATCCACTCACGGAATTTAGCATTACAATCATGTTCTTTTTCCCATTGCAAACGCTCTTTTGATTTGTATCTTTCGTGTGAACCGGAAGTAGAATGTCCTTGTGGTTGCGTAAGTTCTTTAACGTGGATAAGTACAGGAACGTGCTGTTCTCTTGCAATTTTGGTTGCTTTATTATACGTATCCATTAATTGGGTGTAATTCCATCCGTTAACGACAAAAATTTCATAACCGTTTTCATTTTCATTGCGTTGAAATCCTTTTAAAATTTCGGAGATGCTTTCTTTGGTAGTTTGGTATTTTGCGTGTACCGAAATACCGTATTCGTCATCCCAAACACTCATTACCATTGGCACTTGCAAAACACCTGCAGCATTAATAACTTCAAAGAAATGTCCTTCACTGGTACTGGCATTACCAATGGTTCCGAAAGCAATTTCGTTACCGTTTTCAGAAAAATCATTTTCACCGATTTCTTCTACATTACGGTAAATTTTAGAGGCTTGAGCCAGACCTAATAATCTGGGCATTTGTCCGGCTGTGGGACTAATATCTGCACTTACGTTTTTAAGATTTTTTAGTTTTTTAAAAGAGCCGTCATCGTTAAGTAAATGTGTGGCAAAGTGACCGTTCATTTGTCTTCCTGCGGAAGAAGGTTCGTTTTTTTTATTGGCATCTGCATATAAACTTGCAAAAAATTCTTGTGGACTTAAAGCTCCGATGGCAAACATAAAAGTTTGATCGCGATAATAACCGGAACGGAAATCACCATTTTTAAAATATTTTGCCATGGCGATTTGAGGTAGTTCTTTTCCGTCTCCAAAAATACCGAATTTTGCTTTTCCGGTAAGTACTTCACGACGACCAAGTAAACTACATTCGCGACTTAAAACTGCAATTTTGTAATCGTTTAAAACTTCTTTTTTAAAATCTTCAAAAGATAAATTTGTTTTGTTTTTAAGTGTAGAATCCGCCATAACCATTCGTTTTTTTGCTTTTGCAAAGATACGAATTTTTTATGATATTTTTTTGTTGTTTTTTTAGTGTGTTATTTTACTTCAAATAAAACCTTAACGCTATACTTTACCGGAACTTTTTTTCCGTTAGATTTTCCGGGAATCATTTTTGGCAGATGATTTATTATTCGTTTTATTTCATTTTTAATAATCGGACTGTATTTATTGCCTAATACTTTGTAGGTTTTTGAGATGCCGTTTTTATCAATAATAAACAAAATACGTATTTCGTAAAATCCCTTTTTAAGACCTGCTTTTTTACCAATAGCAGTATTGAAATTATCTAAAACAAATTGTGAAACATTGGTAAGTAAACATGCTTTTTTGTCGTTTTCGGTGGTTTTATTTTGACAACTTGGATAAACTGGAGCAGACTCGATTAAATTGATGTTTGTAGCTGTATTTAATTCTTTTTTGTTGTAATGTAGTGTTTCAGTTGATTTGTGTTTTTTGTATTTTATG
>Ga0256840_1004197_pt1 | contig 10982 bp, 12 predicted proteins | sample 355202metaG_FD_185969 | JGI IMG/M metagenome (GOLD analysis project Ga0256840, IMG submission 185969) | Hydrothermal vent microbial communities from Mid Atlantic Ridge, Atlantic Ocean - 355-202 | ecosystem: Environmental > Aquatic > Marine > Hydrothermal vents | place: Atlantic Ocean: Mid...
ACATTTATAGTCAAACTACAAATCAACGGGTGGTAGGTGCTTGGTTTGAATACTAATAAGAGTATTGGATGACTTTGTTGCGTGGCATTTATAAGTGTTTATGCGTTTTCGTTCTATCGAATGATCAAATTCCATTCTACTATTAAATAAACCCTAGGAGAAATAAATCATGAAGATTATTCACCGAAAGTTGATGCAAAAAGCTACGCTACTCGCGGGTATTGCATTGGTTTTCTCAAGTACTGCGTTTGCAGATGAAAAGAAGAAAAAGCCAGAGTTGATGACAGGAGCAAGTGCAACAATGATGGCAAACACCTGTGCAGGTTGTCATGGCGGCAATGGCGTTAGTGCTGGTCCATCAATTCCTATACTTGCTGGTTTATCATCTGCTTACTTCGTAGAAATTATGGAAGCGTATAAAACAGACGAGGTACCTTCAACAATCATGGGTCGTTTGGCTAAAGGCTATTCCACAGAAGAATTTGAGAAAATGGGTGAATTCTTTGCTAAGCAAACATTTGTAGCGGCTAAGCAAGATTCAGATGCTGGTAAAGCTGAAAAAGGCGCGGCTATTCATGAAAAGTATTGTGAGAAGTGTCACAGCGAAGGTGGCTCATTAGCAGAAGATGATTCTGGAATTCTTAAAGGTCAATGGAAGTCATATCTAAAAGCACAATTGATGGACTTTCATAATAAAGATCGTAAAGCGCCAAAGAAAATGGCTAAGAAGATGAAAAAAATGCTTAACAAAGAAGGTTCTGCTGGCGCTGAAGCGTTAGTTGAATTCTATTCTAAGTAACCAGACATCAAGGAGATAATAAAATGAGTAAAATAAACAATACGACCAAAACTACTAATAGTAGTCGTAGAAAGTTTGTTCAAGGTCTTGGTGCGGTTACAGCTTCAGGGATCTTTTTAGGAGCACCATCTTTAGTATTTGGTGCGGGTAAAAAAGTAGTGGTTGTTGGCGGTGGTACTGCTGGAGCAACAGCAGCAAGATATTTAAAGATGGCTGATTCAAGCATTGAAGTCACGGTGATTGAAGCCAATAAGGATTACTACACATGTTACTTAAGTAATGAAGTATTAAGTGGAGATCGTACGCTTGACTCATTAAAACATGGCTACAGTGGGTTAGAAAAAGAAGGAATAAAGGTTGTTTTTGATTACGTAACAGGTATTGATGCTAAAGCGAAAAAAGTGACTACCAAAGGTGGCGCTAGCTTTGATTATGATCGTTGTATCGTAGCACCTGGTATCGGTTTTAAGTATGACACCATTGAAGGCTATGATGAAGCAACGGCTGAGAAAATCCCTCATGCATGGAAAGCGGGAACACAAACAAGTAACTTCCGAAAACAATTGGTTGATATGAAAGATGGTGGAACAGTCATTGTCGCTGCTCCACCAAATCCTTTCCGTTGTCCTCCAGGGCCACCAGAACGTGTTTGTCAGATTGCTCAATACCTAAAAAAGGAAAAGCCAAAGTCAAAGGTGATTTATGTTGATCCAAAAAAGAAGTTTTCTAAGTATGGCTTATTTATTCAAGGCTGGAAAAAGTTCTACGGTTATGAGTCCGATAATTCAATGATTGATTACATCAAGTCTGATGGCGTAACAAAATTTGATGCGGGTGGAATGAGTGTCACAACTGCTTCGGGTCAAACTATTAAAGGCGATGTGATCAATATCATTCCCGCTCAAAAAGCTGGCAAGATCGCATTTGATGCTGGTTTGACTAATGACAAAGGTTGGTGTCCGATTGATTTGGGTACATTTGAATCAACGATTCATAAAGATATTCACATTATCGGTGATGCATCAGTCGCTAAAGGTATGCCTAAGTCTGGCTACGCAGCTAATTCACAAGCAAAAGTATGTGCAGCAGCAGTAGCGGCTTTATTGGCTGGTAAAGAGCCAGGAACCCCATCTTATGTAAATACCTGTTATTCAGTGATTGCAAAAGACTGGGGAATCTCAGTTGCAGCGGTTTACCGTTTAGCAAAAGATGGTTCAAAAATAACCAAAGTTGCGGGTGGTTTAACGCCAATGGATGCATCGGATGAAGCACATAAACGTGCAGTTGAAAATGCATACAGCTGGTTAAATAATATCACTGGCGATGTTTTTGGTGGTGGATAGTCGTATTAGCAAGTAGTTATATAAGGGCTCTATTTAGAGTCCTTTTTTGTCTTAAATATTTATAAGAGGGATGGGTTGATGAAAAATTTAATAAAGTTAGGTACTTTTATTTTGTTGTTATGGAGTTTTGTTTTTACTACAACGAGTATTGTGTTTGCTGATGAAAAAAAAGCTGAGGGTGCGACTGCAACTGATGCAGAGAAAAGTAATGAAGCTGAAAAAGATGGAAAGGCTGGTGAGAAAGATAAGAAAAAGAAAAGTAAGGATGATGAAGAGCCTGAGTGCGAATAAGATAACTCACTAAACTTTAAAAATTATGGAGTAATACAAATGAACTTTAAAAAGTCAGCAAAAACGCTAATGGTGATGCTTGCCTTGGTAATACTAATTCCAAGCATGTCATTTGCTGAGGATCGAAAAATGGCAATACAACTTAATAGCAGTGATCCGCTGATACAAAAGATGGCATTGCTCAACGCAAGAAACTTAAAAGCTGTTATTGGCAAAGATAATATCGATGTTGAGTTGGTTATTTATGGTCCAGGTTTAAGTGCCCTTAAAATAGAAAATGCAAACTCTTCTCGTATTAAGGATTTGATGGATAGGTACGGACTGAAAGTTAGTGTTTGTGAAGGTACCTTAAAAAGCTATGCGAAAAGGCATGGCGGGGAACCTAAGATTATAGGAGGTGTTTCTCGTGTGCCAACAGGAGCAATCCGTATTTTGGAATTACAAGAGCAAGGGTATGCTTATATGCGTCCATAATATTTAAAACACACTTCAAAAAAGAGCACTATTTATGGTGCTCTTTTTTTCTCAAAATATAAGAGGCATGTAAAAGTAGGGGGGTGTACTGTTAAAGTCAAAGTCGCGTATTGTGTTCTTTAACACACTTTATCATCAAGAACTAACCTAAGTTAATAAGCAAACACTTCAGAAATGTAGAATGAAAATCTTGATTGAGATCAAGCTACAGGAGAGGGAAGAACATGGTTGAATTAACGCAAGAAGAGCAAGAAGCGGCAATCGCTGAAGCGCCTAAAGGAACATGGGCAATATTATTAGTTTACGCCGTTTTTATGGTGCTTGGTTGGCTCTATATGTTTTATGGCTATTTTTTATCTCACGGCCCAGTGAATTAAACCCACGCCAGCTTTACAAGACAAGCTCAGATAGAAGGAAATTATCATGCATGTAGATGCGACTGAAAAGAAGTGGATCATTCTCTCATTTGTAATGGCATTTGCCATGATGGGAATATTGGCCGCTTATGCAATTAATAAGAATATACATCCCCCCAGTAATGTTGAAACCATTGACTCGGTTCGATTACATTTAACCGAAGAGTTTAACGAAGATAATATTGGCATTAAGCGAGAAGCTGATGGCTCTATACGCGTGACAATGGTTGCCGCTCGTTACGGTTTCTTTCCTCATAATATGAGTGTTCCTGTTGGTGTGCCGATAAAGTTCCGGCTTGCTAGTGCCGATGTTTTACACGGCGTACATACCGCATTTACTAATATGAATACTATGGTTGTTCCAGGTTATGTCTCCGAGGTAAACACAACATTTCCTAAAATTGGTAAATTTCCCATGTTTTGTAATGAATACTGCGGGCTAGGTCATGACTATATGTGGTCACAACTGAATGTAGTATCGATGGAAGACTTTGAAAAATACATGGAGGACAAATAATGGGTTCTCATGCAAGTAGATTAAGTCTCGCCAATCTCTGGGTTGCCTTTGTCACCTTTTTCTTAGCTGCATTAATGGGCTTGTACCAAGTCGCAGAGCGTAGTGGATTATTTCCTCAGATTGAAATTATTGAGCTGTATTATCGTTCGGTTTCAAGTCATGGTGTGATTATGGGCTTTGTGCTCACCACTTTCTTTATTATGGGTTTTGGTTATTGGATTATTCATACCTCGCTTAAAACAGAAATATGGGGTGGCAAGAAACTTGGTTGGTTAGGTTTTGCTATCACCCTTGGTGGAACAGCCGCAGCGGCAATTATGTTGTTTACAGGTGAAGCATCAATAATGTATACCTTCTACCCGCCATTAAAAGCAAATCCAATATTTTACTTTGGTGCAACTTTTCTAGTCGTTGGTTCTTGGGTTTGGTGTTTGCAGATGGTCATGAGTATGAACGCTTGGAAGAAGGCTAATCCTGGTGCGCCAGTGCCTTTGCCAATGTATGCGATGACAGCGAATGCCATACTTTGGTTTATCACCAGTTTGGGTGTTGCTTCGGAAGTTTTATTCCAGTTGATTCCTTGGTCGCTGGGTTGGATAGATACCATTGATGTTGGTCTTGCAAGAACACTATTCTCATGGACGCTTCATGCGATAGTTTATTTCTGGTTAATCCCTGCTTATATTGCTTTCTACACATTAGTACCGAAAGCAGCGGGTGGAAAGTTATTCAGTGATGAGTTCTCACGTGTTTCGATTCTTATGCTATTAGTTTTCAGTGTGCCAATAGGAATGCATCATCTTTATGTTGATCCGTTCCATGACACAGGTTGGAAATTTGTACACATGATTGGTACCTTTATGGTGGCTATACCAACATTGATTACAGGTTTTACGGTTATCGCTTCTATGGAAGTTGCAGGTCGTTTACGGGGCGGAAAAGGCTTATTGGGGTGGATATTTGCACTCAACTGGTCTAACCCAATGGTATTGTCAGGTGGCTTATCATTGCTCATGCTAACCGTTGGTGGTTGGGGTGGACTGGTAAATGCTAGTTATTCTATGGATGTAGCCGTTCATAATACACAGTGGATTACAGGACATTTCCATCTGATTTTTGCAGGTACTGCAGTTATCATGTACTTCTCAACAGCCTATTACATGTGGCCTTCGCTAACAGGTCGTCCGTTGTTTTCAACCAAAATGGCATTACTGCAATTATGGTTGTGGTTCATTGGTATGTTGATTCTTACACTGCCTTGGCACATTCTTGGTTTGATTGGTCAGCCTCGTCGTATAGGTGTTCCTCCTTATGGAGAAGAAATAACAACCCCTTGGGCACCTTATGAGCTCTTAATGTTCATAGGTGGCATTATCTTGGTTACATCTGCTTTGCTACTTGTGCTTAATTTAGTATTAACACATATGAAAGGTAAATCATCTACACCACCGGTTATGGAATATGCAGAGTCATTGTATCCTGTAATGAATTTACCTAAGCTTTTAAATGGTTTTGGTTTTTGGACAGCAGTTATCTTTATCTACATGATAGCCAGTTATGGTTATCCTATCCTTCAGTTTTTCCTCATGGAAACTAACGGTACATTCCCATGGAGTATATAAACATGACTTTAATTAGAAATTTGAATATATTAAAGGTAGCTTCTCCATTATTAATGTTACTTTGTGTCTTTGGATTTGGTTTTGCAGCCGCAGCACCTTCATCAAATATCGTATGGGATTCAGAAACACGAAACCTGATTAAGAATGCAAATCTTGAAAATGGTGCAAAAGTTGCCAAAAAATGTGGCAAATGTCACGGTAATGATGGGGCAGATGTAACGCCAATTGAAGAAGAGGATACACCTTTTTTAGCGGGACAACTTGCGCACGCAATCTATAAGCAAGTTATTGATTATCAAGACAAGAAACGTGATGATAAAATCATGTTGAAGAAAGTTAAAAAACTTTCCAAACAAGATGTTGCGGATGTTTCTGCTTATTACGCGACGCAAACATTGCCTGTATCCAGCGTTGCTTCAGACAAAGTTACACCTGAGGCAATAAAAATGGCAACAAAGGGAGCAGGTGATCGGTTCTTGCCACCTTGCGCAGGTTGCCATGGTTTAAATGGCGAAGGCTCGATTGTTGATGTGCCTTCATTAGCTGGACAAAATACCAGCTATTTTATAACCACAATGATGGCCTTTAAAGAAGATGATCGTGAGAATGATATTTACAGTCGTATGCGCTTTATTGCTCAGGAGTTAACGGAAAAAGAAATAACGGAATTGGCTGATTATTATGCCTCCATAGGTACGGGAACGGAATTACTTGTTGTTGAAGCTGATGAAGAGGCTCCAGTAGACAAAACTAATTAGTTCTATTCTTCGCCTAGAAGGAAATACAAGGAACCCCGCTTAAGGAACCTCTGAATAACCTAGTAGAGTTCTGCGAGTTTACAAGGCATCAGTCCTAGGCGTATTTTTTGAGAATGGTCGCTCCCTTCGCAAAAAATAACAACAACGGAATTGATACCTTGTAAGCTCGCCCTACGGGGCTTAGCCAAGTTTCCAATTTCTTCGTCATTGATTTGAACCATAGAATGACTATGCTTAAAATCAATGCCTCGAACTTGAAAACTTGGCGTTGCCAGAACTCAGCTAGGTTATTCAGAGGTTCCTTAAGCTGGGAGTTCTCTTTCGAAAAAATAAAAAGCCCTACTGATTAAATATCAGCAGGGCTTTTTATTTTTGAACAATCTTTTGTGGAATAATAGGCAAATGCCAGAAGATAAGTGTTTCCATTGCAACCTCCCCATTATTGAAAAAAAACCACCACGTTTAGAGGTGGAAGCACAATCACGCGCATTCTGCTGTCATGGCTGTAAAGCCGTGTGTGAGGTGATTGTCTCATCAGGTAATGCAGACTATTACAAACACCGTGAAGGTTCAGCTCGGACATTCAATTCACAAGAACTCCCCGAGCTTCTTGATAAGCTCAAGCTCTACGACAATGAAAAGATCCAACGCGAATTTATCCGAACGGATAAAAATAATAATTGGAAAGAAGCATGGTTAATTCTTGAAGAAATTCGCTGTGCCGCGTGTATGTGGCTCAATGAAAGAACTTTGCGCGATCTCGATGGCATACTCGATGTGCAAATGGACTACACAGGACAACAAACGAGAGTACGTTGGGATCCTGATAAAATAAAGCTAAGTGAAATCCTAAGTGCAATCACCAGTATTGGCTACAACGCCCATCCATTCGACCCTAGTCAACGAGAATCCTTAAATAAAGAACAAAAGCAGCGCAGTGTGCAACGCATTATTTTTGCTTTGATTTTGGGTATGGCTGTGATGCAATCTGCGATTGGTGGTTACTTTTTTGGGGATGTAAACGCACAAGGTGAATTCCCATTATGGATTAAAATATCGCGTTGGGTAAACGTAGTTTCGACATTTTTGATTCTTACTTATCCGGGACAATTATTCTTCCGTAGTGCATGGCGCGATCTAAAAAACAAATCATTGGGGATGGATGTACCTGTGGTGATCGGTTTGTCTGTCGCGTGGTTGGGCAGTTTGTTTGCCACCATTCGTGGGTCGGATGATGTGTATTTTGAATCCATCGCTATGTTTGTGATTTTTCTCTTGATAGCCCGCCATATTGAACTAAAAAGCCGAATAGAATCCACCGCGTTGCTTGATCGAGCTTCTAAAATAATCCCACAAACGGTAAAGCGGTTAGGTGACAAAAGGGGTGAGGCAGGTATCGAAGAAATTCCGGTGATTGAATTAAAAGAGGGTGATAAAATACAGCTCGCACCAGGCGAAATATTGCCTGTTGATGGTCGTTTGTTATCACTAAAAAGTAGCTTTGATGAGTCATTATTGACTGGTGAATCACTACCTGTGGAGCATAAAAAAGGTGATATGGTTTTGGGTGGTTCGATCAATATCGAACAAGTTATTGAAGTCGAAGTACAATCAACAAAAGCGGATTCAACCTTCAATGAAATCCAGCAACTAACCCAAAAAAGTACAAGTTTTCGCCCTTATTATGTCGATATTGCAGAGCGTGTTGCAGGTAAGTTTGTGGCCATTATTTTACTGATTGCGAGTACTACCTTTTTATTTTGGTTCTGGAAAGATGATTTTAATAATGTTTCCAATGCCTTGAGCCACACCATTTCAGTATTAATTATTACTTGTCCTTGTGCACTGGCACTGGCGGCACCTGTTGCTTTGTCGTTGGGCGCTGCAGGTTTAAATCGTTTGCATTTATTGGCAGTAAAAATGTCATCTATAGAAAAGCTTAGCCATATTGATACCATTATTTTTGATAAAACGGGCACGCTGACAACAGGCGAACCTAGGGTAAAAATAGCCAAGGTTGTTGGCTCAATTGAGAGTGAAAAATGTATTCAAATCGCGGCAAGTATGGAGCAAGGTTCGCATCATCCCTTTGCCAAGGCGATTATAAAATACCATTCGAAAGCATCATGTAAAAGTGGGGGGGTGTGCTTTCTAAGTTATAAAACTATAGAACAAGTATCAGGTCAAGGGATAGAAGCTGTATTTGATAAGGAGCGTTGGCGATTAGGTAATGAGGTTTTTATCAATGAGTTTACCAATGAAAGAAATTTTAATATTGATCAGATCGAAGAAATTAAATCATGGAGAGAACAGGGTTACAGCGTTCTCTATTTGGCGAATTCAAAAGGCCTACAAGCATTGTTTTGTATTGCGGATCCCTTGCGCGAAGGCATTGAAGATTTTCTACAACAAGCAGAAAAATTAGGTATAAAACGAAAAATTATTTTAAGCGGTGATCATCAACAAAGTGTTGATGCCATTGCTAAGCAACTGGATATAGGCGAAGCGCACGGCGGGCTATCTCCTCAAGAAAAATTGCAATGGGTACGAGAATTACAAGCGCATGCAAAACAAAATATCATGATGCTAGGCGATGGTATTAATGATGCACCAACGCTTGCCGTCGCTGATATATCGCTCACTTTTTCAGAGGCTACTGATTTAGCCAAAAATAACTGTGACTTTATTTTGCTGGGTAAAGACTACACGCATCTTGGCAAAGCATTTAAGCTTATGCGAAACACACGAACTATCATTCTACAAAACCTAGGCTGGGCGATTGCTTATAACATTATTGCAATTCCATTGGCAGCGATAGGTTGGATAACGCCATGGATGGCAGCCATCGGAATGTCTGTTAGCTCATTGTTGGTTGTTTTGAATTCTCTACGCTTGCGTTGAGCTCTGACCATATTCTCGTGCAAATATCTCTTATAATATAAGAAAACTCTAATATTGATAATTCACAATGCTTTCTTCAAGAGAAACTTAGTAATATGTGCCCAACTTAAACTTATTAGTTGGTATTTAAAATGGAAAATAAAGAAAAATTGAATCGGCTTGAAAATTTTCCGATCTCATTCTTTTCGGTCATTATGGGTCTTTCTGGCTTAACTATCGCGTGGGGTAAAGCTCAGGAAGTTTTTAAGTTTGATTATCATATTAATACGGTATTGGTCACGATTACTTCAGTCATCTTTATCTTTTTATTAATCTTATACGCCATTAAGGTTATCAAATACGCACCGAGTGTAGCTAATGAATTGGCACACCCGGTTAAGCTAAGCTTTTTCCCTAGTATTTCGATTAGTTTTATTTTACTTTCAATCGCATATCTAGGTATAAATACAAATATATCAAAACCACTTTGGATGATTGGAACAGCATTACATTTAGTCTTTACACTTTATATTGTAAACACGTGGATGCACCATGAGCATTTTAAGGTCAATCATATTAATCCTGCATGGTTTATCCCTGCGGTCGGTAATATGCTTGTCCCTATTGCAGGTGTTGCACATGGTTATATGGATGTTTCATGGTTCTTCTTTAGTATTGGCTTTATGTTTTGGGTTATTTTAATGACGATATTTTTTAATCGTGTGTTATTTCATAATCCGCTTGATGGACATTTATTGCCTACGTTATTCATTTTAATTGCCCCACCTGCCGTTGGTTTTATTGCCTATACTAAGCTCAATGGTGGCATGGATAATTTATCCCACTTTTTATATTTTGCGGCATTATTTTTAACCTTGCTATTATTTTCTCAGGCAAGTCGTTTTATTCGTTTGCCTTTCTTTCTTTCATGGTGGGCCTATACTTTTCCATTAGCAGCGATAGCGATAGCCAGCTTTTCGTTTTATGAACAAGAAGGAGGCAACTTTTTCCTTTGGGTTGGCACTGCACTTTTAATTTTGGTGTCACTGATCGTATTTCTGACAATTTTTAAAACATTTAAGGCTATTTTTAAACATGGTATTTGTGTACCTGAAGAGCCTCACCCTGTCGTAGCAGAAAATAATGCTTAAATATTAATGCAAGTTTCTAAAAAAAGTGTGGTAATGACTTCTCTTGTCCTTCTACTTTTAGGCGGTACAATAAGTAGTGCTTGGCATGGGCTACATAATCCAATGAAGCCACTTTACGTTGAGTTGGTCAATGGCACAGAGGCTTTGATTCCTTCGGTTATCATTGAGCATGGGGGTGGAGATTTACAAGAGAAAGTTACTGTGGTGCAATTAAAGCCAAAAGAAAGCAGAATCTTAGCACTTAATCACAAACCGGGTATGGGCTTTAATGTCTTAGCTAATTTTGCGGATGGTTCGCAAACAGAAATCTGTGGTGGCAAGAGCAAAGATCATTGGTTTTTTCGTGAAACGATTACCAAGTTTGGAATTTATACAACGCCTGTTCGCTAGCACTCCCCTATATAGTCTCCTTAAGGAATTCCTGATTAAGTCCTAGAATCATGAGGAAATAACATAATCTAAAGAAAGGGGTTATTCGATGAAATGAACAAAGTCATTCCTTGGGAGAGATTGCTAAAAGTAATTGAACCACATTATCCTAAAGCAGGGAATGGTCGCCCACCGATGCCAATGGCAACAATGCTACGCATATACTTTCTACAACAATGGTACGCCTTAGGTGATCAAGCGGCAGAAGAATCACTTTATGATATTGAAAGTATGAGACGCTTTGCAGGGCTAGAGCTAATAGAAGATGCGATACCCGATGAAACGACTATTCTAAACTTTCG
>Ga0256840_1004198_pt1 | contig 10974 bp, 11 predicted proteins | sample 355202metaG_FD_185969 | JGI IMG/M metagenome (GOLD analysis project Ga0256840, IMG submission 185969) | Hydrothermal vent microbial communities from Mid Atlantic Ridge, Atlantic Ocean - 355-202 | ecosystem: Environmental > Aquatic > Marine > Hydrothermal vents | place: Atlantic Ocean: Mid...
TAGAAAGCATAAACTTATGGGTGTGGATTATCCTTTTTGGACTCTTTTGGTTTGATGCTACAGTAACCTTGATACGAAGAAAGTTAAATAAAGAAAAACTAAGCCAGGCACATAAAAAACATGCATATCAAAGGCTTACACAAGCTGGCTGGAGTCATTACAAAGTCGTTATGGCTGGAATGGGTGTAAATATGGTGTTGTTTGGTTTGGTATATTTTATATCAAATTGGTTTGTTGCATTTTTTATAGCTTTAGTGTTTTTATATGCTGTTATGCGATTTGTGGATTATAAGAAGGTTTTTTAGCTTGTTATGTTAATGTTGAAATAATGGCATATTTTTACACAAATTGTGATACAATGACAATATATTGACAAAAGGAAATGTTATGCAAGCAGTACTTTATTCACAAGCAAGAAATAATTTAAGAGAAATAATAAATAAGGTATGTAATGATTTTGACGAATTTATTATTACTACTAAAGAAAAGCAGTCTGTAGTTTTAATATCACAAGAAGAATATGACTCTATGAAAGAGACAATATATCTTTTGTCTTCTAAAAATAATAGAGATAGACTTTTAAGTGCAGTCGATCAAATAGAAAACGCGCAATTTTTAAAAAAAGATTTAGATGTATGATCTTAGGGTTTGCAGATAAAGGATGGGAAGACTATCTATATTGGCAACAAAATGACAAACAAATTTTAAAAAGAATTAATCTTTTAATAAGAGACATAAAAAGAAATCCATATGATAAAGAGGGGCTAGGAAAGCCAGAAAAATTGAAAGAAAATTTCAATGGGTACTATTCGAGAAGAATTACGGCTGAGCATAGGTTGGTGCATAAAATTATTGATGATTTGATTATTGTTGCTCAATGTAGATTTCATTACTAAAACCAAAGAAATAAAAGGGTTAGAATATTTTTGCTTTCTCTGGTGTGCTTTGTTAGTAATATTTATGTTGTGTTTATCTTATCGTTGATGGGTATATATTGACTATAAAAAATCGTTTAAGTAGTGTATAAACTTATACTTATGCTATAATAGCCATAAAAACGCACTAATCTTACATATTAAAGGGCTTGTAAAATGAAATTAATTATTGCACTATTTTTGCTAACTAGTTTTTTGTGGAGTGCTGTAGATATTAACAGTGCAAGCATTGAAGAGTTACGCTCCCTAAAGGGAATCGGAAATGTCAAAGCAAAAGCCATTGTTGCTTATAGAGAAAAAAACTGTTTCAAATCCGTAGACGAGTTAGTAGAGGTAAAAGGAATTGGCAAAAAAACTTTAAAAAAAAATCTATCAAACTTGAGTGTAAGTGAATGTGACAAATGAATACTTTCATAGAAAAAAAGGTTTGGCTCTATATTGTCTTAGCATTTGCATTTAGTGTTGGTGTTAGACTTATCTGGATATATCAGTTTCATGGAGTAGAAAACTTCATGTGGAATAACCAGTTTATGATAAACACAAATGATGGTTACTATTGGGCTGAAGGGGCTAGAGATATACTTAACTGGGACTTTCAAAAGTTTGCTTTTTCTCCAGTTTTTAGTGACACTGCTTGGGTTACTGCTTTTTTTGCATATGTACTTCCGTTCTCTTTTGAGAGTGTTATACTTTACCTGCCAGTCTTTCTAAGCTCTTTGGTTGTAATTCCTATGGTGCTCATAGCTCAAAACTTTAAAAAAGCAGAGTTAGGTTTAGTGGCAGCTTTAGTTGCTAGTATCGCATGGAGCTATTATAACCGTACTATGGTTGGGTACTATGATACAGATATGCTTAACATCGTATTTCCTCTGTTTCTTCTTTGGTCTCTTGTACTGGCTTTTAGAACAAGGGAAGAAAAGTATCTTATATTTACTGCTTTTGAGATTATCCTTTACAGAAGCTGGTACCCTCAGAGCTACTCTTTAGAGTTCGCATTTTTTGGACTTATACTGCTATATACTTTAGTTTACGAGCGAAAAAATCTCTACATGTACAAGCTTATGGCCATCATGCTTTTTGCGATGATGGGTCTACCTGGGGTAGTTAGGTTTTTTATTGTGATTGGTGTTTATGTTTTATATAAAAGAAAAAAGTTAGACTCTTATATGTACCATACTTTAGCAGCTGCATTTTTGCTTTTCTTGGCTACTGGTGGATTTGCTCCTATATGGGGACAGTTAAAAGGGTATGTTTTTGGAAGTAGTATAGAGTCTGTGGGAGATGATCTAAAGCTTCATTTTTTCTCAGTAATGCAGACAGTAAGAGAAGCAGGTAAAATCCCATTTGAAACTTTTGCAAATCGTATTAGTGGGCATACTGTTACATTTTTACTCTCATGTGTTGGCTATGCTATGATGAGTTATAGATATAGAGTTATGCTGCTTGGACTTCCTTTGGTTGGGCTTGGATTTTTGGCATATGTTGGTGGACTTAGATTTACCATATATGCTGTTCCTGTTATGGCATTTGGCATAGCTTATCTCATCTTTTTTATAAGCGACTTCATAAAAAATAAAAACTTAAAAATAGCATTTATATCTATATGTACACTCGGAGTTTTATATCCTAACATTTTACATGTCGTCGCTTACAAAGTCCCAACAGTTTTTACTAAACAAGAAGTAGCAGTATTGGACAAGCTTAAAAAAGTAGCATCAAGAGATGACTATGTAGTTGCTTGGTGGGATTATGGATATCCTATTCGTTACTATAGTGATGTAAATACTCTTATAGATGGGGGAAAGCATGGTGGAGCGGTAAATTTTCCTGTTAGTTTTATGCTAACAAGTCCTCAAAATGTATCGGCAAAGTTAGCTAGATTTGATGTAGAGTACACAGAAAAACAGTTTTTGATGAAAAAAGATGATGGCGATAGGAACCGCTCTAACATTGCAAATATGACGCTAGATAGTGGCTTTAAAGACACCAATGACTTTTTAGCATCTCTACATGTAGAGGCTAAATTGCCTAAAAAAACAAGAGATATTTACCTATACTTACCTTACCGTATGATGGGGATTCTTCCAACAGTAGCAAGATTTAGTGACATTGACCTTATGAGCGGCAAGCAAAACAGAAGACTTTTTTTCTACCAAACCAATAGATTTAAAGACAGCAAAACTCTTTTGAATCTAGGAAGTGGAGTTATTTTCAACAAACAAGCAGGAACTATAAAGATAGGAAATCAAGAGGTTAAAGTAAAAGAGTTTTTGATAACCTCATATGATAAAAACAAAAAACTCATAAGACAAAGACAAACACTCCACAAAGATGCCAATTTTTACTTAGTCTATATGAAGTCATATAACACCTTTTTAGTTTTAGATGAAGAGATGCTAAACTCTACATATATACAGCTTTTTGTGTTCGAAAACTATGATAAAAAACTTTTTGAGCCGGTAGTACTAGATCCAAATGCAAAAGTTTTTAAACTAAAGATATAAGTTCAATGAATATACAAAAAGTCATAACAGCCATGCTTTTTGTCACAACAACTCTCTTTGCGGTTGTAGATATAAATAACGCAACTCCAAGTGAGTTTTTGAGCCTTAATGGTATAGGTAAAGCAAAAGCTCAAAAAATCGTAGACTACAGAGAGCAAAACAAGTGTTTTAAGAGTATAGATGAGTTAGCCAATATAGATGGCATCAGTAAAAAGCTTGTTGCAAAAAACAGAGCGGAGCTGACTTTGGGTGTTTGCCACACAATGGTAAAAAAGAACAATTTTAGCCCAAGTGCATTTAAAGATGTACTGCTCGATCCAGTAAACCTTGTCTTTGTTGTGATTATCTTTGTGTTAGCTTTGATGGACATAAAAACTAAAAAAGACTTCAAGTCACAGATAGTCAGTGTAGGAGTTTTGGGAACTTTTGTGGGGATTTTTATAGGTTTACAAGAGTTTAATCCAGAAGATATCATGAACAGTGTAAACAAGATACTTGCAGGTTTAAAAACAGCATTTTTTACCTCCATAGTGGGCATGAGTACAGCTACCATACTCTCCATAATCCAAAAACTAAAGGATAAGCCTGAAAGCAAATAACGAATGGATGAGTATATCTGACATGATGTCAGGCTTGATGTTGGTATTTTTGTTTATTGCTATTGGTTTTATGATAGAGATGCAATCGCAAAAAGACAGTATGAGAGATGTAGCCACCTCGTATAGAGATGCAAAAGCTAACTTAAATGAAGTTCTTTATGATGAGTTTGAGGATGATTTGAAACAGTGGGATGCAGTCATAACAAAAGACAATAGAGTTGTATTTAACTCACCAGAAGTACTTTTCAAAATCAACAAAAGTGATATAAATCCTAAATTTCAGGATATTTTAGCAGAGTTCTTCCCAAGATATGTTAAGATACTCACTTCAAAGCAGTATAAAGATGAGATTAAAGAGGTACGAGTCGAGGGGCACACTTCAAACAAGTGGGCAGCCTCATCAACTCAAAAAGAGATATATCTAAACAACATGAAGCTCTCTCAAAGTAGAGCTTATGAGGTTTTGGCATACTGTTATAGTTTAGAAGATGAGGTCACAAAGAAAAATAGACCTTGGCTAGAAAAGTTTTTTAGAGCAAACGGCATGGCATTTGCAGAGTCTAAAGAGCAAAATGCATCAAGAAGAGTTGAGTTTAAAGTGGAGCTTAAAAGTGAAGATAAAGTTTATAAAATTTTGAAAGAGAATTGATGAATATACACATAGATAAACGAGTACTAAATCTAATAGTTATAATAGTGCTGACTTTTATCACATTTACTTGGACTTTTTGGATATTTCACAAAGAATTTTCTTTAAATGTTGTTTTAGGAGTTATTTTAGTAAGGATAGTATCTTCTTTAGTTATCTTGCAAGATTTCTCTCTTTCTTGGTCAAAGGCAACACAAAAAACATTTATAATAAAGATTTTAGTCAATGCAGTAGCATTTTTGGTATATATGCCCTTTTTTTATGCAGAAGCTAGAATTGCACTTATGCTTTCTGAACTTGCTTTTTATCTTTTAGCTATTAATTTTTTAATGTATGTTTACTATTTATATATCAATCGAAGTATGGTCAAAAAACATAAAAGTTTGGTCATATATGGTGCAGGAAAAGCTGGACTTAAACTAAAAGATGAGTATGGAAACTCTGAGTACAAAACCAAATACTTCATAGATGATGATAAAAGACTACAAAAAAGAAGCATAGATAGTGTACGAATTCTTTCAAAAGAAAACCTAAAAGAGAAGATAAAAAAAGATGGGAAATATAATTTACTTATTATTGCTATGCCATCGGCTTCGAGTGAACGAGTAGCACAGATATATGAAAAATTAAAAGATTATTTTGAAGAGATAAAGATACTACCATCACTTGAGAAAATTTTAGATAGAGATACTCTAAAAAAAGAGTTAAAACATATACGAGTTGAAGACCTACTAGCTCGCTATCCAAAAGACCTGGATAAGCAAGTAATATCACAGTTTTTAAAAAACAAAAAAGTTCTCATAACGGGAGCAGGAGGAAGCATAGGAAGTGAGATAAGCCGTCAGTGCTTGAAGTATGGAGTAAGTGAATTAATACTTTTAGACCATAGCGAGTTTAATCTTTATAGCATCACTCAAGAGTTAAAATCAGACAAGGTTAAATCTGTTATGCATAGTGTTCTAAATGAAAAACTTTTAGAAAAAACTATCTCTACATGTAGACCAGATATTATACTACACGCCGCAGCTTACAAGCATGTTCCATTAGTAGAAGATAACATAGAAGAGGGTATAAGAAACAATGTCATCGGCACTAAAAACTGTATAGATTTAGCTATAAAATATGGTGTCAAAAAGTTTATACTCATCTCAACTGACAAAGCAGTTCGTCCAACCAATGTTATGGGGACTACAAAGCGAATTTGTGAACTATATGCGGGCAATGTGAAGAGTAAAAACACAGAAATCGCAGCTGTAAGATTTGGTAATGTTCTTGGCTCATCTGGCTCAGTTATACCAAAGTTTAGAGAGCAGATAGAAAGGGGTGGACCAGTGACTGTAACAGACCCTGAAATAACTCGCTATTTTATGCTTATTCCTGAAGCATGCGAGTTAGTTTTGCAAACTGGAGCTATAGCAAAAGGTGGAGAGATATTTATACTTGACATGGGAGAGCCTATCAAGATAGTGGATTTGGCTCACAAAATGATAGAGCTAAGTGGCAAAAAAGATATAAAAGTAGAATTTACAGGCTTAAGACCTGGTGAGAAGCTTTACGAAGAGTTACTTATAAATGACAGTGATCAAAAGACACAGTATGAGTCAATTACCGTTGCTTCTAATACAGATTATGATATCTATAAATTAAATCAAGATATCAAAGAGCTTCTTTCTTGTGAAGACAAGTTGGCACAACTCAAAAAAATAGTTCCAGAATTTAATCATAATAAAAATTAAAGCTCTCTTTATATACTCCTAATTAATTTTATACTAAAATAGGACAATTATTCTAATTTTTAGGGGTTATACTATGCATTTTCTTCTTATAAACAGCAATCCGGCCGTATCTAGGCTTATTACTCTTAGTGTTGAAAAACTTGGATCCAAAATTGATGAGGTATCATCATTTGATGATTTTCCATTGGAAAGCTATGATGTTGTTTTAGTTGATAGTGAACTTTATAGCGAACTTACGATTGATGAGCTCATAGCATCAGGACTGTCAAGATACTTTGTATATATATCACCAAGAGGTGAAGAAAAACCAGATAATATGAATACTGTTTTAGAAAAACCATTTTTACCTACAGATTTTATTGATCTTGTTTCAAAGATTGATAAAGAAATCCCAAATGATAGCGATGAAACTGATGAAGATATGTCAGAAGAAAATTCTTTCGAAGAAATAGATGATTTAAATCTTGAGAGTGAAGATATCTCTTTAGAAAATATAGAATTAGATAGCATAGATGATTTAGAGTTAGAAAGTTTAGATGAGCTAGTAGAAGAAGAAAAAGAAGAGCTTGAAAAAGAAGATACTAGCGAAGAGATAGAGGAAACAGAAAAATCAGAATTAGAAGAGGAAGATGACTTGGAAGAAAGCATCAGTTTAGAAGATACTCTAGAAGAAGATGATAATAATGATGATGATTATACACTAGATGAAGAGATGCTTAAAAGCAGCGAAGAAGAAAATAGTGCAGAAGAAGAGATTGGTGAGAACGAGTTAGATTCTATTTTGGATAGTGAAGATATCAATGAAGTAAAACAACTTTTAGATGATAATGAGAAAGAAGAAGACCTAATGCTAGACGATGATTTAACAGCTGCATTAGATGGAGTAGAGACAGAAGAAGATAGAGATAAAGAAGAGGATTTTCCTTTAGATGAACTTGAAGATTTATCGGAAGATGATGAAGATGTAAGTGAGTTAGAAGATGAAATTGCATCTATGGAAGTTGATGAGGATCTAAATCTTGAAGAGCCAAGTACAGAAGAGATTGAGTCTCTGGATGAAGATTTTGAAGATAGCTCTGTTAATGAGCTTGAAGATACGCTAGATAGTCTTATCGAAGAGAGCAATAGTGTTGATAGTACAATTTCGTCTATTGATGATATTGATGAGACTGATTTGTTGAAAGCACTTGGTGGGACTAAAGAGTGTGCAGAGTGTGAACCTGCAGAGGTTGATAGTTCAGATGTAAGTAAAGAGATAGAAGAGATAGTAGGTCAAAGTGTAAAAGAGGCACTTGAGGATAGCTCAATAAAAGATGCATTAAAAGGCATGAAGGTAAATATCTCAATTACATTTGAAGAGGACAACTAATACCCACCCTAAACCAAATTGACGCTTAACAGCGTCTCTATTTTGTTCACAGTTCGGGCAGATGTTCTCAAGCATAGCCGTAGCTATGTTTGGGGTTATCTAACGAAGAGAGTGAGTAAAATAGAGACGCCCTACGGGGAGTACAAAGAGGCATAATCTTTAAATATAAAAATATTTGAACGGCATCAAGCAGTCCTGCATATTTTTAAATTCAAATCTTACGCCTCTTTGCACTCCTGTTAAGCGCCAATATGGTTAAGGATGGGTATATGCGTGGAGGAATGTTAATAATCTCAGGTCCAAGTGGGTCTGGAAAGAGTTCATTAATGAGTGAGATGCTCAATAGCATGGATGATATCTATTTTTCTATCTCAACAACAACAAGAGAAAAAAGAGATGGAGAGAGTGAGGGTAAAGATTATAATTATATCTCTAAAGAAGAGTTTGAAAGTGATATAGCAGAAGGGCTTTTTTTGGAATGGGCAAAGGTTCATGATAACTACTATGGAACATCATTAAAGCCAATTTTAAAAGCACTAAATGATGGAAAGCTTGTTCTGTTTGATATTGATGTTCAGGGTCATAAAATCGCAAGAGAGAAGTTTGGAGATGCTATTACTTCAGTATTTATTACAACACCAAACCAAAAAGAACTTAGAGAAAGATTATTAAAAAGAGGTACTGATTCTGCTGAGGTAATAGAGAAACGGATAAACAATGCAGTCTCAGAGATGACAAGAATTAGAGAGTATGACTATGTTCTTATCAATGACGATTTTGAAAAAACATTGGAGAATTTGACTTCAATAGCCATATCTTCAAGATGCCGTGTTCACTCCATCAATACAGAAGAGTTTATAAGCTCATGGGTGAGCTAATTCTAAGAAAATAATGGTATAATGCCAAATTAATAAACACAAGGAGATAGTATGGGCGTTCCTAGTATGCCAGAACTACTGATAATTTTAGCAATCGTTGTATTGCTTTTTGGAGCTAAAAAAATTCCAGATCTTGCAAAAGGTATTGGAAAAGGTATTAAGAGTTTTAAGAGTGAGATGAAAGAGGATGAAGTAGCAACAACTACTGAAGAGAAGATTGAGAAAAAAGAAGAAACAGAATCCGCTTCTGCTACTAAGGTAGAAGAGACTAAACAAGCTTAAAAGGCACAATATTGAAAAAGCGTGTCATAAAAGCTATAAAAGACGAACTTCAGTGTGAGTTCGTCTTAGAAAAACCAAAAGATCTCTCTTTTGGACACTATGCAACTCCGATTGCATTTTCCCTTGCAAAGAAACTTAGAAAATCTCCTATGATTATTGCTGATGAGCTTTGTAAGAAGTTTGAAAACAGTACTATTTTTAAAGAAGTTACATCTGTAAAAGGCTACATTAACTTTAAACTTAGTGAAGATTTTTTAGATGAGTATGCATCATGGGCTCTTTTAAATGAGAGTGACTTTGGAAAGTCAAATAAAACAGGCTCAATACTTTTAGAGTATGTGAGTGCAAACCCAACAGGACCTCTTCATATAGGACATGCAAGAGGTGCAGTTCTTGGAGATTCTCTTTACCGTGTTGGTAGGCACTTAGGCTATAAAATAACAAGTGAATACTATGTAAATGATGCAGGAAGCCAGATGTCAATGCTTGGTCTTTCAATTTACCTTGCAGGACGAGAAAATGTTTTACATGTAGAGGTAGAGTGGCCAGAAGAGTTTTATCGTGGTGAGTACATAGTTGACTTGGCATATGAAGCCAAAGAGGAGTTAGGAGTAGAGGTCTTTAATGATGAAAGCAATATTGAAAAGCTTTCACTTTGGGGAAAAGATAAGATGATCGAGCTTATAAAGTCAAATCTAGCTGATGTAGGCATAGAGTTTGAACAGTTTGTAAGTGAAAAATCTCTATACCCAAAATGGGATGAGAGCTTTAAAAAACTTTTAGAATCTGGCAAGGTATATGAAGAGGGTGGTAAGACTTGGATTCGCTCAACTGATTTGGATGATGAAAAAGATAGAGTTGTAATCCGTGAAGATGGAAGACCAACTTACTTAGCTGGAGATATAATTTACCATGATAACAAGTATCAAAGAGGGTATGACCACTACATAAACATCTGGGGAGCAGACCATCATGGTTATATCTCTAGGGTAAAAGCGGCGATTAACTTTCTAGGTTATGATGAGAAAAAATTAGAGGTTATCTTAGCCCAGATGGTTGCTCTACTCAAAGGTGGGGAACCATACAAGATGAGTAAGCGAGCAGGAAACTTCATACTTATGAGTGATGTTGTAAAAGATGTAGGAAGTGATGCTCTTAGATTTGTATTTTTAAGTAAAAAAAGTGATACTCATCTAGAGTTTGATGTAGATATGTTTAAGCAAGAAGATAGCTCAAATCCTATTTTTTATATTAACTATGCTCATGCTAGAATAAACCAAGTTTTTAACAAAAGCGGAAAGACTTTAGAAGATATTCAAGATGTTAAGCTTGAAAATCTTAATGAAGATGCAGCAAATTTACTCTATAGTGCACTCTTGTTGCCAGAAGTTTTAGAAGATGCATTTGAGTCTCGTCAACTCCAAAAACTAACAGAGTATCTAAAAAGTCTATCTTCAAGTCTACATAAATTTTACAATGAAAATAGAGTTGTAGGTACAAAAGATGAGGATAAGTTTTTGAAACTACTTGCTATGGTAGGTGTTAGTCTTAGAGTAGGACTTAGTCTTATAGGTATAAAGGCAAAAGATAAAATGTAAAGAGGCAAGAGCCTCTTTACATGTAGAGCAAGTTTTTACTCTCCGTCAAGCATAATCTGTCTGATTTTTTGCATCTCTTCATTTCTCTCAGAGAGAAACTCCTCTATGTTGTATCTTGAGCGATACTCTGGAGTCATAAGGTGAATTAATATATCACCTAGATCTATAACAATCCACTCATTTTCATCTTCTATATGCATAAAAGATTCGCCATTTAGACCCTTTTTAAGATCAATCAAAAGAGCAGAACCATGTCTCTCTCCAAGTGTAGTTGCTATAACTACTTGGTCTACAAAGTAGTCTTGATCTCTCATATCAAATGTCTGTATGTTTTCTGCTTTTTTATTATCTAAAATATTGACAATACTGTCTATTCTATTTTCCATTTTTTTCCTTGTTATAACTGACCTTACACACCATCTAT
>Ga0256840_1004199_pt1 | contig 10974 bp, 5 predicted proteins | sample 355202metaG_FD_185969 | JGI IMG/M metagenome (GOLD analysis project Ga0256840, IMG submission 185969) | Hydrothermal vent microbial communities from Mid Atlantic Ridge, Atlantic Ocean - 355-202 | ecosystem: Environmental > Aquatic > Marine > Hydrothermal vents | place: Atlantic Ocean: Mid...
TTAAGTTTATAGCCCGCCGGCTTATCATCGTAGCTGCCGAAGACATCGGCTTAGCCAATCCTAATGCGCTTTTGTTAGCAAATAATTGTTTTCAGTCGATTAATGTAATCGGTATGCCCGAAGCACGTATAATTTTAAGTGAAACTACCATTTATTTGGCAAATTCGCCCAAAAGCAATTCCGCTTATATGGCTATTAATCAAGCACAACAATTAGTAAAGGAAACAGGTGATTTACCTGTACCACTGCACTTGCGTAATGCACCCACAAAATTAATGAAAAATATAGGTTATGGTGCCGATTATAAATATGCCCACAGCTACGAAGGCAATTTTGTAGCTATGGAATTTTTGCCCGATAAAATTTCAAGTACTAAACTCTATGAAGCCGGAAATAATCCCGCCGAAAACAAAACAAAAGAATTGATGAAGAAAAGATGGGGGGAGAAGTATGGGTAAAGTGCTTATCTTTTGATAAAAATAAACTCACCGCCTTCGTCACCTGTATTTCTAATAGTTCCGTATTGTGGTTCTGTATTACTATTATTCATAACAGCAATACGAAAGTTTGAAAATAATACATCCGAGGAAATAAATTTTTCTTGATTTTCGTTTAGTGATTTTACTAAATAATATAAAAACATACTTTTATCGGGCACTTCTTTTAAGTTACCGCTTGTCATAGCTTTACGGCTAGGTAGTTGATAAAGTTTTTCAATTGCACCCCCTTGATTAAAAGCACGCTTTGTTTTAAAAATACTGCCACTAAAACAAGCATCTGCAATTAGTAGGGTATGTTTTGAATTTATACTACCCATGTAATCGCTTATAGTACTGTTTCTAATCCAAAATGCCGTATTGCTTTTTTTTGCATCTACAGGTAACCAGTAACCTAATTTTTTCTTATCATCCCACCAGCCATGTCCTGAATAAAAAATTAACAGATTGTCATTTGGTGTTATTTGATTACTTAATTCATCAAATGCTTGTATAATATCCACATAAGTGCCGTTTTTTAATATTTTAACATTTTGTGGTTCAAAAGTGTATTTAGTAGTTAGGGTTTTATATAGTTTTTCTGCATCTTTAATTGGTTCATCTAATGAAATAATTGCAGGGTCATCATATTGGTTATTTGCAATAATTAATGCGTAATAAGTGCCAAAACTATTGTCGGATTCCGGTTTCGGTTTTAAATATGATAGGTTAATAATTTCTGTCGATGTGTTATCGGCAAAATCCCATGCTTTTATTTCAGCTTTGTTTATTTCTTGATTAAGAATTAAAGAATAAGAAAAATAACCATTATCATCAAATTCAATCTCTGTATTGTTTATTTTAAGTTTTGCTACTGCTACATTATCCGTTACTTTTCCTTCAATTAATATATTGTTGTTTTCCATAGCTAATTGAAAGCCTCTGGTTGTTAAAGGCTTGATTATTGTAATTACAGGAGGATAATAATCACTTCTTGTTGATAATTCACAAGTAGTTTGTTCTTCCTTTTTTATCTCAGAATATAAAAATCGTACGTTAAAAAACGCATTACCTTTTTTTAGTGTATATTTCGCCTTTACGGGTATTTTGAATACAGTATGCTCACCTGCGCCTAATGCGTTTATTTCATAATATTTTTTAAACTCTAAACCTTCTAATTTACTCTCTTCGCTGATGTTTATTCTTATTTTATCAGTTTTAGCATTTCCTGTATTATTTAGCTTAAAAGTTAATATTGCAGTTTGCCCAGGCATAAGCTTTGTCTCACCGCCTTCAATATCTGCGCCTGTAAATTGTACCAGTAGTTTGGGGTTTGGGGTGAGTTGATTTTTTGTTATAAAGGTTTTAAAAATAAGTTGCTCCGGCTTTCGGAAGAAAAAATTTTTCCAAGTAGATTTTAATGTAGTTACACCTTCTTTATTTAAATAAAACAAGTTTAAATTTAATTGAATGTTTCCTCCTTTATATTGATTTTTATCGAATTTAAAATTAAGAATTGTTTTATCTGTAAAGTAAATGTAATCAGACTTTGATACTAATTTTAAATAAGCATTCGGTGATATATGTATATTGTCAGTGCCTAAAATTATTCTTGGAGCATCTTTTACCTGTGTTGCTTTCAGGTTTTTATCTACCCAAATAACTTTAATTTCAAAAGGAATTGTTGATTTAGAAACAGGTAAACGTTTAATTTTAATAATTGCATTTTTATTATCTTCCGTAACTAAAAGCTGCTGATAATCTTGTGCATAAGTTTTTTTTTGTAACAGAATTGATAAAAGTATCAGCAAGATATTTATCAAAATGTTTATTTTTCTTTTAAATAAAATATTTTTTGTTTCCATTTTATTTTAAAATTGTTGTAAGTATCAAATTAATTTTTATAAAATAATGTTAAAACCTAAGCGTAAACCATAACTAACAGTTGTTGTTTTTGTACTGGCTTTCATGATTTCGGAATAATCATCAGGAGTATTGGATAATATAAGATCTGTTTTTTCATAGTTTGAGATATTTGAAAGACCTTTATTGTAATTAAACCCAATGATAAAATTTAAACTTTCCGATAGGGATATTTCAAAACCTAAATCTGCAAGAACAGAAATGTTATTACTGACACTTAATTCGTCGGATTTACTTACTTCTTTATTTTCCGGAAAATTAAATTCGGATAAATTATAAAGTGTAATATTATATTGCGGGTAATATCCTTGATAATCAAAAGTTCCATATCCGGTAAAACTGCTTTTAAAAGGAAGGGCGTAAACTATACTTGTTGAAATATATGGTTTTAGCTTTCCTTTTGGAAGGCGATATTGTAATCCTAATTGAAAATTCACGAATGACATTTCTTCTTCTTCTATTACTATGTCAGAACTAACCATTCGTAAATATTCCTCATTATCGGCATCGATACTTTTATATTCAGCATAATAATTATTCAGAGTGAAGCTACTGCTGTAAACACTATTGCCTATTCCGAATAATATACTAATACCTGAAAAGACCGGCTGGCGATAAACTACTGAAAAATTAACGCTATTGCCGGGCTGATTTGAAATATCAACAGAATATTCTGATAGATCATGTTGTATTATTGTTTTTGGAAGAGCTGTTGAAATTTGTAAGGCATTTCCATTGTCTTCTTTTGGAATATAGGGTTCCGGCTCATAAGGTATTATTCCTATTTGACATATTCTGAAGAAATTTAAAGATTTATTAAAGCGAAAAGTTATCCATAAATCTTTATCAAATGAATATACATAATTATTTTTATGAAAACCTACCATTTTCTTATGTACTTTTACATTAACTATATAGTCTGTTTTTGAGATTCTTAAATAGGGATATTCTATTTCTTTTATTTTTACTTGTACTGAGAAACCGGATTGGAAGTTTTTCTTTACAAATTGCATATAATCAAAAACTCTAATGTTTAATGTTTGATCCGTATCAATTATATCTATAACATGGGTGCTTGAATCATTGTAAAATAAGTTTATAAATTTTTTTTGAATATCTATTGACATAAAGTTTGTATCTTTTCCAAAAGACGATAAAGTTTCATATTGCTTTATAATTGTTCTTATTTTATGGTCAATAGTGTTTCGTTTTTGCATAGAAAAGTTTTGTGCAAAAATGCTTTGAGTAATAAATAATATGCTTACAACTATAGCGATTTGTTTCATTTTAATTTTGTATTAATATTTTGCCCGTGTAAACGGCAATATTGTTATTAATAATCTTTAAAAAATATATTCCCGTTTTTAAACTTTCTGTTTGTATTTGAATATAAAACTGCTGATCATAGGTTTTTTGACTAATTATTTTTCTACCGGAATAATCAAATAGTTCAATAGTACAATCACCCTTTACTTTATTACTTAAATTAACATTTATAATTTCTTTTGCAGGGTTCGGATACACTTTAATATCTTCGTACAGTTTTAGTTCATTAAATGTAAGGTGATTTGACTCTGCTTTACAAGAATTTTTATCGATAGCAACAAGATAATATTCACCCTTTAAGGGATAAGCTGCTTGATAGAATTGTTTGTCGGCACCGGTAATTGGTGCATAATTATAATACCATTGATAATCCGTAAAAGCATCTTTTAAATTAGTAGCAATTAGTAAAGAACCGAATTTTACTTTTATTTCGGGGATATCTAATAGCTCTTTGTCGGAAACATTTACATTAAAGGTATTTGTTGTCGAACACCCGTAACTGTTAGTCTCTGTTAAATTTAGCGCTTGTGTTCCCGTACTTATCCACTTAATTTTTGTTTGATTTTGTGAAGGATTATAGATAAAGCCTCCGTTAGTTTGCCATTCAAAGAGATTGTTTGATTCGGAATTGATAGCATAAGATAATGTAGTGTTGGCACATACATTGTTTTCGCCTATAATGTTTTGTATTTCGGGTAAAGGGTTTACTGAAACATTATAGTTTTGTGTTGCCGTACAACTGCTGTCTGTAGCTGTTAAGGATAAAATATTTTGCTCGCTTGCTGTCCATTCAACAATTGCCCTACTGCTATCTTGACCGGAAATGATGCTACCACCTATAACTTTCCAGTTGTAAGTATAGTTTGCATTATAATCACTGGTGTAAATTTCTTGTTCGCCTTCGCAGAGCGTATTCACTCCGGCAATATTAATTATAGGTAAAGGGTTTACTAAAACATTATAGTTTTGTGTAGCGGTACATCCGCTGTTTATAGCTGTTAATGATAAAATATTTTGCTCGCTTGCTGTCCATTTAACAGTTGCTCTACTGCTATATTTACCGGAAATGATGCTGCCCCCAATAATGTCCCAGTTATAAGTATAGTTTATATTATAATTGCTTGTGTAAATTTCTTGTTCGCCTTGGCATAGAGTATCCACGCCTGTAATATTAATTATAGGTAATGGATTCACTAAAACATTATAGTTTTGTGTAGCGGTGCATCCGTTGTTTGTAGCTGTTAATGATAGAATATTTTGCTCGCTTGCTGTCCATTCAACAGTTGCTCTACTGCTATCTTGACCGGAAATGATGCTGCCACCTATAACTTCCCACTTGTAAGTATAGTTTGCATTATAATCGCTGGTATAAATTTCCTGTTTGCCTTCGCAGAGCGTGTTTGTGCCTGAGATATTTATAGCCGGAAGCGGAAAAATTGAAATGGTATTTTCCGTTGAGAATTTGCAATTTTCATACATTATTGAAAGTTTAATAGTGTAGTCTCCTGTCATTGGAAAAGAATGTGTACAATTCTCTGTGTAGTAATCAGTTGTTCCATTATTGTATATGTCCCATTCATAATTTGTTGTCAGCCCTGTTTGTGTTGAGTTATTACTTAACACTATAATACTGTCATTACATAGATTTCCTGCATATTCAAAACTTACATTATCAAGTTGACAGGTTCTTTTAATAATACCATGGGTAGTTCCTAACCAAAGAGTGTTGTAGTCAAAAAATATATCATATACATCGACAAAAGGAACTATAGTCCAATTAGTTCCATTAAACATACTGATTTCTCCATTAGCCCCACTTCCAAACCAAATATTTGAGTTTCCATCTATAGCAGTTGAATTTGTATAGACTGTTGCTGGACCATCAGTGCCAGGGACATAGTTTGTCCAACTAGTTCCGTTAAACATACTCACTCCGCCACCATATGTGCCACACCATATATTCCCTCTACTATCAACAGTTATAGCTTTAACTTTATTATTTGATAAACCTTCTGATGTAGTATAATTTGTCCAATTAGTACCATTAAATTTACTTACTCCACCATATGTTCCACACCACATATTGCCCTCGCTATCAAAGGTAATGGTGTTGACTTCTCTTTCTACAAGGCCATCAGCAGTAGTATAGGTAGTCCAATTAGTTCCGTCAAATTTACTTAGCCCATAACCTGTTCCACACCAAATATTTCCATTATTATCGACAGCGATTACATTTACACTGTTGTCAGCCAAACCATCAGCAGTGTTATAATTAGTCCAAGTTGTACCGTCAAATTTACTTATCCCTTCATATCTGGTTCCGCACCAAATATTTCCATTATTATCTATAGCAATTGTCTTTACAAGGTCGCTTGCTAAACCATCGCTTGTTGTATAAGTTATCCAATTTGTCCCATTAAATTTACTAATTCCGTTTCCATATGTCCCTATCCATATATTCTTGTTTTTGTCTAAAGCTATTGCTGCAATATTATTGCATGCTAAATCATCTTTGTTTATAATATTCGTCCAATTATTACCATCAAATATTAAAATACCACTACTTTCAGAGCCACATAAGATATTACCGTTACTATCTAAAGCAATTGATAGGATATCATCATCAGCTAAGCCATCTTCTTCTCTGTAAAGTGCCCAGTTAGTTCCATCAAATTTTCTAACACCTCCATTTGTTCCAAACCAAACAGTACCATCATTATTTATTGCAATTGCGTTTATGTAGTCATAAACTAAACCATTGTAGATATTGTAAGTTGTCCAATTTATTCCGTCCAATTTGCTAAGCCCATTAACAGTTCCTACCCAGATAGTGCCATTATCATCCACAGCTATTACTCTAATATTATTGTTTACTAAACCATCGGTTGTTGTATAAGTTGTCCAATTTGTTCCGTCAAATTTACTCAATCCGTTAACAGTTCCTATCCAGATAGTGCCGTTATTATCCTCAGCTATTGTTGATATATTATTGCTAACTAAACCATTATAGGTAGTGTAATTTGTCCAACTCGTTCCATCAAATTTACTAACTCCATTATTTGTTCCACACCAAATAGAGCTATTATTATTCACCACTATTGTTTTCACACTGTCATTTACTAAGCCATCAGCAGTTGTGTAAGTAGTCCAATTTGTTCCGTCATACTTACTAAGTCCGTTATTTGTTCCGCACCAAACATTTCCGTTATTATCCACGGCTATTGCATTTACATATCTGTCTGCTAAACCGTCTTTGATGGTGTAGTGCGCTAATAAAGTTCCATCATTTAACCGTTTTAATACTCCGTTAGTAGTCCCTAACCAAACTGTATCGGCATGTACTGCAATTGAACGTATTTCATTACTTGAAGTATAATAAGTATAAGTAAATTGAGCTTTGGCACTAAAATGTAAAAGCAGTAAAATTAAACTGTATTTTAGGATTTTTTTTATCATGGGTTCAAAAAAATATTAATAATTAAAACACAAAGCTTGTTCATTTAAAATTGATATTTTAAAGAAATTTTATTTTTACTTTTTTATATTTTATTTGGAAATAATAATTTTATGTATGCTAAAAACATTATTATTTTCTGTATAGAGTTTGAGTAGATAAGCACCTTCATTCAAACCAGAAAGATTAATTTGCTCTTTAAAAACTTCATTAAAAATTAGCGCTCCTTTCAGGTTAAAAATACGAATTGTTTTAACTTGGGGACTAGATTTAATAAATATAATACCGGTTGTAGGGTTTGGGTAAATATAAGTATTCCTTTTACTAATATTATCAATACCTGTTGTAGCTGTGAAATTAGCAACTAAGGTTTTATCTGCGTTAACAATAAACGAGTAAATTGTATCTGTTGAAGTTTCTGTTCCGCTTTCTGTCCAATTAACAAACTTATATCCTGAATTAGCTACAGCTTTCAAGCTGGCTGTTGAGCCTTCTTCATAGTTGCCGGCTCCTGAAACTGTTCCACCATTTTCAGGATTGACAGTTACTTTTATATTATATATTGATTTTTTCCTGAAATTTGCAGTTAATGTTCTGTTTTTTGTTACGATAAAATTATAAACCGTATCAGTTGAAACTTCAATACCATTTTCAACCCAATTAACAAACTCGTAGCCTGAATTTGCAGATGCTTTCAAACTTGCAGTTTCTTCTTTTTTATATATTCCGGAACCACTTACAACACCACCGTTATCAGGAGATTTTATTGTTGAAATGCTAAATGATGCGGAAACTTTATAGTTTTCTGTTTCTAATGTGAGTGCTGTCGCGATAGTATTGTTTATTTTACAAATATATGTACCTGTGTCCGTTTCAGGATTAAATGAGCTAATTGTGTAAGTACTATTAATAGCTCCGGTTAGAATTACTTCATTTTTGTACCATTGGTATGTATTTGCTGAACCTCCAACATTAATTGATAAACTTAATGTTTCGCCTGCAAGAGGGTAAAAGTTTTGAGTTTCGCCAAGCTTTGCTTGCGGACTGTATAAAAAATAATTCAAATTTATATTCGGCTCAATGTCTTCAAATGTAAAGTAATTATTTCTTGCATTAAAGTAATATAAATTGCTTAGCTGACTTAAATCCGGTAATTCGTCAAATTGATTGTCGTTAATATGCATAGATCTTAAATTTGTAAGACTTCCTATTTTAGAGGGTATAGTTCCTGTAAATTGATTCTCGGATAAGAAAAGAATTTCCAGATTTGATAAATTTCCAATCTCAGAAGGAATATTGCTAGATAATTGATTTTGTGATAAATAAAGTCTCGTTAAGTTCCTTAAGTTTCCTATTTCCAAGGGTATAGCTCCTGATAATTGATTATCATATAAATAAAGTGTTATCAAGTTTGTTAAATTGCCTAATTCAGATGGTAATGAACCGCTTAGCATATTTTGTCCAATACTTAAACTTTCTAATTTAGTAAGGTTTCCTATTTCAGAAGGTATTGCCCCTGTTAATTGATTATCATGTAAATAAAGTACTGTTAAGTTTGTCAAATTTCCTATTTTGTTAGGGATGCTTCCTTTTAATTGATTGCTAGAAAAACTTAAAATACTTAATTCTGTCAAGTTACCAATTTCTTCCGGAATAGTTTCTCTTAATTCATTCTTGCTAAGATAAAGCTCTTTTGTATAGTTCAAATTCCCAATAGATTTTGGAATGATACCTTTCAGAGTATTATTATATAAAAGAATGTCGATAACATGAATACCTTCTGCTATTATGCCATACCATTTAGTAACCGGTTCGGCAGTTTTCCAATTAGTATTATTGTTCCAATTATTTCCATTTGTGCTGTCGTATAGCTCAATCAATGCATCATACTCTGATGTTAAAATTCCATTTGTTAATGATGAGTTTCCGATACTTTCCGGTATTGTACTTAAAGTTAAGTCAGGAAAGTTAGGATTTGTTATTTTACAATAATAGTCTCCGTTTGTGTTTGAGGAAAGTGTATTTGTTGTTTCTCCTGTGAGTGGATTATCCAAATTATACCATTGGTAATTATTGCCAGTTCCTCCTGTTAAAGCAGTGAAAGTTATGTTTGGTGCATTTGATTCATCTCTTATGGCACTGATTTGTGCCTGAGGTGAATACACGTATGTTTCGCTTGCACTGATTTGAGCATCTTCTAAATCACCAAAATCAAAATTATTTCTCCCTATATAGCAATTTTCTAGATTGCTTAGTGTTGATAAATCGGGTAACCCATCTAATTGATTTTCGCCAATATTGAGGTATCTTAAATATGTTAAATTCCCGGCTTCGGAAGGAATACTCCCCGATAATTGGTTGAAATTTAAATAGAGGTATTCAAGATTATTTAAGTTACCAATCTCTGAAGGAACTGTACCCGTTAATTTATTATTTAATAAAGCTACCATATGCAGATTAATTAAATTACCAATTTCTGCTGGAATATTTCCTGATAATTGGTTGTTGTGTAAATAAAGTGATGTTAAATTTGTTAGATTACCAATTTCTGTTGGAATATTTCCTGATAATTGATTATTGGGCAAATAAATCAATGTTAAATTTGTTAGATTTCCGATTTCCGTAGGAATATTTCCCGATAATTGATTGTAGGCTAAAGCTAAAAATTTCAAATTAATAAGATTACCAATTTCTGCTGGAATATTTCCTGATAATTGGTTGTTGTGTAAATAAAGTGATGTTAAATTTGTTAAATTTCCTATTTCAATAGGGATAGTTCCAGATAATTGATTGTAGGATAAAGCTAAAGATTGCAAATTAATAAGACTACCAATTTCAGCAGGAATAGCTCCTGTTAATAGATTGTTGCTTAAATTAAGGTTTGTTATGCGCCCATTAATATCAACTGTTACACCATACCATTTATATACGCTATCGGTTAACCATCCAGTATTGTTTATCCAGCCTGCACCATTTGTGCTATTATATAAAGCAACCAAAGCTAAAGAATCTTGTGTGTTCGCAGAAACCGGATAACCGGCTTTTAGGCTTTTTGTTGGTAATGTTATACTGTTAACAGTATTTGGTAAATCTAAATTTATTAAATTGTTTTCTAAATTATTAAGAATAGAAGTATTTTCTATATTAAAATCTGCTGTTTCAGCTTGTTTAATAAAAGGTATTTCTTGTGCATAAGTGAGTATAGTTGCAACAAAAAACAGACATAGAGTATAGATTTTTTTCATAATTTTAAATTTTTATACCTCGTGGCTGGTTAATAATTTATTACTTTTATTTCTTCTAATAACTCAGGACAGGGAATGCTGTCGTTTGTTTTGTAGTATTCAGTTAGTTTTTGTTTGTATTTGCTTATTTCTTGTTTATTGTCGTATTTTATTGAAAGTGCCAGTGTTGCACAATCAACACATGGAGCACAATCCGGCTGTTTTTTTATCATATCTTTATATTTATTGTAAAGCTGTTCAATTTTGCTTTGCTTTTTTTCTGCTTTTATATCTATATTAGTGCAAGAAAAGCTACCGGTAAGCAGTATTAGAAAAATACTTAATATGGTTATCTTTTTCATGAGTTTATTTTTTTATTATTTTTTAAGGACTCATAGCCTGTCCCGTTCACGGGGCTTGTTTCATAGCTTTATCCTTTATTAATTATCGCTTTAAAAAAACACAGACCTCACTTATCAGCTGTTGCGGTATCGTGTTTTAAACCGTGCTACTTATAAGTGCTGCCTGTGTTTTGATTTTTTTCGTAGCTTTACTTGCAAAACTTGTGTTG
>Ga0256840_1004200_pt1 | contig 10974 bp, 13 predicted proteins | sample 355202metaG_FD_185969 | JGI IMG/M metagenome (GOLD analysis project Ga0256840, IMG submission 185969) | Hydrothermal vent microbial communities from Mid Atlantic Ridge, Atlantic Ocean - 355-202 | ecosystem: Environmental > Aquatic > Marine > Hydrothermal vents | place: Atlantic Ocean: Mid...
CTAAATTTTCCTTTGTTTTTACGCAAGAGAAATTCCAAGCCGTAAGCACGAGAAATTCCGGGTAAAATTTCGGTTTCCAAATGGTCATTTGCAATCAAATCGGCACCGTCGATATAATCGATTCGATTTTTAACATCTTTATAATACGATTCGATTTCTAAGGTATAATTATTCTGCTTTAAATTTTTAAAAAAACCAACAGCATATTGATTGGACTTTTGTGGTTTAATATACTTTCCGCTTGGTGTCCAAACATCTAACGGTGTAGCCGAATTGGTATTGGAAACCAAATGTAAATACTGATTAATATATTGATAACTGGCTTTAAGCGAAGTATTTTCATTTAATTGATAAGCGAGTGAAAAACGAGGTTCTAATCCGTTAAAAGTAGAAATTACTTCATTTTTTTTATAGTTTTCTTCGCCAATCGGTTCGGCTCTTTCGTAAATATCTAAATCCGCATTATAAACCACAGGTTGGTCATTTAGATACAGTTTATACGTTTGCTTACCTACTCTAAAAAAAGTATTAAATCGCAAACCGTAACGAATGTTCAGTTTGTCATTTATCTTCTGTTCAAGCTCTGCATAAACTGCCGGTTTATATGCGTATTTTTTGGATAAAATTCGTTCGTTAACCGAAGAAAGTTCGGATGTTTTTAAAATTTCTCCGGGATTAAAAAAGTAATTGGTAAACTGTGCCCCAAAATTTAATTTTATTTTTTCAGAAAAAGAATAATTAAGGTCGTATTTAATATTGGTATCGGTAATGCCCGAAAGCCATTCAAAATCTAAGGTATTAAAAGTTAAATTGTAATTATATTTGCTGTAAATAAGCGATAAATTGGAAAATAATTTAGGATTAAACAAATGATTCCAACGTAAATTAAAGGTATTGTTTCCGTAACTACTGTTAAAAAAATTTGCCAATTTAAAACTGTCTTGCCCGAAATAACCTGACAAAAACAAGCGATTATCCTCATCAAATTCGTACGATAATTTGGTGTTTAGATCAAAAAATCCAACACGATTTTCTTTATCAGCAGCTTTTAAAAAAATGTTGGCGTATGATGCACGTCCGGCAATTAAAAAAGATGCTTTTTCTTTTTTTAGCGGACCTTCGAGCAATAATCTACTTGAAATTAAACCAATTCCTCCGTTAAAGTGAAACGTTTTATTGTTACCATCTTTTTGTCTAACATCTAAAACCGAAGCAATTCTACCGCCGTATTTAGCGGGAATTCCGCCTTTATACAAATTAATATCTTTAATAGCATCGGCATTAAAAACCGAAAAAAATCCAAATAAATGCGAGGTGTTGTAAATAGTAGCTTCGTCTAATAAAACCAGATTTTGATCAGATGCACCACCACGAACGTTAAATCCGGAAGCACCTTCTCCGTTAGTTGTTACTCCGGGAAGAAGTGTAATGGTTTTTAAAATATCTACTTCACCAAACACAACAGGAGCTTGTTTAATCGTCTTTACACTTAATTGTGTAACACTCATTTGTGCTTTTTTTAATTTAGAACGTATTTTAGCTTCTTTGGTAGAAATAACTACTTCCTCTAATGTATTTGTATCTTCTGATAAGGAAAAATTTAAAGTGGTGTTTTTAATGAGATTAATTTCTTTTGTTTGCGGTTTAAATCCTAAATAATTTATCAAAAGTTTGTATTTCCCTTTTGGAAGCGTTAAGCTGTAATAACCGTATTCATTGGTCGTAGCACCGTTTTTGTAATCATCGGTAAGAATTTCTGCACCAAAAAGTGTTTCGCCATTTAAGGCGTTTGTGATTTTTCCGCTAATGGTAAATTTCTGGGCAAAAAAAGCAATTGGAAAAAATAAAAGAATTAAAAAAGTAATTTTTTTGTACATAAACCTTATTTCTGTTCTTTATTAAACGAAAAACAGGCTGAATTGTTACATAAAATTAATTATTCTTTTTACTTTCGTTTTTTGCTTTTTCATTATTTGGTTTAGACTCTTTTTTTAACGATTCTTTTTCAAAAAATTCTTCCAAAGCTTTTAAATCGTAAGGTTTGGCAATAATTTTTTTGTCTTTATCTAAAATAAAATACGAAGGTGTTCCGGTAATACCGTAATCACGTGAATATTTATTTTGCCATTTACCAAGACCCAAAACGTGGTGTTTTATATTCTCCAAATCAAAAGTTAATTCTTTCCAATCGGCTTTTGATTCATCAGATTCGAGACCAACAGCAACTGTTGTAATATTCTTTTTTTCTTTTAAAAAGGTATTAAATTTTGGCACTTCTTTTAAACAATGTGAACAAGTGGAACTCCAAAACAAAACTACATAATATTCATTTTCAGGTAGCGAATATAAATCGTATTTCTTTCCATACACATCCCAAGCTATTTGAGGTGCTTTTTCGCCAATAGTTGTTTTAAAGAAATCTTTTATCATTACCTTAAACTCGGCATCTTGCAAATTAAGCGGTAATTTATTGTAATAATTCTTAAAAATATAATCTGTTATTTCTTTGTTTTCTTGTTGTGCATACATAAACAAAAAAGACTCGATAATATCTTTTTTTAACGTGATTTTATCTATTTTTTGAAGCACATCTTTAATCGCTTTTTTCTGTAATTCATTTGTTTTTTTGGCATAATTAGACGTATGTAGATAAGTAATATAATCAATTATTCTATCCATAAAAAACGATGAACGCTCTAAAACCGAATCATTAAAATCGATATAATCAAAATAATGCATTCGCAAGGTATCCATATATTGATTTGTCTCTTTAATCAAATTTCTAGCATAATAGCGATTGTTTGCTTTTACAAAATGGTACGCTAATTTTTCTTTTGCTTGGTTTTCAAAATCCTTTTGAGTAGCGATTGTTTGCTTTAATTTTTTATGATAAAATGCATTTAACTCATTATCTGAATCATCATTTTTAACTTGAAAATAAGCAACCTGAGCAGAATCTAATGCATTAAAATCTTCGGAAATAACATCTAAGTATTTCTGATAAAATTTATTTTCATCCGATTTTTTATATTCGGCTAAAACCGAAGGATAATCCGGATGAAAAACAACATCTACATTTTCGTGATTGTAAATAAAATCGAGAAATAAATTTTTCTTGTTATCATAAAGAATGCGGTACATTCCGGTTTCTTTTCCTTTAGGAATTACCAATTCAAATTTGCCGTTATCAACTGTTGCATTGGCAATATATTGTTGATGAACACCTTTTAATTGATATAATATTACCCAAGAATACTCTTTGACCGGTTTCATTTGACCTTTTATGGTATCTTGTGCGGTGAGGGATAAACCGAACAGAAAACAGGCAAAACCAAATATTACTTTTCTTAACATAGTTTGTAATTTATTAGTGTAAAATTCAAAAATTATACCACAAAATTATTTTTAAGATGTAAAAGTATAAAATATTTAAAGGAAAATGAGCTAAAATAGCCATATAAAGATGTAAAATTTATATCTGTGGGCTATTTTTTCAAATTGCAAATCTGTATATTTGCACAAATGAAATAAAATATGATTATACATTCGTTAAAAAATTCAGTTTTAAACTCCTTTATTGCACAAATTAGAGATAAAAATATTCAAAAAGACGCCATGCGTTTTAGAAAAAACATCGAACGAATAGGTGAAATTTTAGCTTATGAGCTAAGTAAAAAATTGCCGTTTTCAGAAAAAACTATCGTTACACCTTTAGGCGAAAAAAAAATGGCCTTAATTGATGAAAAAATTGTTTTATGTTCCATTTTAAGAGCTGGATTGCCATTACATCAAGGTGTCTTAAATGTATTTGACGAAGCAGAAAATGCTTTTATTTCAGCTTACCGAAAACACAACAAAAACAACGAAAAAGATTTTACGATTGAGGTAGAATATTTTGCTTCGCCATCTTTACAAGATAAAACCTTAATATTAATTGACCCAATGCTAGCAACAGGTAGTTCTATGGTTGCCGTATATGAGGCATTAAAAAAACACGGAATTCCTAAAAAAATTCATATTATATCTGTAATTGGTTCATTGCAAGGTGTAGAATATATTCAGAAGTATTTACCCGAAAACACCGAGTTATGGATATCAGCAATAGATGACAAATTAAATGATAAAGGGTATATCATTCCCGGACTTGGCGACGCAGGTGATTTAGCTTTTGGAAATAAATTGTAATAAAGATTAAATTATTTATTACTTTTGCACAGTTATAACTCAAAATAAAGAAAATGACTTTAAATATTTGGAAAGCAATTGGTGATTTCTGTACAAACGTACTGTTTAAACCGTATGATTTTTTTAGAGAAATTAATAATAATGAAAATTGGTGGACAGCCAATACTGTAAACATTATTTTATTTTTAATTGTAGCAGTAATGTTTTTATACTGGTTTACACAATTATTTAAGTTTAAAAAAGAAGGAACCGAAGATTAATTTATTTTGGGAAGTAAAAATAAATTAAAACGATTTCGTGAAAACGAAACTTTTAAAAACGTTATTCAACCAACCAGAGAAGAAGTCTTAAATGGATTTCACCTTAAAGGGAAATGGCATACTTTTTTTGGTAATAAAAATCCGATAATACTAGAATTAGGTTGCGGAAAAGGTGAATATACCGTAGCTCTTGCTCGCAAAAACAAAGATGCAAATTATATAGGAATTGATATAAAAGGAGCTCGTTTTTGGCGTGGAGCAAAAACTGCACTAGAAGAAAATCTAGAAAATGCAGCATTTGTTAGAACCCAAATAGAACTTATTGATAAAATTTTTGATAAAAACGAAGTTTCTGAAATTTGGATTACTTTTCCGGATCCGCAAATTAAATACAAACGTACTGTACATCGTTTAACCAATTTAGATTTCTTAAAAAAATACCAACATGTTCTAAAACCTAACGGTATTGTACACCTAAAAACCGATAGTGAATTTTTACACGGTTATACAATTGGTTTGTTGCAAGGTTTAAACCAAGAAATATTATATGCTCATCATCATATTTATAACAATGATGATGCACCAAAAGAAGTGACAAGTGTACAAACCTTTTATGAAAAGCAATATTTAGAAAGAAACAAACCAATTACATATCTAAAATTTTGTTTAAATATGTAGTTTACTTAAATTTGAGTAATAAATCTAATTGTTTTAAAGGTTTTCATGTTTGTTTAATTAAAATTTTTAAAAAAAAGTAAAACATATGCAATTAATTGATATATTTGTATTTAAAAATATAACCCATGCATATGAAAGTTTTAAAATTTATCGTTTTCCTTTTCTTTGTGTTTTCCTTATCTTTGGTTAAAGCACAAAATACAATCGTTAATAGTGAAGTTGGTGTTTTTTTAGGACCAACCTTTTTTCAAGGAGATTTCGGAGAGGCTGGAAACTCTAAAAGCTCAACTGCCAATGTTGGTATGGGATTTGAATTTGCCTACGTTATGGATTTTTCTGACTCTCGATACAAATCTAGATTTTTTCAAACTTTAGCCGATCACGTAAAAGAAAGATTACAGTTTTCATATACAAAAATAAAACTGAAACACAATCCTATCCCTATATCAAACACATCTCCACAATATACAAATTTTAAAGATATGTATGGTGAAACTAAAATTATCAGTTTTGGAATTATTTCCGAAATTTACATCTTTTCCATTGTAAAAGAAGAACATAAATTAGAACCTTATGTATCTCTTGGGCTGGCATCAAATCTTGCTAATCCAACAGTATCCAGTTCTTCAACTTTACCTACTATATACACAACTGGTAATCAGAAAATTTTTAACAAAAAACAAAATTCACTTTCTTTTATATATGGCTTAGGTGCTCGTTATCGATTAGATGATGTAGATTTGGTATTAGAAGGAAATATGCACAGCTTTTTATCGGATAGAATAGAAGGATTAGACCCTGAAATACCAGGAGATAAAAATAATGATTCTATGGTTTCTTTTAGATTTGGTGCTGTATTTCATTTAGATGATAGAAGATAAAATCAATTTTCCTATAAAAATATTTTATTTAAAATCATTCCAAATTACATTTGATTTTCTTAAATTTGTGTAAACATTAAAAATATAATATTATGGCATTTAAATTACCGGAATTAGGATATGCGTATGACGCATTAGAACCACATATCGACGCTAGAACAATGGAAATCCATTACACAAAGCATCATGCTGGTTACACAAATAACTTAAATAAAGCAATTACAGGAACTGATCTAGACAATAAGTCTATTGAAGAAATTTTGTATAATTTAGATATGAGCAATGCTCCTGTTAGAAACAATGGAGGTGGATATTACAACCATAATTTATTTTGGACTGTAATGAATCCTAATGATAAAGGTAGATTATCAGGTAAACTAAGAGAAGAAATTGAAAAAACTTTTGGGTCTGTTGAGAGTTTTAAAGATTTATTTGCAAAAGCTGCACAATCTAGATTTGGTTCAGGTTGGGCATGGCTTGTTGTTAATGACGGAAAATTAGAAATCTGTTCTACTCCAAATCAAGACAATCCTTTAATGCCGGAAGTAGGCTGCAAAGGAACGCCAATTTTGGGATTAGATGTTTGGGAACATGCATATTATTTAAAATTTCAAAATAGAAGACCGGAATACATTCAAGAATTCTTTAAAGTAATTAACTGGAACGAAGTAGAAAGAAGATATGATGAAGCGATGAAATAAGCTTTATCTAAACATAATAGAAAAGAGAACTTTAATAAAGTTCTCTTTTTTTATACAAAAAATTGTATCTTTACTTACTTTCATTAAAAATTGCTATACAATGAAAAAGAAATGGATACTAATACTTAGTATCTTTTTGGGTGTTTCTTTATTTTCACAAACAAATAAAGACTTGTTATTTTTAGAAAAAGAATTGGTAAACCATAATTATTTATTCCATACTTTAAACAAAAATAATTTCAAAAAAATCATCCAAAAAGAGCAAACAAAAACAGATTCACTTACTAGGTGGAAAATTGATGAAATATTAGCAAATTTTAAAGAATTTAATCTCAAAACCATCTCTAATAAAGAAGAACAAATCATTTTTAAAATTAAATCGATAAATAACAAACTCTATATCACATACATAGGTAAAGAGTATAGTTTTTTATTGGAAGAAGAAATCATAAAACTCAACAAAATTTCTATAAACGCTCTAAAAAAAATAATAAAACAGAAATTTTACTTGTCAAATACTATAATAGTTGAAACTTTTTTAGAACAAAATCTAGGTCGTTTTTCATTTTTAAATTACTTAGGATACATAAAAAATGATAGTATTGACATAGTAACTAAAAATTTTAAAGGTAAAATTACGGTATCATCTTCAAATTTAGAAGAAATTAAAATAGAAAAACCACTCTTTAAAAATCGAAGAAATGATTTATGGTTTTGGTCTTATGGTATTAATTTCGGACAACAAGTTTACCTAAAATTTAATCATATTCTTAGTGGTTCACATCTTAAAAAAATAAAAGATTCATTAAAATGGGGCAATTATAAATATGCAAAAACCTATCATATTCCCATTCAATCTACATATAACGCACCAAAATTTATAGATCTAGTCAATAAATTGCATGTAAAATTGAGTAATAAGCGTTATAAAAAATTAATCATCGATTTTAGAGATACTCGATTTGGCACAACATATAATTTAGATTTTTTTATTTCACACCTCAAAAAAATAAAAAAATTACACAAAAAAAAGAGTATATATGTGCTGTTTAACAAACATACTAATGGAACAAGTTTAAAATATATTAAATCACTACAAGAAAATTTTAAACCTGTTTTAGTCGGTGAAAGTGCTTATGGAACATATTCAGATTCTAATGAAGTAAACATAATTGAATTGCCTATATCAAAAATTGAAATACAAATTCCTATAAAACATCAACAAGAAATTGAAATAAAACCAAATATAAAAGTGATACAAACGTTACAGCAAACAAAAAAGGGAATCGATGCAGGACTTAATAAATGTTTGGAGTAATTTTTAATAATAAGAATAAAATTAACCAAATTTTAAGTATTTTAGCATTTCATTTATATTAAAAATAACAATTATGCATGTAGCAATTGCAGGAAATATAGGAGCAGGCAAAACAACCCTAACCAAACTTTTAGCTAAACATTACAAATGGAAACCACATTTTGAATCTGTAGATGAAAATCCGTATTTAGACGATTTCTATGGTGAAATGGAACGTTGGTCGTTTAACTTACAGATTTATTTCTTAAACTCCCGTTTTAGACAAATTTTAGAACTACGTGAAACCGGAGAAGATATTATTCAAGACCGAACTATTTATGAAGATGCACATATTTTTGCTCCGAATTTGCATGCAATGGGTTTAATGACAAATCGTGATTTTAGCAATTATTCTTCTCTTTTTGAATTGATGGAAAATCTAGTAACTCCTCCGGATTTATTAATCTATTTACGAGCAGATATACAGACATTAGTAGGTCAAATACACAAAAGAGGTCGCGATTACGAAAATAGTATTAGTATTGATTATTTAAGCCGTTTAAACGAACGATATGAAGCATGGATTTCTAACTATAAAAAAGGGAATTTATTAATAATTGATGTAAATAACTTAGATTTTGTTTCCAATCAAGAGGATTTAGGTGAAATAATTAATAAAATTGATGGCGAAATAAACGGACTCTTTTAAATGTGAAAGTTGTTTCGGTAAATATTGCTAAAAAAGAACCTATTTCATGGCAAGGAAAAACTTGGCAAACAGGTATTTTTAAAAAAGAGCAATCCAATTTTATTGTTGTTACAAAAACCGGTGTATATAATGATGCTGTGGTTGATAAAAAATATCATGGAGGCGAACACATGGCGGTTTACGGTTTTTCAAAAAATCATTATGCTGTCTTTAAAAACCATTATCCAAATATTCCTTTTTATAATGGTATTTTTGGTGAAAATCTAACCATCGAAAACTTAGATGAAACGAAAATTAAAATCGGTGATACATTTCAAATAGGAAGTGTTATTCTTCAAGTTTCCCAACCAAGACTTCCTTGTAAAACATTAAACGCCGTTTTTAAATCAAATGAAATGATGAAATTATTTTTAAACAGTACTTTCTCTGGTGCTTATTTTAGGGTTTTAAAAGAAGGGGAAATATACAAAAATGACAAGGTAATTTTATTACATCGTGCTAATAATTCCGCTACATTATCTGAAATTTATTCTTTATTTACAACTAATAAAAAAAATACGGAATTAATAAAACATGTTTTAAAGATCGATACATTATCTCCCAAAATTAAAAAGGACATACAACGTAAATTACTTTAAAACAAAAAAACCGGTTTTAAAACCGGTTTAATTATAACATAATATAAGATTAATTACACATACTGATTAATAATACGAATCAGTTCATGAGCAGGTAAAACGCCGGATTGTCTCCAAACCGGTTTCCCTTCCTTAAAAATAATAGAAGTAGGAACTCCTCTTATTTGATACTTTTGTGCAATAGCCGGATTTTTGTCAATATCAATTTTAACAATTTTTATTTTGTCTTTAAAGTGTTGTTTTACCTCTTTTAAAATTGGTGCCATCATTTTACATGGACCACACCAATCTGCTTTAAAATCAACAAAAACCGGTACACTTTGATTGATAATATCATTAAATTTTGCCATCTTTATACTATTTTAAATGTTACGTATCAAAGATACCTAATTTTTATCTAATTTCCCTGATGCACAGCTAACAATTGATTTTGCTTTGTGTAACATTGAATTTGCATCACCTACTTCGGGATAACCCATTTTAGAAAGTTTTTCTTTAACTTGCGTAAATACATCATCCGATACGTCATTTATTGTAATTTCCGAATTCTCTAACGCAACATCTACATGTTCTACACCATCAATTGAAGATAGTCCTTTTTTGATTGTGTTTGCACAACCATTGCATTTTAAATTTAATATATTTATTTTTTTCATCTGAATATTAATACTTTATAAGATTATTATCTTGTTCCACCATGTCCTTTAGCTACAACTAACATTATTTTAATATTGAGGTAGATAAATCTAAAAAACTGAATAATCCAATTTTTTAGCATAAAACGTTGCCATTTTGTTATTTTTTGTGCCATTTTTGTTTGTTTTAAATTGTTATTCAGGGATTAACCACCAGAAAGGTTTCATTTTTGCTTTATAAATAAACATATAATGCAAAGATAATTTTATCCAATGTCCGGCTAATCCATAATCACCAATAGTATCACTTAAATTTCTACCATGTGTATCGGGATATTTTTTAAAATCAGGTACTATTGGATTAACAGTCATTGTTACGGCAGTACCGTTACCCAAACCGAAACCAGTAGAGGCAACACAAGCAGCTCCCATATTACCCATAGAACCTTTATGTAATTTTGCATTTTTACCGTTTTTAACTAATTCAACCACATTATCTACCACTACTTTAGCAGAAATTCCGGAAGGCATTCCTGTTCTTGGTGGAGACGGAAAAATAGGCGTTCCGTTTTTACTTGTTCTTGGTTTAGAAATAGTATGTGGCGGAGCAAAAGCAATTCCAGGAGCAAAAATATTCGGATAACTAGGGTTTTGGTAAGTTTCCGGCCAATCTTGCACTGTCCATTCTTCATATGGTTTTGGTGTATAATCTGCATCTACAATCATAAAACCTTTAAATAATTTATCGGTTATATCATTACTATGTTTATCAAATGCTTCAAAACCGTGACCGGAAAAAGCAGGAATTAACATTGCAAAATCATAGGTTTCCTTTTTATAATCACCATCTAAAGTTTCGTAATATGCCACACCATCTTCAATTTTATAAACACCGGCACCTGTAATATAATTTACATTTCGATCTTCAAAAAGCATTTCGGCAATATCCTTATTGGTGATGATTTTACCCCAAGCTTTCATAACTCCTCC
>Ga0256840_1004201_pt1 | contig 10972 bp, 7 predicted proteins | sample 355202metaG_FD_185969 | JGI IMG/M metagenome (GOLD analysis project Ga0256840, IMG submission 185969) | Hydrothermal vent microbial communities from Mid Atlantic Ridge, Atlantic Ocean - 355-202 | ecosystem: Environmental > Aquatic > Marine > Hydrothermal vents | place: Atlantic Ocean: Mid...
AAATCGCCAATAAATTGTTCCATGTAAAGAGATAAGAGCTCAAACAAAAAGCCTAAAAACATAAAACCAATAATAATTTTTAGAGGAAAACCCACAAACAGGACGTTAATTTGTGGAGCAGCCCTGGAAATAAGCGCTAAAGCCAGATCCGTCAAAAACAGGGCGACCATGACCGGAGATGCTATTTTTATGGCCAGGACAAAAATTTGACTGGAAAATTTTAACATATCTTTGACCAGCAAAGGAGAAAAAAATAAACTCCCTGGAGCAACCAAGCGAAAAGAATCCAGGAGTCCTTTGAGTAAAAACAAGTGTCCGTCTAAGCTAAGAAAGGTTAAAATAGACACCATATAAACAAAATGAGCAATAACTGATTCTGAGGTGCCAAGCATAGGATCAACCACGTTGATCATGGAAAAACCTATTTGAAAGCCGACTAATTCTCCTCCCATTTGAATGGCAGCAAAAATAACGTGGACGATCAGGCCCAAGGTAAGGCCAAGCAAGGATTCTCCTAGGATCATTAAACCTATTCCTAAAGGATGAGCTGGAAAGTATTGGGCTGGGAGGTGCACGTAAGGAAAGATAGCAAAACTTAAGAGCAAACAGATCATGGCCTTAATTTGATTGGGAATAAAACCAGCTCCAAAAAAAGGTAAAAAAAACAAAATAATACTTACTCTGATTAACGTAAGCAAAAAACTCAAAAAAGTTTGAGGGGCAAAGTGAAATAGCTCCATGCTGGGGTGAAAGCAAAAATAAGGCCAAAGTATAGGAGCGGGCAGATATTGACAAATGGTAAGGTTGAATTCTGAGCGTAAGTTTGTTATTGAAGAAAAAATTTTAAAGTTTTTTAGTGGTGGGCGTTAGGTTGGGGTTGTTTCCTGAATAAACGTTGTTTTGTAGGTTGGTTGGAGTTTATTTAATCGCATTGGCGTGAGCACAAAGATAGGCGTTTGGCAAGTTTTTAGATTTTTGTTTTTGTCAGCTTGTTGAGAAAAAAAGCCAATTTTTGTTTTTTGCAGTTACGTCTTTAAAATTAAAAGTTAGGGAAAAATTGTGTTTTTTATGCTGGGGAAAAGGTGTTTTATAAAGTTTAACAAGAGAGGTCGATATGGGTGGCCAAAGTAATTTTTTTGCCCTTATTTTAGCTGGAGGTTCGGGGAGTAGATTGTGGCCTTTGTCCAGGGTGCTTATGCCCAAACAACTTCTTTCTTTGAGTGGAGAAAAAAGTTTGCTGCAACAGACTCTGGAAAGAACTTTAAAGGTTTTTGCTCCTGCCAACATAGTAGTTATTACCAATGAAGAACACGTCTTTGAAGTGAGAAGTCAGGCCAAGGAAGTGCTGGGAGAGGAAGGGATCAAAATTGTATCTGAGCCGGTAGGGAGAAATACCTTGCCTGCTATTTTGGCAGGAATGGACGTAAGTCTGGAGAATCCTGAGGAGGCTGTGTTTGCGGTTTTTCCTTCTGACCATCAGATTGAAGACCACGAGGCTTGGGGAGAAGACCTTGCTTTGGGCTATAAAGTAGCTAGTCAGAACTGGCTGGTAACCTTTGGGATCAAGCCTTACAAGCCAGAGACAGGCTATGGTTACATTAAAATTGGCCAGGCTATAGAGCAGGGATGTTTTCAGGTAGAGCGTTTTGAAGAAAAACCATCCTTGGCCAAAGCAGTTAAGTTTTTGGAAGAGGGTAACTATTACTGGAATAGTGGAATTTTTGTGCTTTCAGGTCAAGAATTTTTGCAAGAAGTAGAAAAACATCAGCCTGAAATTTGGCAGGCCTGGTCCAAGCGGAAGCAAGTAAGTTTTTTAAGTGTTTATCCTCACTTGCCTGACGTTTCCATTGACTACGGCATTATGGAAAAGGCCCAAAAAGTAGCTGTAGTTCCAGCAAGTTTTGGCTGGGATGATCTGGGAAATTGGGATGCCATTTATCGCCTTGGCCAAAAGGATGAACAGGGATGTGTAGTGCGCGGAGACGTCTTGGCCTTAGATTGTCAGGATAGCCTGTTTTTTTCTTATGGCAGCAAGTTGGCCGTAGCTGGCGTAAAAGATTTGATCATAGTTCAAACTAGAGATGCCACCTTGGTTATCCCTAGGGATCAAGTGCAAAAGGTAAAGGATCTGGTAAATGCCCTCAAAGTCAAAGACAAGCACTTGGTTGAAGCCCATCTTACCGTAAAAAGGCCATGGGGCAGTTATACCATTTTGGAAGAAGGTCAATTTTATAAAATTAAGCGAATCGTAGTCAATCCTGGGGCCAAATTGAGTTTGCAGATGCACTATCATCGCACTGAGCATTGGGTCGTGGTCAAAGGAACGGCTGAGGTTACTCTGGAAGACAAGGTGATCTTGCTTACGGAAAATCAATCCATTGACATTCCTAAAGGGGCTAAACACCGTTTGGCCAACCCAGGCAAAGTAAAACTGGAAATTATAGAAATTCAATCCGGACCTTATCTGGAAGAAGATGATATCGTTCGTTTTGCCGATGAATATGGACGAAATTCAACTTAAGGGATAATTGAGCATTTATAGAGTTTTTAGGGAGTTGGATGTTCAGTTTTTTTAGGCAGTAAAATCTTGACGTAACTGCAAAAAGTCAAAATTGTGTTTTTTTTTGATAAAACTGTTCGCTTGTAATAAGTTGAAATTATTCGTCTTTTATACGTTGAAAGTTGTCAATTTTTTCCAACACTTTTTGCAGAGGTATCAATCTTGCCTTGATTTTTTATTTTTAATCCGTGAGCCAGAAGCTCTTTATTTTGGGATTGGATAATTAAACGGATGTTTCTGCAATAATTCTTTTTTGGTGAGAATTGACAAACTTTAAAAAAGTAAAAATCAAATAATTTTACGTAGTTATAAGCGAAAAATGTTGTCAAAAAATCTACGTTTTTGATTTTTGATAGCTAAGTCTTAAATGTGGAATTCGTTTAAAAATGGTAAAAGTAAAGGTCTGGTCCGGGAAGAGCTTGCTAACGTATTTAAAATAAAGGTATTTTTTGGGTGGAAGTCAAATTTTAAAAATTGGCTCAAATTAAACTTGAATTTCTTGAAAAATTTAATAAAAGGGAATGTGAATTTTTGAACAGTTCGGGAATAAGTGGTTTTAGAAAGTTGGGGAGAAGGTTTGGCCGGCAACGGCTGGCTGGGCGTTAGTTTGTATTTTGTCGTGAGCAATATTTTTAAGTAAGCCAAATGGTAATTGGGCCTGACTAGAGGTAGTTAGGTCTGGCTGATAAAGTTTTGGGTTGGCTTAAAATTTTAGTTTTAGGGAGGGTATGACCGTGGCAAAAGGTAAAAGTTGTGTGCTGCTTCCATTTGTTGTGGGACTGGTGGGAGCGTTAATCGTTGGCTGGTGGGTTTTCCCCCAAGTCTTGTTTAGCCAAAAGTCTCAACCGATTCGCTTTAGCCATAAGGTTCACGTTGAGGACCAGGACATGGCCTGTGAGGACTGTCATACGTTTCGCGAAGACGGTTCTTTTGCAGGTATTCCAACTACCGAGCAGTGTGCAGAGTGTCACTCTGAGGTGCAGGGAGATGATCCCGCAGAAAAAGAATTCGTGGAAAAGTACGTGGAAAAGGGTAAAGAAGTGCCGTGGCTTATTTATCAAAAACAGCCTGATAACGTCTTTTTCTCACACATTGCCCACAAAAACATTCCTTGCAAGACCTGCCATCCCGACGTAGGTCATAGCGACACTCCACCACCTTATTATGAAAACAGGATTACTGGTTATAGTAAGGATACGATGAAAATGTGGAAGTGTGAGCGGTGTCATGCCCAAAGGGGCGCAAGTAATGCTTGTTACGTTTGTCATAAATAAGTGAGGGGTGAGAAAATGGGAATTGATCGAAGAAGTTTTATTGCTTTTGTCGTAGGTGGCACGGTAGGGGTGGTTTGTTCGCCTATCCCTTGGAAACTTTTGGATGACATTTCAATTTGGTCACAAAATTGGCCATGGATCCCCAAGTTAAAATATGGGCAAAGAAGCAAGGTAAGTTCGGTGTGCAAGCTGTGTAATGGAGGTTGTGGTCTTGACGTGCACAAAGTAGGCAAGCGTCCAGTTACGGTTCAGGGTGGGGTTGAACATCCACTGAGCAAGGGAGGCATTTGTCCGCTAGGAGCCTGTGGCGTTAGGTTGTTGTATCGTCCAGCCAGGATCAAAGGACCGCTTAAAGTAACTAATGGCAAGCCATCTCCTATTTCTTGGGATGAGGCCAAACAAATTCTGGTAGAAAGATTAAAGGGTAAAAAAGTTGGATGTATTTCTGGGGATGAAACTGGCACGGCCAGTGAGGTGCTGGCTGGTTTGATCGCGAAATTGGGGAGTAATGATTTTTACTTTATGCCCACTGACAGCCAAAGTGCTGGTTTTACCTGGAAAAAGATGAATGGCCAGGGTCAGCTTGGCTTTGATTTAGAAAATTCTGACTACGTCTTGGCTTTGGGTGCAGATCTTTTGTCCAGTTGGGGAAATGTGGTTAGAAACCAAAAGGCCTTTGCTGAACGCAAAGGTTCTTGGGTTTATGCAGGACCACATCAACTAACTACTGGAGCCAGCGTAGATAAGTGGATACCTGTTTATCCCGGACAAGAAGGGGTTTTGGCTCTAGGCATAGCTTATTACTTGCTGCAAGCTGGTAAAACCGCTGGAATAGATAATTTTTCTGAGGTTAAGGATTATGTTTTGGCCAAATACACGCCGGTCACTGTAGAGGCCAAAACAGGAGTTAGGGCATCTAAAGTAAAAGAATTGGCCAAGGAGCTGCTCCAGGCAAAATCTCCGCTGGTCCTAATTGGTTCTGAGGCCAATCAGGGCAGTGGAAGTTTTGAGTGGGCAAGTTGTATTTTGGTTAACTTGCTTTTGGGCAACTTCAATCAAAAAGGCGGACTGGTGGCTTTGCCAGAGGTGCAAGTTATTTCTGATGCACCGTCCAGGTTGCAATTAAGCCAGAACGTGCTGGCCAATTTCCTAAGCCAGGTCGCTGGAGGACAAAAGCAAGTAGATACCTTGTTGGTTTACGAGGCCAATCCTCTGTACGCACTGCCCAAGGCAACTCAGGTCGAGCAAGCCTGGGCCAAGGTTGGTTTTAAGGTTAGCTTTAGCACCTTTTTGGACGAAACCGCTTTGCAGAGCGATTTGATTTTGCCTAGCGCTTATTTCTTAGAAAGGTATGACGACGTTTATACTCCTTTTGGTTGTGCTAATTCCATTTATAGTATAGGCGCGCCTGTGTTAAAGCCCATTACTGATTCTAAATCTATTCCCGACTTTATTTTGAACGTAGCCAAGCAAGTAGGAGTAGATCTTGGCTATAGTTCTTTTGAAGACGTGCTAAAGGCCAAAGCCCAAAAATTAGGAGCTGATTTTGATAAACTGGTTGAAGGCGAGGCTTACGTTGGTCAAGAAAAAGTAGCGCAAACAGGCCTTAGCCTAAATCCAGAAGTTTTAGGAAATGGCCTGCAGCCTGAAAGTGAGGGTTTGTTTTTTGCGCCTTTGGTCAAGAATTATTATGGCAATTTACAACAAGCTCTTACACCTACGCAAGTGGTCGTAATACCAGATACAGAGCTTAAAAATAAATACGTTTACGTTCAAATTAATAGCAGTACTGCCCGCAAACTTAAGCTCAAGTCAGAAGATAAAGTTAAGTTGCAGGGAAGTGGAGCTGAATGTGTGGCCAAAGTCCATATTACCGAGACAGTGATGAATGACGTTATATTGATGCCGCTTGGATTTGGGCATAGTGCTTGGGATGAATACGTAAAAGGCAAGGGAGATAATGCCCTCAAAGTATTAAATGTGGTTGAGGAAAAGGGTTCTGGCCTAAAGGTATGGACCAGGTCTCAGGTCAAAGTGGTTAGGGCTTAAACTGGAGGAAAGCAATGGAACACAAAGAATTTAAAGTAAAATGGGGAATGGTCATCAACATAGACAAGTGTACTGGTTGTGGGGCTTGTATGGTGGCCTGTCAAACCGAAAACAACATAGCCCCAATGCAGGATGGTTCAAACAAGAGGCTTACCTTAACCTGGATGTTGGTTTACGAGTTGAGCAATGGTAAACCTTTTCCAGAGCATGACATTGCCTACTTGCCACGGCCGTGTATGCAGTGTGGAAAACCAAGTTGTTCTACGGTATGCCCGGTTGTAGCTACGACTAAAGACGAAGAAGGGGGGATCGTCAGCCAGATCTATCCCAGATGTATTGGCTGTAGATATTGTATGGCTGCCTGTCCTTATCATGCCAGATATTTTAACTGGTACGATCCAGTTTGGCCCAAGGGGATGGATAAGACCTTAAATATTTCAGCTTCACCACGACCAAGGGGTGTGGTTGAAAAATGTGATTTCTGCCATCACCGTTTTATGGAGGCCAAAGAAAAAGCCAGATATGAAGGAGAAGATCCCTTAAAATTGCCGGAAGATGCCTATATCCCTGCCTGTGTTGAAATTTGTCCAACCGGGGCCATGGTCTTTGGAGACCTCAACAACCCCGAACATAAAGTTGCTAAACTGGCCAAAAGCAAATATGCCTTTAGACTGTTGGAACGGCTGGGGACAGACCCTCAGGTTTATTACTATAGTGAGAGGGAATGGGTACGTAGGTTAGGTGATCATTATTTGCCAAATGAAAAAACAAAAGGAGCATAGCCATGCTAGATAAAGAATGGATTCCAGAAGGCGTAACGCGTTGTTCTTTGGGCAAATTTTCCGCCTGGATGGCTATTTGGACCGCGGTTCTTCTTTTTGGCGTTTATGCCATGATTCGGATCTTTGCCACAGGTTTAATTGAAACCAATCTTGATAATTATTTTGGATTTGGATTGTGGATTACTTTTGACTTGGCAGTAATTGCCCTGGGTGCAGGCGCGTTTTTTTCTGGTTTTTTAAAGTACATCGTAGGCATTAAAGAGTTGGAAAAGGTAATCAATCTGGCGGTAATCGTTGGATTTTTGTGTTATTCTGGAGCTATGTTGGTTTTGACTTTGGATATTGGGCAGCCTTTGCGGGCCTGGTTTGGTTATTGGCATCCCAATGTCCACTCCATGCTTACAGAAGTTATCTTTTGTATTACTTGTTATTGCTTGGTCTTGTTTATAGAATATTTGCCGACTATTTTAGAAAACCGCAAACTCAGTGAAAATCCTTTTATTCACCGTTTGGCTCACAATTTTCACGTCTTTATGCCCTTATTTGCAGGAGTAGGTACGTTTTTATCTACTTTCCACCAAGGTTCTTTAGGTGGAATGTATGGCGTCCTTTTTGCACGGCCTTTTGCCTATCGAGAGGGATTTTTTATCTGGCCCTGGACTTTCTTTTTGTTCGTAGCCTCAGCTATTGCTTCTGGTCCGAGTTTTACCTTGCTCGTAGCTTGGATTACCGAAAAGATTACGGGCAAAAAGCTGATTTCCTATGACATAAAAGAACTGTTGGGCAAGATTTCTGGGGCCTTACTTTGTTTTTACATCTTTTTTAAGATCTTAGACACCTGGTTTTGGGCTGTTGATTTGTTACCTAGAATGGGGCTTACCTTTGATCAAGTGTTTAATAGCCAGGCCGGTTTTGGCAAGGGTCTGCTTTGGGCCGAGATCGGGCTGTGTGGGGTTTTGCCTGCTATTTTGTTGATCGTGCCCAAATTTAGAAAGGTACCTTTTTTGTTGTGTTTAGGCGCTATTCTCAATTGCATTGGGGTGGTAATCAATCGTTACGTATTTACGGTCCAAACTTGTGCTATGCCGGTTCTTCCCTTTGACAAGTGGTATTCTTATACGCCAAACTGGGCTGAATGGGCTACTTCTGTAGAGATCGTTGCCTATGGAATTTTGATCTTAAGTTTGTCTTATCGTTACCTACCGGTTTTTCCCCAGGAAAAAGAATTAAATTCAAAGTAAAAATTGGTTAGGATTTTGGCGTAAACAAAGGACGTAATCCTTTTTAGGGTTAATTTGGGATTAAAAGGGACACAAGGGAGTGTCCCTTTTTTATTTGTGGTAGTTGGGGAGAATTTATGTCTTACTTATTACGACCTATTGGTTGGGTCAGCTCCTCTTTAAAAAATATTCAACAGGCGCCTCGGCAAGGGATAGAAGAGCTTGAGCCTGCTGAGATAATAGTTTTAGAGAAGTATAGAGATGGGTTAAAAGGGTTATGGCCAGAGCAGGAAGTGATCTTGCTTACTTGGCTAGATTTGGCCAACAGAGAGATTTTGCAGGTGCATCCTCGCGGGGACAAAAATATTCCTTTATGCGGAGTATTTGCTACTCGTTCTCCGCATCGGCCCAATCCCATTGGTTTGCATCAGGTAAAAATCTTAAAGGTTTTTAGCGATAGGTTGGTAGTTCATCCGCTGGAGGTCATAGACCGAACTCCAGTGATAGACATTAAACCTGTGTTGTCCAGAGAAGATAAAGCAGGACTTGGGATCTTTTTGCCTTTTGAACGAGTTAAAGAGGTCCAGCTGATTTCGCATCTGGCCTGGCAAAGAGGATTGTTGCCTGGTTTTAGCGGAAATGTAAGTTTGCGCTGGCAAGAAAAGGTTTTGATCACGAAAAGTAAAAGTTTTAAGGCCAAGCTACGAGCAGAGGATCTGGTTTGTTTTGACCTCAAAGAAAAACGTGTGCTTACCCCGAACCAACCTTCTAGTGAACTGGGCATGCACGTGGCTATTTATGCCAATCAGCCTAAAGCCAAGGCTATTTTGCACACGCATCCTCCTCATTTAAACGGTCTGGACTCTAAACAAAAGATTTTAGAATTAGACTTGGTTGAGGCGAAAATATTTGCTCCTCTGGTGGGATTTGTTTCTTCTCAGCCTGCAGGGAGCAAAAAACTTGCCTTGGCCGTGGGAAGGAAAAGTAAAGAGTTTCAAGTAATCGTTTTGGAAAAACACGGTTTGGTGGTGTGGGGGGATAACCTGCAAGAATGTTTGGCTTTAAGTGAAGAAATAGATAACTTGGCCTATTTGGCAGGTTTGCCGATAAGGGATAGGAATAAATAATGATTAAGGAACTAGTTAGTATTTTGCCTTTTTTTATTTTGTTGATTTTGGGGTATTTGGCTAGGAAAAGCGGCAAATTTCCAGCCCACACGGGAATTGGCCTTAATTTGTACGTAATTTATATTGCCTTGCCTGCTTTGGTCTTAAAGCTTGCCCCAGGTCTTAAGTTAAATGCAAATACTTTGTTTTTGGCCCTTATTCCTTGGCTTGGTCTTGGGCTTGGTTTTGGGTTGGTCTGGATTTTGGCCAAGTTTTTTAGCTGGGACCGTGAGATCAAAGGCGCTTTGCTTTTGATGGTTGGTTTGGGCAATACTGCCTTTTTGGGTTTGCCCATGGTCTCTCACTTCTTTGGGGCTAAGGGCTTGGCTTATGCCCTTATTTACGATCAGATTGGCTCGTTTTTGTCCTTGGTTATTTATGGAACGCTTATTCTTAGCTTGTATGGAACTAGTAAGCATCAAGTTAGCTTAAGAGAGTTATTGCAAAAGATTTTATTTTTTCCGGCCTTTATTTGCTTGCTAATAGGCTTTTTTGTGCCGGTTAGGATCTTTCCTAGTTGGTGGCAGACCTTGGTTAGAATGACGGCCAATTCTTTGGTCCCAGTAGTAATGTTTGCCATAGGTTTTGAGTTTCGCTTGATCTTGCCCAAAAAAGACGTTTTGCCCTGTTTTGTGGGCTTGGCCCTTAAGATGCTTGTTATTCCTTTGATTTTTCTTGGCTTGATCAAGACTTTGCACTTAAATACCTTGCCCCTAAAAGTAGCTATTTTTGAACTTTCCATGCCGCCTATGGTCGCAGCTGGAGCCTTGGCTGCAGCTGCTCAGTTTAAAACAGAGCTTACTTCGTTTATGGTTGGTTTTGGCATTGTCTTAAGTTTTATCACCTTGCCTTTTATTTATACCTTACTCGTTTAAGTCGTCTTGATTGCGTTTAAACCTTTTCCACTTCAAAGCTAATAATGTTTTTTTCTTTTGGGGAGAATTCAATGCCAATGAGGTAAAGGTCTTTATAAGTTTGCTGGTATTTTTGAAAGTATTTTTTGGTTTTGATCTGGTCCAAGGGTTTGGTTTGGCTGAGGACTTTAAATTCAATTACGTAAGCTCGGTCTTGATAGAAAAGGGTTAAGTCGATTTGGCCGTGGTTGGTAACGTCTTCGGCAATGAGTTCAAAGCCCGTGGCTACGAGCAGAGAATAGATTACAGAAGAATAAAATCCTTCGTAAGTGGCTACGTGTTTGCTCCACTGGTGAGGAATAGAGGCAAAAAAGGAGTGCAAGATTTGTTTACATCCTTGGAAGTCGTTTTGTCTGATTTTGTCTCTTAGGTTTAGTCTAATTTTTTCGCCTATGGTTTGGTTGTCCAGCAAGTAGGCTAGGATGCTTTTGTTAAGACAGAGTTTTACTTCTTTGTTGGGATAGCTTAGGACGTATATGTTTTCATCCAGGTCTTTGTAGTTTTTTTTGATGGTCAGATATCCTGCTTGAAAGAGGATATTTTCTACGGTGATGTTATCTACGTCAAAGGATTCAAGGATGAGGTCGGTTACTTTTAAATTTTCTAAATCTGGGATAAAGTATTTTTTTTGATTTAGGAGTTTGATGAGAAAGCTAGGCGTTCCTGTTTCAAACCAGTAAGGACGAAAATCTTTTTTGCTAAACAAGAGCAGCACGTCAAAGGGATTATATACTCTTTCTCCCAACCAAGAATAGCCGTTATACCATTTGGCTATTTCCTTTAAGTCAAAATCTTTTAAGCGCTCTTGAAAGACCACTTCCAGGTCTTTTTGGGTATAACCACAGATAGTTGCGTAGTTCGTGTCTAAAGTGATGTCTTCCAGTTGATTTAATCCACTAAAAATAGAGACCTTACTGAACTTGCTTACTCCAGTAATAAAGACAAATCTTAAATACGGCTCAGCATCTTTTAAAACGGAATAAAAACTTTTAAGCATGTCCCTGTTT
>Ga0256840_1004202_pt1 | contig 10970 bp, 10 predicted proteins | sample 355202metaG_FD_185969 | JGI IMG/M metagenome (GOLD analysis project Ga0256840, IMG submission 185969) | Hydrothermal vent microbial communities from Mid Atlantic Ridge, Atlantic Ocean - 355-202 | ecosystem: Environmental > Aquatic > Marine > Hydrothermal vents | place: Atlantic Ocean: Mid...
TTTAACAATATGCACAAAACGTTCACTCTCCTCAAAAGTTAAGTCTTTCATTCCACGAAGTGCGTTTATCATTAATAGCTCCTATATTTTTTGAAATTATACAATGTGTTTGATAAATTGGGGATTTGTAACTACGCTTCACAGAAGAAATAGGGTGTGAAGCGTAAGGGTAGATTAGAGTCCCATTAAAAGGGTACTTATAAATTGTAAGCCTAAAATGACAACAACAGGAGAGAGATCAATGCCTGAAAAAACCACAAAAGGCATTTTTTGTCTAACAAAAGCAAAAACAGGTTGGGTTAAACGCGTTAAGACTTCAACAATAGGATTTCTAGGGTCAAGGTGAATAAATGATAAAACCGATGCGATGATGACCACCCAAATGTACATTCCGATGATTGATTGAATAAGTTGTATGATTGCAGTAAATAAAGCTCCCATTATGAGGCTACCTCCAAGATATAAGATTTAATGAATGGATAAATTTCACTTAACTCAGGTCCATCTCCTGTGCCAGTTAAGAGGTGACGTAGTATGAGTAGAAGTTTATCATCTTCTAGGTTACTTTGTTCCTTAAGATACTTTTTAAAAGAGGTAAAATTTTCAAAATATGGAGCTTGAAATATGATTTGTGAGAGTTCTTTCATCTCTTTTCCCCATTTTTTAGAAAAATCTTTAGGGCTAAAGATAGGTTTGATTTTAGATTCTAACGCTTTCAATGTATAACATTGTTCTTTCAAATAAACTTTAGCGAGCTTGCCTATTTCCTCATCAGCAAAACCAAAAAGCGTAGAGAGTCTTTTGTTATCCATTAATTTTAAGTGTTCAGCATTAATGTGCTGTAATTTATCTAACTCAAATGTGGGTGATGATTTTGAAATACTCTCTAAGTCAAACCACTCAATGGCTTGAGGCAAAGTAAATATCTCTTGATCTATTGTACCATTACCTAAAAGGAGTAGATAGTTTAAAATGGCATCAGGAATAAATCCTTCTTCAAGAAGCCATTGTAAAGTAGGAAGCGTTTCTTTATTTAAAATAGAGGCAATATGAACATAAGCAGTCTCCTCCTCATAGCCCAAAAGTTTTTGAATTTCTCTTTGTGTAGCTGTGTTTTCAAGATACTGTTCATCACGAATAACCAACTTGATACCCGACATCATGTCATCCGTAGCACAAGCAAAATCATAAGAGGGAATGCCCTCTGTATCTATTATAAGAGAAGAAGTAGTTTTAAGACGTATTACAAATTTTTTAGCAGATGCTTTGAGAGAATCATAATCTTCAGAAGTAAGTGCTTTGCAATTTTCGATACAAGAAGTTGTGGTACAGGTACAAATAAAAGCTTTTTTCTCTTTTAAAAGGCGTAATGCTAAGGTTAAATAGAGGTTCTTGTGTTCACTTTGATGAAAAACAGCATTATGTTTTAGTGCAAATTTTTCAAGTATCATCATGATTTCACTGTCTTTACCCTCAATATTTTTTTTCCCATTCATATCTTCAATGCGTACTAAAAAATGTTCTTCTTGTTGTTGTGCAACTAAGTAGTTTAAAATAGCAATTCTAAGGCTATTTATAGAGAGTTCACCTGTTGGTGAAGGGGCAAAACGAAGCATCTATTCTCCTAAAATTTATTAAACATATTATAGGGGGTTTTAGTTGAATTAATTATAAAAAAATATATTTAAATTTAAAATAAATAATAATATAAAAAAATAGATAATAATTAATATTTTTATTTAAATTTATTTTTAACATGAATTATTATTATTTTATTGAAATTTTTCTAAATACTAAGAATTAGAACTTAAAATAAGGATTAATTAATGAGCTGGGGAATATACTTATACTAATCTTAAGAAAGAATGGTACATTTAAAAATTATGTCAAAAGAAAATATTGATAATAGAATTAAAAAATATAAGAATATTATTACCATAAATCCTTATATGGAAAGTTTTTATGATTATAAAAAGAATAAGTTAAAAAAACGTAAAAAATTGGCTTACGATGATAAAAATTATACGATTTCATATCTTAGCAATAAAGATTTAATCATTTCATCTATTGATGTGGGTTATGCAATATCGGAAGAGGAATTAGAGGGATACTTTTTTGATAAAGCCTATGAAGAGTTAGGCTTAGATGAAGAGAAAGAGTATCTGATTGATTATCAAAAACAAAATGATGATAAAGAGTCGTTTGTTTATAATCTTTTTATTTCAGAAGCAGATGCAGTTGAGCATACTTTTGCTAAAACAGTAGAAGAGACCAAATATATTGATTTAATGATTCCTGCTCCTTTACTTTTTAAAACACTCTATAAAAATAATGTACTTGAGAGTACGGATACACATTGTTATGTCTATTTTACTAAAAAAGATGCTTTTGTTGTACTCTATAAAGATGGAAACTTTATCTATTCTAAATCTTTAGAGTACTCATTGGATCAAATTTATGATAAATATTGTGCTTTAATTGGTGAGAAAGTAGATGAAAAAGAGTTTTTTGAAATTCTGAATTCAGAAGGTTTAAAAACAACCAATATTAGCTACCAAGAGAATTTAATGAAAATATTTTCAGATGTTTTCTTGCAGATTAATGACATTGTTATTTATGCTAAAAGAGCTTATAACATTGAGAGCATACAGAAACTCTTTTTAGGTTCTGTAAATAGTCCAATTATAGGACTAAGTGATTATGGCTACAACTATTTAGGGATACCTGCATTTAATTTAGATTTTAATTTTGATATTAAAAATGATGAATGGTATGTTGATCAATTACAATATTTAATGGTGAAATCAGGACTAGATTATATTGAAGAGCCTCATAAAACGCTCAATATCTCTACTTATCCTAGACCTCCTATTTTTATTAAGCGTACGAGTGGACAGTTTATTCTCTCGTTCGTGGGTGCTTCAGTTGTTGCTTTAGGGATACCTCTATTTTACTTGGTACCTGCCTATTCATTAGAAGCTTATAATGCAACATTGTCATCTGATGAATCAAGACTCTCAAAAGAAGCATCATCATATAAGCAAAAGATAGCAGATAAACTTTCCGTTATCTCAACAAAAGAGAAAGAGCTAACAGGACTAAAAGATATTTTTAATCGTAAGGCAGGAACACTTAGTTCTGTTTATAATAAAAAAGTAAATTATAATTTTAAATCAAACTTTTTCTATATTTTTTCTAAAGATTTAGAAAAATTTAAATTGCATGTTGAGCAGATTTCTTCAAATGAAGATAGTTTTACTTTACATCTTATTTCTGAAGATGAAAAATACATTACGCAATATATTAAATATGTTTCAAAAGCCTATTTTAATAAGATTAAAAAAATTGACATCAAACGTATTGAGTTAGATGAAAAAGAGGAGGAAATCTTGTATCGTGGAATTTTAAAGGTAGATTACAAATGAAAGAGATAATAAATTTATTAAACAAGCTAGATGAATACTTTGAAGAAAAATCGAGTAATGAAAAATGGATGATGATAGGCTTAATCGCCTTAGTGATAGGTTATATATCGTATAGCTTCTATTTACCATTTGCTGAAGAGAAATATAATACTGAAAATAGAAAAATGAAAAGTTTAAAAAAGAGTATTAAGGAGAATCAAGAATATTTAAGAACTATTAGCAAAAATGGTAATAAAGATTTTTATATTCAAAAATATGACCGTGATATTCATAAATTAGAGAGTGATATTAATAAAACAAATGATGATATTTCATTTATTTCGATGAGTTTAGATGAACTATCACCTCTTTTGTTTAACAAAAAGAGTTGGTCTAAGTTCTTGAACTCAATCACCAAACAAGCAAAAAATCAAGATGTGAATATTAATTATATTGATAATAATTATGTTGAGAACAATGGTACATTTGGACATGTTTTACAAATTTCAGTTGGTTGTGAGGGTAAATACAAGCATATTGTTAAGTTTATCAATCAGCTTGAAAAATCTGTTTTAGTAACTGATGTCTATGGTTCACATCTCTATTTGGATAAAAATGCTACCGTAGTAGCAGCTGATATTAATATTTCAGTATGGGGGGTTAATAACTAATGCATAAAAATTATATCAATAAAATAATCATAACAGCACTGTTTTTTTCAGGTGTGAGTGATGCTAAAAATTTAAGTCATTCAGAGATTACAAAAATGGTTAATAATATTAAAAAAGAGCGTTCAGGTATTACATTGACAACGCTTGAGGGGACGGCTAATCCTTTTATTATTTATGTGCCAAAAGAAAAAGTTAAAGAGGTCAAGGTAGCTGGAAAAGTAATTAGAAAGGAAGTTGTTTATAGGCTCAAAGCCATTATGAATCATGCTGCTTTTATTGATGAAAAATGGTACAAAAAAGGAGATAAGATGGGAGAATATACCATAGGGTACATCTCTTCTACTTCTGTTACATTAAAAAGTAAAAGAGGAAGTAAAACATTGAATTTAAAAAAGAAAACAAAAAGTCTTATTAAGATAAATAAAGGAAACAGATAATGTTAATCATAAAAAAGAATTTTAAAAAAATTATATATACGGTATTGTTCGCAAATTTAGCATTGGTTGAGGTCTCTGCAAACAGTTGTGATACACAATTGTTTACAGCAACCCTAAACAATGAACTAACCATTGGAGATGTGGTTGAAAATTTAGCTGATGAGTGTGGATTAAGTTTAATTGTTAAAGATTCAGAAGCCAAAAAAAAGTTGGCAGAAAGTCTATATTTTGTGAAGATGCATGATGCCTCATTAACCGAATTTTTAGATACTGTACTCACAGAGAATGATTTAACTTATAGCTTAGAAGATAACAAGTTAAAACTTTCCTATTTAACCACCCGTACTTTTAAATTAAATTATATTTCAGGTAGTCGAAAAGGAAAAAGTAATGCACACGTGACCATTGCAAATTCTGGAAAAGATAAAGCAGGAGGTAGTGTAGGAGGTGGAAGTGCTAAAGGTGCTAACAGTGGTTCTAAGACAGGTGTTTCTATTGAAAGTACTGATGACTTTAAATTTTGGACAACCATTCAAAAAGAGATAGAATCTTTAATCAATCGACCAGAAGATACTTATACTGCACCCATACCCATTGTTAATCCTGAAGCAGGAATGATAACCGTTACAGGGACGACTGATCAGTTGGCAAGAGTCGATAATTATATTAATGAATTAACCAATAAGCTTAAAAGTCAGGTATTAATTGATGTTCAAATTTTATCGGTTACTTTTGATGACTCATACACAACAGGTATTGATTGGAGTCAGCTCTACTCTTTACAAAATATGGCAATAGCCAGTGCAAGTACCATTCAAAATAATGTGGGTGCATTAACATCGGTAACTGATGGTTCACTCTCCATTGGCGACATGACAGCTCAAGCAGGAACGGAGCCAAAAAGTTCAGGGGCTATCATTACTAGAGGTTCTACTAAGATTACCGATGTAGTGAAGTTTCTAAAAACACAAGGAGATGTTAAATCAATCTCAAACCCTAAGATTTTGACTTTAAATAATCAACCTGCTCTAATTTCTGTGGGAAATGAACTTTTTTATAAAATCCAACAGACCTCTTATATAAGTAATAATGGTGGAGGACAGCAGGGAACAAGTGAAGTAATTGACTCTGTATTTGCAGGAATTTTACTGGACATTACACCTGAAATTTCAGATGATGACTCTATTACCCTTAAAATTAACCCTTCCATTTCAGATACGATGGATACGGTCAAGACAGATCCCACTGGTTCAAGAACCATTCCACCTGATTTATCAAGAAAACAGATCTCTTCAGTCGTAACACTTCAAGATGGACAGCATGTTATTTTAGGAGGGCTTATCTCTTCTAAAAATGGAACAAAAGTTTCAAAAGTGCCATTATTAGGAGATTTACCACTGTTGGAGCATCTATTTAAAAGAGAAGTGCGAGTCAATACGGTTGATGAGTTGGTTTTAATTATTACCCCTCATATTATGAAAAGCAACAAAGTATTATCGTTAGAAGAGTTGGGATACAAAAAGTTAAATTATGAATAGCCGTTATGAAGAGCTTAAAAATATTTTTGTTGATATTGTTGATAATAGCACATATGTAGAGCTAGATTCAACAGCATACAACTACTCTGTTCTTAAAAGCTCTTTAGATAAGCCATTAAAAATGGTTTTGCTCTATGGTAAACCTGGAACTGGTAAAAGTATGCTTTTAAATAGACTTTACCATGAGCTAAAAGAGTATCGAGAGATTCACTACTTTAATAGCCCAATACTCTCTGAAAAAGAGTTTTTAAAGAGTATCTATGAAGCGATGTCAGGAGTAGATATTCCTGTTCAAATGCGTGTTAATTTTGATGCATTGTTAAAGTATTGTCTTAAATTAAAAGAGCAAAGAGAAGTGGTTTTTTTGTTAGATGAGTGTCAGTTATATTCTGAAGCACTTATGGAAAAAATCCGTCTGCTTTCAGATACGAGAGTCGTGAAGTTTGTGATTACCTTGCATAAGACAGATAATGAAGATGTTATTGCTAAAGAGCATTTTAAAACCCGTATTTGGGAAGTAATTGAGATGTCCAATGCCAATGAATATGATATGGAGCTTTACATTCAAAAAAAGATATTAAGTAAAGGCTTAATAGACTTTTTTAAGACGATGAAAAAAAGTCATTTTAAATACATCTATGGACATACTCTAGGGAATTTTAGAGAGACCAATAAATATCTTTATACTATTTTTGATATTTATGAATATTATGAAAAAAATGAACCAGCTAAAATCGATAATAAAAAGTTTTCAAAAAAAATATTAGAGATGGCTGCCATTAGATTAGGATATATTAATGCGTAAACTTGAAGAGTTAGAACATAAATGGTTTAACTATAAAATAAAAACAATATTGATGCCGATGGTTAAGGTCTCTTCTTTATATTTGGTGGCAGTGAGTCTCTATTATGTGTATGATAAAAAAGAGCATCTCTTTTCTAGTGTCTATGCACCTTCACATCATATGACAAAGGTCTTAGGGGTAAGCATGGAATCCAATAATTCTGTTATGGCAAGGGTTGTACAAACAGAAGAGACAAAACAAGAAGAGATTAAAAAAGAAGAAGTTGCACCGTCAGTCTCTAGTAGTTTAGAAAAAGTCTCTTTTGCTCCTGTGATTCCTGTAATCGATATGGAAAAAGAAGAGCGTGTTCACCATGTAAAAAAAAGAGTTAAAACAAAAAGAAAACATGTCGCAAAAAGTAACTTAGTTAAAGCAAAAGCCAATGCTTATCTAACCCCAAAAGAGTTAGGTGTTATGGGCAAAAGTAGTGCAAAAGTCGTCAGTGTACAAAAACCACATAAAACAAAAAAGATGCATTTTACTTCAACCAGAGCAAATTATGCAGAGACAATTAAATCAAAATTTAGTAAATCTAATAATCCAAGAGATGCATTACTTTTAGCAAAGCTCTATTATAAAAAGAACAATTTTAAAGAGGCAGAGAAGTGGGCATTGTCGGCGAATAAACTTAACAACTCTTTAGAAGAGAGTTGGTTTCTTTTTGCAAAATCAAAAGTTAAATTGGGTAAAAAACACGAAGCGTTAAAAATCTTAGTTAGCTATTATAAAAAAAGTAATTCAACTAAGGCAAAAGCTTTAATTATGCAAATAAAAATGGGAAAAATATAATGAAAAATATTTTATTTTTAATGCTTTTTAGCAGTGCATTTCTATCAGCATCAAATCTCTCAAAGCTTTATAAAATGTATGAGAAGCAAGAGTATGATAAGGCGTGTAACTATGCTATGAAATATTTTAATAAAAATAAAAATTCTGAAAATTACTTAACGCTTTATGGTTTATCTTGTTTGGAAACAAATAATATTGAGCGTATAGCAACGCCTATGTTACGTTTAAAGAAGAGTAAAGATGCACGTGCTAATGCTGCTTATTTCTCCACTATTTTACTGCAAAAAGAGCTTCTTTTCCAAGCCCTTGTAGATAAGATTTCCCTAAAAAATTTACAGTTACCCAATACAGAATTTATTCTTTCAAAAATATTTACACTTTTTAGCCAAGAAAAATATAGTTTAAAAAATGAAGTTTATACGTTTAAAGATAAAGAGAAACAAGAGATGAAATATAAACTTTATATTAAAGAAAATAGTAAAAAACAAAAACAGATGATATTAGATATTTATAAAGAAGATAAGTTTACCCATCGTTATACTTATCAATAGGAGAACAAATGCAAAAAATTATAGATTTATTTATTAAAGAGAATATTTTAGATGAAGAGAAGTTAAAATTATTTATTGATAAGTATGGAGAAGAGCGATTAAGCATTGCAAATCTTTTAAAAGTAAGATTGCTTGAACAAGAGAAAGTAGATGAGATTTTACTTCAATCTTTACGAATGCAAACGCTTGAACTTGATGATTTAGAGGGTATTCAAGGGATTGATACAACAGATGTATTGAAAAAACAGGCAAAAAAAGCAGGTATTAAATATATTGATATTTCAAGTATTGATATTGACTATAAACTCATTAAGCGTTTGCCTTTAAAGCAACTTATGCGTTACAGTGCTTTACCTCTTTATGTGGAAGATTCGCAAGTAACCGTAGCCTTTGAGAACCCCAATGACTTTGAAGCAAAAGGTGCAATTGAACGTTTCTTCCATGGTAAAATTATGGAAGTGGCATTGGGGCGAAAAGCGATTATTCATCAAGTCTTATCTCGATTGCATGAAAATGAACAGGTAGAAGAGTTTGCCGTTGATATTAAAGCTGATTTAGAAGAGGGGGGTAACGATAACAGTGATGACAATGAATCACCTGCTGTTTTAAAACTTATTGAGTTAATTTTATCTTCAGCCATTACCAAAGGGGCGAGTGATTTACACATTGAAGCGACGGAGAAACATTGTCTTGTACGATTTAGAGTTGATGGTATGTTGCAAGAAAACTTTAGAACAGACCACGGTATATTCTCTCCACTTGCTTCAAGAATGAAACTTTTGTCCAATCTTGACATTGCAGAGAAGCGAAAACCTCAAGATGGACGATTTACCAAAATAGTCAATGGACGGGTATTTGACTTTAGGGTTTCAACATTGCCGACGATGTTTGGTGAGTCTATTGTTATGAGGGTACTAGACAAAACCAAAGCATTGGTAAAGCTTGAAGAGGCAGGAATGAATCCTACTTCTTATAAAAAGTTCTTACAAGGTATTCACTCTCCTTATGGCATTGTGTTGGTAACAGGACCTACAGGTTCAGGTAAGACCACGACACTGTATGGTGCGTTAAATGAGATTATGAATGTTAAAGATAAAACCATTACCGTTGAAGACCCAGTGGAGTATCAAATGGATGGGATTCAACAAGTACAGATTAATGCCACAGCAGGTTTGGATTTTCCCGCAGCTTTACGTTCAATCTTACGACAAGATCCTGATAAGATTATGATTGGGGAGATTCGAGACCAAGAGACACTAAGAATTGCTATTCAAGCAGCACTTACAGGTCACTTGGTTATCTCTACTCTGCACACCAACTCTGCCGTTGCTGCCATTGGACGTATGATAGATATGGGGATTGAGTCTTATTTGATTTCAGGGGCTGTGGTTGCCATTCAAGGTCAGCGATTGGTACGTAAGATTTGTCAATCTTGTAAAGAAGAAGCCGTACTATCAACTACTCTAAAAGAGGATATTAAAAAATATGTGCCTGAAAATTCGAAGTTTTATGCAGGTAAAGGTTGTCCTGTGTGTAATGGCTCTGGTTATGTTGGAAGAGAGATGATTTCAGAAGTATTGACGGTTTCAGATACGCTCTCAACGATGATTGCCAATGGTGTGACAAAAGATGAGCTAGAAAAACAAGCTAACAGTGAAGGGTTTTTCTCAATGTTTCAAGATGGTTTGCAAAAAGCACTTGAAGGTAAAACAACCGTAGAAGAGATTATAAGGGTGGCACGTTCATAATGAAATATTTTAAAGTAACCATACTTTCAAAAGGTAAAAAGAGTTTTGAAGTTGTTGAAGCAGTTAATAAAGTAGCAGCCATTAAGATAGCTAAAAAGCATAATGCAGGTAAAATTGTTCAAAAAGCAGTGGAGACAAAAGCACCTTCTGGTGGTGGAGATTTAATGGGAGGATTTAAAAAAGCTTTTGAACCTAAAATAGATATTAACAATAAAATTTCTGCCATAAGACAACTGGCAGTCATGACTGATGCGGGAATTTCTATCCATGATGCCATTACTGAAGTAGCTGTGAATGTTGAAAATCCAAAATTAAAAAAAATCTATGAAAATATAGGTTCAGATATTAATGCAGGAAAAAGTATTGCTGACTCTATTGCCCCTTATAGTGAAGAGTTTGGGCATGTTACGATTGCTATGACCAATCTTGGAGAGAAGACAGGAAATATCTCTGGGGCGTATGCAAAACTAGCGACCATTTTAGAAGATATTCGAGATAATGTTAAAAAGTTTAAAAAAGCAATTAAAGGACCAATTATTACGCTGATTGCCATGGCAATTGCTTTTACCATTTTGATTATGGTTGTTGTGCCTAAGTTTAAAGCGATGTTTGAGAAGTTTGATTCAGCTTTGCCAATACCAACACAGATTTTGCTTTTTTTAGAGAATATTTTAAGCAATTATGGGGCTTATGTTTTAGGAGGACTTTTCTTAATTATCTTTATGACACTACGTCAATATAAAAATGATAAAAATTTTAAATATAAACTTGACAAAATTTTAGTACACCCAAAATTTTATTTAATTCATAAGATTATCTTCTTCTCTACAATGCATAAATATACCTTGGTTTTTGGAGAGCTGGTTAAGTCAGGTATTCCTGTTTCAGAAGCCTTAGATACAGCCGTTGATATGGTAGATAATAGTTATATTAAAGAGAAACTCTTAAGTGTTAATGCCAACATTGCTAGGGGTATTTCTCTCTCTG
>Ga0256840_1004203_pt1 | contig 10969 bp, 8 predicted proteins | sample 355202metaG_FD_185969 | JGI IMG/M metagenome (GOLD analysis project Ga0256840, IMG submission 185969) | Hydrothermal vent microbial communities from Mid Atlantic Ridge, Atlantic Ocean - 355-202 | ecosystem: Environmental > Aquatic > Marine > Hydrothermal vents | place: Atlantic Ocean: Mid...
ATTTTAACACCTATTTCGACCAAGAAGTAGTCGGTTTTACTATGTTTCTTGGTTGTTATTATACCCTTAAATCACTTCTAAAATGCCTATTTTAAGGAGGTTGTTGGGTTTTTCAGGGGTGACTACATACTCTGCATCATTTTTAAATATTTCATAAAGTCTATCTAGAGGATTGGAAGATTGAAGATCTCCTGACTCATGCTGATCTAAAAATATTTTTACATTATGCTGCTTTTCAAGCTGATTTTTAATTTCGGCTATCTTGTTGCGATCTTTACCTTCAAAAGAAAAAGCTATATGGTATTTTTTAGTGCTCAATTTTTATTCCATTTATGATAATTTTTCTTTTAATTCACGAATAAATGCCTCAACATAATCACTTTTACTTTCATTTAATTTTGCTGATTCCATTCCACTTTTTATGTTTATACTTTCAAATTTTTCTTTCTCTTTAATCTGATTTAAATATTTACGTAAATCTGATTTAAAATCATACATATCAATATTATCAAGAAATTGAGATAAAAGACCTGTACCGCGAGATATACTTTTACTCTTCATAAGAGGAAAAGCATCCAAATACTCTGGTAGTTCACTTTTATTCATAGAATCATCTGCCCATAAAAGCACGCCAATACCATGATTACGCTCATATGATACACCAAGTTCAAAAGGCACCCACATTGATTTTTTTGTTTCTTCAGAAAATATAACGAGTAAATGCGTAGCATTTCTTAATTTTTCGACAATATGCTCGGTTATGTTGGTTGTACCGTCTATTTCATTATCTAAAACATCCAAATATGTATTAAAATTAAATTTTTCTTTTATATATTTTTCAACTTACTTAGCTTTTAATGTATCCTCTTTTTTATGCGAAATAAAAATAGTTACACTCATTTTATAAACCTAAATCTTTATAAACGCTATCTTTCCAATTCCAATTTTTGCTATCTTCTTTTGTAAAGTTATCTAAAGTGTACTGAATAATACTGGCATTAAATGGAACAAACATAGCACCCTTATTTTTAAGTATAGGTGGAGTTAGACTACTGTTCATCTGTCTGTCGCCATTAATATTTACACAAATCAATCTACAGTTTTTTTCTATGGCAACTTCTGCTTCCCATCGTACATATTTATGTTTACTTTTTGTATTATCACCAATTATCTGGATAAAAGTACCTGATCTAGTAATCTTATCTCTTAAAATTCTTTTAATGTATTGTTCATTCTCAGAGTTAATCTCTCTATCGATCTGCAAATCAATAAAATCAAAATCCATATTTTTATTATACTTCCATGCTTTCATCAAGTCAAAATATCTTTTATCCTCCGAACTAAAACCTACGAATACTCTACTTGCCATTAAATACCCTTTATTTTGCTTTATAAAGCAAACTATTTTTATTTTTTGAACTATGCTTTGAGACGATTTCACCTTCTTCTACAAGTTCATCCAAAATAGACTTTAGCTGTTCATAACTTAAAGTCTTTAGTTTTTGAAAACCATCTCTTTCTGATCCCCAATTAATGATTCTAGGTATATTAAACCACCAACGATGGTATGTCCTTAAAAACTTTAAGACTATTTCTTTGATGTCATCATTCTCTTTAACAGATTCTAAAACTTGTCCCAATTTTGATTTATGCCTATCCTTTTGAATTCTTTCTAGACTTTGTTCTTTAGCTGCAATAATATTATCAATCGCTTTTTTCAATCCTCTTGCTGTAGATGTCCATGCTTCTTCTCTCAACCTCCAACTATTGATAGCTATGCCATCTTGTGGAAGTATATGAAACTCTTGAAACTCTGTCATATCCCATAAGCAATCTTTGATAACAATCGGGATTACATGTGCTTCATCTATTTCATTCAGCTCAAAGGCAATCTTTAACTCATTATTATAAATATATTCTGATGCTAAAGAAGAGGCAGAAAGCAAAAATATAATAATATCAGCAGAATAAATCTTATCTTTAATAGTGTTGTCCCATTTTTCACCAACAATAAGTTCATTATCATCCCAACGCTCTACTAGTCCATTGCGTTCAAATATTTTAATATAGTCCTTGAATTCATTTAAATATTCTCTATCCTCATGGGCATATGAGAAAAATATTTTTACTTTTTCTTTTTTTTGGGCATCCCAATACTCTACAATGTCATTATGATTTGTAGATTTTCTAACTTCCTCAAGTATACTCATAACATCATCAAGTAAATGTTGCTTTTTTATAGATTTTTCATCAATTATTCTCTGCTGACAGATATCACAAATAATGGATGATTCTATTCCATTGCTTATCTCAGATTTGTCCCAAGCAAAATTATAAATACATTCTGTAATATCATCTTTATGATGACGCTCTGAGTTATCTATTTTTAAACTTAAAAAATCAGCTATGAAATAAACCAATCCTGTATTGATACTAAACTTTGTTAAGTTTTTCCATCCATAAAAAGACAATAGTATAACATCATCTTTAATCTCATGAAAAAAATAATTATCCTTAAACTGCTTGCTTGAAATAAGAACAATTAAATCGTATGTGTTATCTGAAATATCTATTAAAACTTTTTCTCTTGAATCCAATTTTTCATTTGGAAACTTTAAATCTATTTGACTAAATTCAAAATGAGTATATTTTGTTATTGCATTTAATCTATCGACTATTATATTTAGATTAAGATTAACATCATCTTCTTTAAAAATTTTCACCTTCATCCCAACCCCTCCACAATCTCATCCAACCAAACTACATCTTCACCTCGCTCTTTCCACTTCTCTCTAAGCATCTCCATGGTATCTCTAGTAGTTTTTTTCATCCACTCTTCATCTGCCAAAGGCAATGCTTTTATCAAAGCTTCTTTTGCCTCTTTTGGATGATGGGCTATGACTTCCAATTCCATCAGTGTTGCATAGTCCCAATAGTCTGGACTAGTTTGTGCTATGCGTTGTTTAGTAGCAAAAAGTACTACAGGTAATAGCTCTTCTAGTCTAGGGTCAACTTCATTTAGTGAACTCATAAGAGTAATAGCATTTACACCTGGGTAGGCATCTCTTATGTCAGTCTCAAATCCTCTTACATAGGTGTCTATGGCTTTATTTAGCCACGACTCTTTAAATATTGGGTTTGTCTCATCTTTCCATCTGTCTTTATAGACTCTACCTAAAAGCCCTAGAGTTTCACTACTCTCACCATACTTTTTTATGGCTTCACGTAGTACATTTTCTGCTTCTTTTCTTTTACCCAGTCTATTGAGTGCAAAACCAAGTTGTTCTCTGACAAGTAGACTATTTTGTAGGTACAGTGGCATCTTAGACTCTAGCTCGACCATCTCTTCCCAAGCGTCCAGTGCTCGGTAACTCAAATATATATCTATCAGCACCCCTCCCTCTGTGCCTTCAAAGTTCAAATTCTCTTCAAATGCTTTTATGCCTTCAAGGTCTTTAGCTTCTCTAAGTCTAGAAAGTTCTTTTTTAGCTTGTAATGAATACTCTACTCTTTCTCTAAAAACATCAGTTTTCTCATGAGATATCCACTGGGGAGTCAGCTCATCAAAAAACTGAAACAGTGGACTATCTATTTTAGGTTTAGTTTTGGCATCTTCTAGCCATTTGATTATACCTGCTTTATCTACCTCTAATGCACTCAAATTACGACTTTCATCCAGACTATAAGGGTATGAACGTAGAGGACGTACATCAAAGGGTAAAGAGGTATCTGAAGCGAAGATAGAAAGCGTATGATGTGGACGAGCAGCATGCCGTACCCCAAGCTCATAAAATACATTTGCATTGGCAGTAGTGAGATCTGCTATAGCATAGTCGCAAAGTAATAGCCTCTCATACATAGGCTTATGTATAAACCCACCCACCATCTCTTCATCTGCTCTTACAGCTTCCATACCTGCCTCTTCTACAGCAGGTTGAATGAGCGTATTGTAAATAGCATCAAAGTCTATCTCTCTACCTTTTTCATCTTTCTTCTTACCAAATGGCATGAGTACGAAGCATAGTGGTTTCATCTGGGTTCCTTTATATTAGTCTATGCATACTATTCTTTAATCCATCTTCCAAGTTTGTATATTCAGTATAAGAAGATAACTTCTGAAAAGATATACCTCGCAATATATCTTCAATTATATATTTTCGATATTCATCCTTTGATGTATAACTAAAAGCTATTAAAGCGTGTTTTATCGCATTATCAAATTGAGTTTTTTCTTGTATCAAAGCTTTAGCAAGATTAAAATGTATGGTATATCTTTCATGATTATTTTTTGCATACACTAATGCTTCTTTTGAATATAAAGATTTATCACCTAAGCTTTTAGCAACTAACCCATATAAACGATAATAGTTATATTTTTCATTATTTGATTGTATATTTATGGGTTTAATAGTCTCCAAAATCTTTAAAGATTGTTCAGGTTTATCTAGTGGATAATTTACGTAATGAATTATTTTTAAAATGTGATTTTTATTCTCAAAGAAACATGGCATTGATTGAATAAAAGCTAAGCTGTCAAAATTATTTTCTAGATGTTTTTTCAATATATTATATATACACCTGTTAAACAACACATGTGATATCATACTTTTGCTAATATTTATTCCCGTATTACAAAGATACTCAATATCTTCTGTTTCCCAATATCTACTATTAATCAATAATCGTAATTTTGTAGAACTGATAGTTTTCCAAAATTCATTACTATATGAATTCAAAGGCAGTTTTCTATACAATTGTTGCATATATCTTAAATCTTTTTCTATTTTATTTAATCTTACTTCTTCTATTATATAATTAATATCCTCTGTATTAGAGGCAGAAGAAAGCATCATCGAATATAGTTTTATATTATCTGGTATCAAAATATTTTTAATATACTTTTCATATATCTCCCTAACATCACTGAATTTTTGATGTTTTTTCATATAAACACTTAAAGCTTGTATATCATAAGGAATACTATATTTATTAAATAAATCAAATACAGATTTTACGAATTCAAATTTTTTTGTTCTGCTCATGAAAGATGTTAGTATTGCACTATCAGGTACAATTTTTTTATTAATCATTATATTGAATATATTAATAATTTTTTGTTCTTTATTATAATCATTAAAATTTATTTTTTTAACTAATGAGTTTAAAGCATATATAGATACTTTAAACTCATGTCGTTTTGTCATTTGTTCAGCTTTATAATAATCTTCTGTAGCCTCTACTAAGGTTGCCCATGCATATTCATTTGGATCGTCTGGCAAACATTTAATTTTATTAAAATAGTTTTCTGCACACTTATAATTTTTACATTTTTTCATCATTGCTGTATAAATATGCTGATTAGGCTCAATACCTAACTTGATCATTTCATTCAATAGCTCTTGTGCTTTTTCTATAGAAAATGAATTTGCAATTAGTGATGTGAAGTTATAAACATTTAATTTTACATTGTTAAAATAAGCCATTTCTAAAATTTGTTTACTCTTCAACGACCTTTTATTTAATAGTATTTGAAGATTATGGTTGTTTGGTTTTATCTGTTTAATATATTGATTTTCAACTAATTTATACAAGTTTGTCATATTAGTTATTTTCATAAATATCATATTTAAATAATATGTATTAATTGATTCCTTCATATAATTTACAATAGTTATAAGTTCATTTATATTTTTTGTATGATTAACCAATTTTAGAAAATCTATTTCTGGTAATTTCTTATGACGATTAGGATCTTGTTCTGCAAATTTAATATTTTCTCTATATATGAAGGGGTTAATATTGTCGACAAAATTATTTAAAAACAATTCTTCTGTCCATACCCATGATTCATCAAAATAAATTAAATGTTTCCTTGATAAAAAACTAAGCAGTTCACTATAGATTGCATCAGATACTTTAGTACAAATGTATTGTTCAAATATTTTTTTCAAAGTGCATCGATGCATTTTGAGACTTGTTTCTTCATACATATTAAAATAATATAAAATTTGCATGCACACCATTAAATGTTTTGCTTGAAAATTTTCGTTATCTAATTGGCGGTACTTGTTTTGAATATCTATATCATCATTAAAAAAACTACCTATTCTCAAAAAATTATTATTAGTACTATTGAAATTATACAAAAATGACAAGGTATTTTTTATGTTTTTTACTTCATGACTGTTCAATGCTTTAATATTAATATCTTTATAAAACTGTTCTTCAAAATAAATAAGATTTCTTTCTTCTCCATCTCTACAAGTTGCTATAATTTGAATATTTTTGTTCCGACATCGTTCTATAAATTCTACAGTATTATTAGAAAAATATTGATTTATATCATCAAAATAAATTAATAATTTATCACCATATTCATCATGTAACATTTTTAATTTTTTAAAATCATTCTTAAAAATTTTTGTATTATTTTTACAAAAAATGATATATTTATCTTTAAGTTTTTTTAAACCTTTATAAACAAGTGTAGATTTTCCAGAATTTGGTGCACCAAATATAAATACAGAATGTCCTTGTTTTAAAAAATTTTCTAATTCATCATCATATCTCCTATGGAAATAAAATGAATCTATCAAAGGATGAATTCTAATTTTTGGAAGAAAATACTCAATATTTAAACTCTCACTCCTAATACATTTATATTTTTTCCTTTCCTTTCTTTGTTTATAACTTCTTTCTATTAATACACTTAAATTTTTAGCATATAATTTTTTATTATTTTCTGTTTCTAATCCTTGGAAATAAAAATTATTTCCATCGAGTTCAAGATTATATTCTTTACCACTTGGTTTAAACCATTGAAATTTACTTAATTCTAACACTAATTTCTTATCTATTTCATAAGGAGCTAGTTGTACAGGAATAATTATAAAATCTTCTTCATACATCCATTTTTCAAAAAGTGTTGAATACTCTTTCTGAACATATCCATTTTCTAATGAATCTATAAAATTCTTACTTATATATAATAAAGATACATCACAAAATGACATTTTATTATATAAATTATCTTCCCAATTCCCTGCAGGTAATTCTTCATCAATAAAAATATCTGCCCTTATAGATTCTTTTAATAAATCAGTTAACTCTTTTGCTGAATCCTCATTACTATGAGCATAAGATATAAATAATTTCATTTTATTCATCTCCCCCTTGAATATATTTGGTATTCAAACTTTTTATATAATATTTAGAAGCATATCTCATTATAATACCAAATATCTTACTTATATTTTTTTTCAAAATCTTTTTACTTAACATAAATGATGCACAAAAAACTAATAGCAACACTAAAGTAGAAATAGGGGAAAAATAACCAAGTAGTCCTAACATAAAGAAACCTAAAAAATAAATCCTTTTGGGTATATCTTTAAAAGAAAACTTAAAAAAGACTTTAGATGACACATCCAATGTCCTAAAAATATTCTCTTTATCATTATCTAGTTTATCTATAAACTTTGAAAAATATTCTTCTTCATAATTTTGACTAGCTAGTACGTTTGAACTAATACGATACCCTGCATACATAATAGCCTCAGATTCAAGCTCATGAAAACTATCTAAATCTGTTCTAACGGAAGCTATCTTTTCTTGCAGTTCATCATCTATTCCACTATCTACTTCTTGTAGATGAATAATATCAAGCTTTTCTACGACACCTCTTTCATTTAAACTCTTTGCCATCTTATACTCCCCATCACGAGTACGATGCATAAGTACATCTGTGGTTTTACGAGATACATCTAGCCTAAAAATAGACGGATCTTTGTCTGTTTGTAGCTGTTTGGAGCCATCACTTACTATGATATGTGTACATTCATCTGCTAAAAGACTTGATAATCCTAAATTATCATACAGCCCACCATCTGATAACCTAAGCACATCAGGTTTTTCATAATCAAAATCTTTTAACTCTATAGGGTCAAATAGAACAGGTACAGCAGATGATGATGCTATAGCTTTTGCTATGCTTATATCTTTATCTAGGTAGTCATCTTTACTTAGACCATCAATTTTTTTATAATATTCAAACGCATACAGAGTGTTTGTTTCTAGTGATTCATCTACCATATATGGGTTTTCTCCCATACCCTCTGCGGTAAATTGCCAATTGTGTCCATTATTCAAAAGGGTAGCATTTACTATGATATGAGGCACTTTATTTTTAAGTTCAAAATTATGAAATTGAGGAATAAACTCTGATTGATTTGTACCATCTATTTTTGGTTTTATCTTCAGCTCACTCATATTTTTTATAAGAGTATCATCTTCAAAGATAGGGTCATAAAGCTTCTCCTGATAAAGCTCTCCTAATTTTTCAGTCAAATTTTGATTTAGCTTTTTTTGAAATGCCAACATGCGAATATTGTTCTCTCTGATTGCTTTGGAAAAGTTCTTTTTGATTCTAAGTACCAAATCAATATAATCTTGCTTGCTTATCTCATCATTGTTTTGACTTTCAAGAAGTTTTTTAACTCCCAAATAATAATACATGCCAATAATGCTTCCACCAGAAACAGTAGAGATAACCTGCACATTACGCAAGATATCTAACTCTGCCAAACGCAATAAAGTACCTATATGAAACAGTGAAGCTCTAAACCCACCACCAGAGAGAGCTAAACCTATTTTTCCTTTACGAACAGAACAAATCATGCCTTTAGCATTGCCATATATAGAGAGTATATTTTCAAGATCTTCTTCATTTTTCTCGTATGGCAATACATCAAAAAGCTCAATAGTTTGTTTGAGCGTAATAGCTTGGTCTCTGTCTATAGCAGTACATGATTTATCTTTATAGGCTTGTAAAGCCTCTTTTGATTCAGCAAACTTTCCAATACCTAGATGTAAAGCAGATTTACTTGCATAATGCCATGATGCCAAATCACTTTCTTTTACTTTATTTTCTAGTGTATCCAAAGCATTTTTGGCTATCTCTTCACTTTGTTTTAAATATTGTTTTTTGATATCAGAGGGGAGTTTACCGTTTAGTTCTTTCAGAAGAAGGTTATAAAGGTACACAACATTACCTGCTCCATACCCCATGTCTTCCATTGTATCTTTAGCAGCATTTTCATAACAATTAATAGCATCGTAAAGGTCTCTTACGTCTTTAGAATGTTGGTATTTACGCTTATATATAGCACCTTTGAGCCTGAGTGTTTCATTGTTTTTTTCATTACATTTTACTTTTAAAATATCAAGGGCTTTGCTAAAGCGTACTTTGGTAGGGAGTTTTAAATCTTGATAGTAACATTGTGCTTTAAGATGATAAAATTCATCTTTTATCTTTACCTCTAATTGATTAAAACTATCTTCTTTTTCAATCTCTTCCAATCTCAATAATGCTATATGAAATTTATTTTGTTTTTGTAAAGTTTTGATTGGCTTTAAAAAGTCACTACCCATTGATATTTCTCCAAATCTTTTCTTCTAAGAGTTGGAGATAGGCATTAAAATCATTTTGAAATTCATACATATAAACTGTAGATTCACTATCATAGTAATCATCTCTAATTCTATTTTCATAGAGTTTTGGTTCATTCAAATAGACTAAAACAATATTTTGCAATGAATTATTATCATACCTATCCATCATCTTACGTACTTCTTCTTGCCATTTTTTATTATCGTGAACAAAAACGATCAATGTTACATTATTTTCCATTGTCTCATTCACGGCATTCTGAAAGATATCTAGCCTTTTTTGTCCTTTGGCATGTTTTATTTCGTCTGCTTCATATATTTTAAATCCTCTTCCAGATAGAAAATCAATGCTGTCTTGTATCCTTTTTTCATTGGAAGGGGCAAGAATATAAATAGATGATTGGATCATAAGATCATCAAGTTTTGATAATTCAGAACATCTTCTATTTCTTAACGCTACTAAATCAATATCTACTTTAATAATATTTGTTTTATGTCGCACATGATTTTTTTCAAGTTGCACCCATTTAGAAGCATCGGCATTATGACTATTGCAAGATACAAAAATATTTCGTGCATCTATCTCATTAAGTACAAGATCTGTAATTTGTTTTTCTTTGGAGGCATCATTGAAGGAGTGTAGGTAAAACATAATAGCATTAAAGTTATTGAGTTCAAGATAATCTCGTATTACCTTGACTTGTTCATAGTCTTTAGATGAATGAGACAGAAACACCCACCCATTTACTTTGCTAGACCAATGTTGTAGTTTTTTCTCCATAAATTATCTTCTCCCCATCCAGATTAATTTATGGTATCTAAATATTAATTATATCTTTCAGTATCAATCAATATATTTACCTATCTTTGATGGTCTTTATTGCTTTTTGAATAGATTTAATACTTTCATTAGAATCAGAAATCACAGCCTTCACCTCCATCCCTTTACTCTCAACTCCACTCAAAATCTCATCTCTCTTAACCTTCAGCTCTTTCAGCTCACCCCTCAAAGTACCCAGTACCTTTCTACACTTACCAGTACCCTCTTCTATTTGACGCAACTGCACAACGGATTCTTCATCTAACCCAGCATGATGAGCTTCTATGTGTAAACTTCTCATCTCTTTATACTTTTGTAGTATCTCTTTAAACTTACCTATCTCTTCTTCCTTTATTACAATATGTTTTAGTATCTCTAGCAGTTCATTTGTAGCATCATCAGCCATAGTTTTAAGTTCTGCTATGTCTGTCTTGGTGTTTTGGACAATGTGGGCTGTTTCTTTCACTTCTTTGTTGGCTTTAGCTATTTGTTGACGTTCCCAGTCTTGAAACTTCACGTGGTTTTCTCCAGTTTTAAACTTAGGCTCTCCTCTTTGGTATCTGTCTGGGGAAAATGCTTCACCTACAAGGTCTTGCATCTTAGAAAACTGCTCACGTGACAGTACCCTCTGTACAGTTCTAGCCTTTTCATAATCAAAGTTCTCACATACAAAATGATAATGTACCGTTGTTTCATCTTCAT
>Ga0256840_1004204_pt1 | contig 10960 bp, 9 predicted proteins | sample 355202metaG_FD_185969 | JGI IMG/M metagenome (GOLD analysis project Ga0256840, IMG submission 185969) | Hydrothermal vent microbial communities from Mid Atlantic Ridge, Atlantic Ocean - 355-202 | ecosystem: Environmental > Aquatic > Marine > Hydrothermal vents | place: Atlantic Ocean: Mid...
TGTATACTTTGGAATATTGTATATAAAAAATCGGAATGGATATACCGCTTTGGCTATTGTATCGAAATATTCAAATAAAGCATCATCATTTAACTTAAAATATGAGTGTGCAAACGCTGAAATAGCATCAGCTCCCACTTCTACTGAAAATTTTGCTAATTCTATCACTTCTTCAAATACAACTCCCCCAACTTGAACAATTATTGGTATTTCCCCCTTAATGGTATCTACAGCTATCTTTAAGAGTTCTTTTTTCTCATTTAGTGTTAAAAGCGGGCCTTCTCCGTTAGTCCCGAAAAGAAATAGACCGTTAATTCCATTCTCTGCTAAAAACTTTATATACATAGGCCATGTTTCATAATCAACAGTAAGATTTTCTTTGAATGGTGTTACAACAGCTGAGTAAATTCCATAAAACTTTTTCATAAAATCGCCTCCATTGATTTAAATTATGCGGTATATCCTGAGCTTCTTTTAAAACCCAAAAAGGAAGCCTGGAACGTTATTTCGGAGAAATCAAATGTTCACTTTGTGTAAGCTTAATCGTTCCGGGCCTGCGACAAAGGCTTAATCAAAATTATTCCAATAATCCAGAATAGTTTCATATAGATATTTGTATTTTATATAAAGCTCTTCATATGTGTTTGAAAGTTGTTCATCGTGTTTTATAGTTTTTGTGATCCAAACAGATTCTTCTAAAAATTTTCTCCAATCCATTTTTAGAGATTTGATTGCGATTATAACTGCGCCAAAAGCTACATGATGCGTAATATTTGTAATATTAATATCTCTACCAAGTACATTGGCCATAGTTTGCAACAAATATTCCGATTTTGTGAATCCACCTGTTGCTATAATTTTACTAATCTTGCTTTTGTTGACTTTTTCAACACTATTGAAAATATCCTTCATTCTGAATCCTATACCTTCGATAGCTGCTTTAAGAATGTGATGCTTTTCATGAAATGTTGTCAATCCAATCACAACGCCTTTATAATTTTCAATCCAGTTTGGAGATCTCTCTCCATTCAAAAAAGGTAAAAATACTATTCCATCAGCACCCGGAGGCGCTTTTTGAGCCTCCTCAAAGATTTCTTCATAGTTTTTAAGGTCAAACAGATCTTTTATCCACGACAGAACAATTCCTCCATTGTTTATAGCAGCTCCTAAAATGTACAACTCATCATCTAAGAGATAACACCAAGTAGCTATACCATGTTTATCAAGAACAACTTTTTTTACGAACGTCCTTACTGCTCCGCTTGTTCCTATAGTTATAACGCCTGTTCCTTCCTTTATAGCCCCTGCACCTAAATTTGCTAGCATCCCATCTCCGGCTCCTGGTACTACGAAAATTTCTCTAAAGTGATTTGAAAGGCCAGCTTTAACTGGTAAAAGATTGTAAGGTGAAACAACAGTGGGAAGTGATGATTCCTTAATGCCTATGATTTTCAAAATTTCTTCATCCCAAATCTTCTTACGTATGTTCATCAACCCACTGGCTAAAGCTACTGAAAGATCTTCAACCATCTTACCAGTTAATTTGTAAATTAGATACGATTTTATCGACATGAAAATCGCGGCTTTGGGATAGTTCTTCTTTATCCAGAGAATTTTTGAAGGTAGATATATTGCGTGTACCGGGCATCCACTTCTTTCATAGAAAAAACGAGTTCCAAATTTTTCTTTAAGATAATCTTTCTCATTCTTTGCCCTTCTATCAGCCCATATAATTAAGTTGGTTAGCAAATTCCCATGCTTATCCAGAGCCAACACACTGTGTAAAACAGAACTAAAGCTAATATACAGCGTGTCTCCATTTTTGGGTACTTTATTTATACATTTCACGACTGCTTTGAAGATTTCCTCTGGATCCTGTTCAACATACTCTGTCCTTGGAAAATAGATTTTGTAGGACACTTCATATTCCTCTAACATTTTCAGTCTTTTTTCATTGAATAAAGTTGCTCTAACACTTTCTGTTCCGATATCAAGTCCTATGATCATTAGCCGAAGCACCTCATTGAAGTTAGTATTTGAACTCTGAAACAGCAACCCTAGTTTTTTCCAAATGTTCAATGACCTTAGATGGGTTTCGAGCTGCGAGAAGGGTATATATGGTGTCTAAAATTACGAGCTGAACTATTCTAGAAGTCATAGCATCCGTTCTGAAACGAATTTCTCTAGTATTTGTAGAAAGAGTCACGGTTGATTTTTTCGCAAGTGTTGATTCTTTATTCCCGGTTATTACAACAACAGGTACATTTTTCTTTAAAGCCCTTTCTGCAAATGTAGATAGAGACTTTGTCTCGCCACTATGAGAAATAAGAACTAGCACATTATCACTGTTCATACCACAAACAACAGTAGCCATAACATGCTCATCTCTTGAATAAAGGCATTTTTTACCTATTCTTATAAATTTGTGAAAAGCGTCAAATGCAACAGCACCTGAACCTGCAAATCCAAAGAAAACAATTTCCTTAGCCTTACTAAACAAATCAGTTGCCTTCTCAACAGCCTCTAAGTCAAGAGTCTCTAAAGTATCAAAAATAGCTTTAGCAGTTGCTTTAAAAATCTTTTCAGCTACTACTTTTGTGTTATCACTTTCTAGAACATCTTCATAAACAAGTTCCATATTATTACTTGCAAGTTCTTGAGTTAGTAGAACTCTGAACTGTTGAAAACCCGAAAGATTCAGCTTACGATAAAACTTAACTACTGAGGCTTCACTTCTAACATTAGCTAATTTTGATAACTCACTAATGGACATTTCCAATATCTTGTAAGGGTTTTCGAGAATAATATCTGCAATTCGTTTTTCGGATTTGGTAAATATCTTATAGTTTTTCATTATAAGTCCTGTTATTCCCAATATTCTTCACCTCTTTTTTTAAATTGTGTCAAGAGATTTCTGAAAAGTCTGTTCGGAACATTTTAGAGCCCATTTCTAATATCGATTTACTTATAAGCAAAAGTTTTATTGTTATGTGGTACTTACTTTTTCTTTTTAACTCCGTGACCTCCAAATTCATTTCTCATAAGAGCCAATACTTTAAAGGATAAGTTATTTCCTTCTCTTTGGGAAATAAATCTCATGAATAGCGAATCTGCTATAGCTGGAACAGGGATCTTGTTTTCTATTGCTGTTTGTACAGCCCACCTACCTTCACCAGTATCCTCAACATAAGGTGAAATGTCATTCAAATTTTCTTCTCTTTCCAAAGCTTTTCGTGCCATTTCTACTAGAAAAGATTGTATAATGCTATTTTGATTCCAGAGTTTTAATATGTTCTTTGGATTTAGTTCTTTAAAAGGGCCGTTCTTAAGGAGATCTATCCCTTCAGTTATTGCTTCCATCATGGCATACTCAATAGCATTATGAATCATTTTTACAAAATGCCCTGAACCTGCTTTTCCTACATAAAGATAACCATTTTCGGTAGACAGTATTCTAAAAATGCCTTCAAAATTTTCAAAAGCACGTTTATCTCCTCCCACCATTATGCAATATCCTTTTTCATATCCATATATTCCTCCACTTACTCCTACATCAAGTAAAAATACTCCTTTGTTAAGAAACTTTTCGTGAAAAGATATCGTGTTTTTGTAAAATGAGTTAGACCCATCTACTACAATATCTCCTGCATTCAAAATATCTAACAAATTGCTCAAAGTCTTATTTGTAGATTCTCCACTTGGAAGCATTACCCATATTTTTCTTGGAGTGCTCAGTTTACTTGCAAGTTCTCTCACACTCCTCGAGAAAATTGCCCCTTCATGCTTCAATTTTGCGGTTTTTGCGCTATTAACATCATAAGCTACTACATTTATTTTGTTCTTTAGTAAGCGCTTAACCATTTTTTCTCCCATTTTCCCAAGTCCAATGAATCCTATATCCATTTTCTTCCCCTTTCAATCAAAGTTCATGTATTTAATTGCTTCTGGATTAACAATACTCGATGGTATTTTCCCACCAAAAAAATCAACTACTGATTTAGCAGCCATTATACCCATTTTGTTAGTAGCTTCAAATGTGTGGGAAGCAACATGGGGTGTAATTATTATATTCTTACATTTAAACAATGGCGAACTGGGAGGTAAAGGTTCAGTTTCAAAAACATCCAACGCAGCTCCAGCTATCCATCCTTTGTTTAAAGCTTTTGCTAAAGCAGTTTCGTTAACAATACCACCTCTTGCAGTATTTATCAAGAAAGCGGTTTTTTTCATGACCCGTAATTCTTCTTCATTAATCAGGTTATACGTATTACCTGTTAGCGGTACGTGAATAGAAACAAAATCACTCTTTTCCAGTAATTCAACTAAATTTACTACAAACATTTTTTCTACTTTTTTGTTATAATTAAAAATCACATATGGATCATAAACTAAAACTTTCATTCCTAATGATAGAGCTTTTTCAACGGTCATCTTTCCAATTGATCCGAATCCGATAACACCAATAGTTTTTCCATTTACTTCGAATCCCACCCAGTTATTTTCTTCGTGATCGTAATAAAAACTATTGTGTGCTGATATGAGATTTCTACTTAAAGCAAATATAAAGCCAATTACTAACTCGGCAACCGAATTTGAGTTTGAGTCTTTTGCGATAACAACAGGAATTCCTTTTTTGGTAGCCGCTTCAATGTCTATATTGTCAATTCCTACACCATGTTTGGCTATAATCTTTAGCTTTTTGGAATGTTCAATCATTTTTTCGGTTATTTTATGTGTTCCCACAATAACTGCATCAGCGTTCTTGAGTAGCATAGGAAATTCGCTGGGATTTTTTAAATGTACCACCTCAAATCCATTATCTGTCAGGTAAGCTACAGGCTTATTTGAGTATTTCCCAAAAGTTCTTGTCGCAATCAACACTTTTTTCATATAGTCCGATTTTATCCTACCATTCTGCAAATGAGCCATCTTCATATCTCCAAATAGGGTTTGACCAGTCTGCATTACTCTTTGCAGCTTCTTTAACTACATCCTCATTCATTTTTATTCCAAGGCCAGGCTGTTTGAATATCTCAACGTATCCATTTTTTACTTCAAATATTTCCTTATTCACCACATAATCAATCAACTCTATACCTTCATTGTAATGAATACCTATACTGGTTTCTTGAATAAGGTAATTATAAATGCTAAAAGCTAACTGCAGGCTTGCTGCAAGAGCAATAGGGCCTAAGGGACAGTGGATGGCTACATGTGCACCGTAAATTTCAGCATAAGAAGCTATTTTTTTACACTCAGTTATTCCTCCAGCATGAGACACATCTGGCTGTACCACATCAACTAAATTGTTCTCTAAGTATGGTTTGAAATCCCATCGCGAATAAAGTCTTTCACCTAAAGCTATTGGTGAAAATGTTTTGTTTTTTACAAGCCTAAGTGATCCGGTATATCCTGGCAATACAGGTTCTTCAATAAATAGAGGCGAAAATGCTTCTAACTTCTTTATAAGAATAGGTGCAAAAGTAGGGCTAACTCTACCATGAAAATCTATAGCTATATCATTTTCATTTCCAATAGTCTCCCTGAGTAATTGAACGCGCTCTATAATTTCCGCGACATGTTTAGCTGACTCTATAAATTTAAGTTTCCCGGAAATGTTCATTTTAACAGCTGTAAAACCTTTATTTAAACATTTCTTCGCTTCATCGGTTACCTTATTAGGTTGGTCACCGCCTATCCATCTATACACTCTAACTTTACTTCGACAACTCCCTCCAAGAAGTTCATAAACAGGGACTCCTAGTGATTTTCCCTTGAGATCCCACAAAGCTTGATCGATACCCGATAATGCACTCATCAATATAGACCCCCCCCTATAAAAACCACCTCTATACAGAACATTCCAAATATCTTCGATCTCGTTGAAATCTCTGTTTATAACATACTTCTCCATAAGCTCCTTGACAGCACATGCAACAGTTCTTGCTCTTCCTTCAACTATTGGTTCTCCCCAGCCTGTTAAACCATCTTCTGTTTCTAATTTTAGAAATAGCCATCTCGGAGGGACACTATATAACTGGAAAGATTTTATTTTATGCATTAAAAGCACCTCCAAAAGAATCTTTACGTAATTTCAAGATTGCTTGTTTGTAGCCAAGAGCATTACTTAATAGCTCCAGCAGTTAATCCTTGAACAACGAATTTTTGTAGTATCAAATAAAGAACTAAGGGTGGAAGCATTGAAATAATGACCCCCGCCATTAGATTGCCCCAATTTAAAAAGTCTCCTACTACCATGGTTCGTAAAGCAACTGCCAAAGTAAATTTATTGTAAGAATTCAAGAAAGTCATCGCAAACAGTAGTTCTCCCCATGACAGGGTAAATGAAAAAATTGCTACACTTGCAACACCTGGGGCAGCAGAAGGTAAAATCACCCTGAATAAAGTTCCTATTCTTGATGCTCCATCTACTCTTGCTGCATCTTCAAGCTCTCTAGGTATACCTGAGAAATAACCCTTCAAAGTCCATGTGCTGTATGGGACCACAATAAGCATATATACAAGAATTAAACCTGCAAGTGAATTAATTAAGTTTACACTTGTCAATATATCGTATAGAGCTATAACCAGGACAAAAGGCGGAAGAGTATATGAAAATAGAATAAAACCAGACATGAGGCTTTTTCTTTTGAACTTTATTCTTGCCAAACCATAACCAGCAAAGATACTTAGCGTTACTCCTATTAATGTTGCTAAACTTGCCACAATTATGCTGTTTTTTAATGGCACTATAAAACTAACACTCTGAAAGCCTCCCCAATTATTGGAAGTTAGCAGATCTTCAAAATTTTTCAAAGTAATATTTGAAGGAATTATTCTCATTGTGAAAAGGTTAGAAGATGGTCTCAACGCTACACTTACCACCCAATAGAGCGGTATAGTTACAAAAATAAATGTCAACAGTAGTATTACAATTGAAACTATTTTCCATCCTTTGGATTTATGCATTAGGCTGTCTCACTTCCTTTCTGAGTTAATTTTACAAGTAAAATGATAAGTCCCACTAAAAACGGCAAGGCAAAAATTGCCATTGTAGCTGCTCCACTGAGATCATATTGTTTAAATGCTTTAAGATAAGTGAAAACAGGGAGAACGTTTGTAGCATTTCCGGGACCTCCACCTGTTACAACAAAAATCACGGCAAATTCTGAAACTGTCCAAATGGTAGACAGAACAGAGACAATTAAGACAACATTTTTTATCAGTGGTAAAGTTACGTAAAAAAAAGTTTGAACCGTAGAAGCTCCATCAATAAGAGCAGCATCATAAACATCTTGAGGTATAGCTTGCAAAGCAGCTAATATTCCAACCATAAAAAATGGGAATCCTTTCCATACGTTAATGATTACCATACTAAGCATAGCTAAATGAGGACCTAGCCAGTATATGGGCTGTATTCCCAATTTGTTGAGCATTAAGTCCAGCCCTCCGTTAGTTCCCTGTCCAAGCAACCAAATAAATATAATAGCAACCGCAAATTTCGGAATAGTCCATGGAACGAAAAAAAAAGCTCTCAGGATATTCCTGCCCTTAAATTCTTTATTAAGAATTAAAGCTAACGCCATACCTATCAACAACTTAAAAGCTATGGATGGTACAGTGAAAATCCAACTTTTAGAAAAGCTTTCTAAAAATTCATTTATTAAATTAACGGATGTATAATTGGACAATCCAACAAATGTAGCAGTACCACCTACGGTCTTTGACTGAAAACTAAGCCAAATAGTCCATAAAATTGGATAAATAATTAATCCGGTAATTACAATGAGGACTGGTAATATCCAGAAATACTGCTTTATGCTTTTCAAACCAATCTCTCCCTTGTTTTCTTTTCCATAACAATCGCTTTTGTAAATTTAACGCTTAATAATCATTCAAGCCAAAAGAAATACTAAAAAACGAATAACAGATGAGTACCCTGTACCTTACCAAGGAGGAAGTACAGGGTACTTATCGATTTACTTTTTACCATATGTTCTCGTAAGCATCACATTAATTTTTTCAGCTATGGTGTTTGCTACTTTTTGAGGAGTCCAATTAGATGTGAACATTTTTTCCACGTATGTAGGTATTATCAAAGAGCCTTCAACTTCTTCTGCTACACTTGTTGGTTCACCAAGTGGGTAGCTCATAGCCCACACTGCTTTTAATGAAGGACTTAGAGCTGACATAGGATCCACAGCAAACATAGACCATTTTCCTTCTTTCCATTCTTGACTTATTATCTTACCTTGGCTCTTGAATATTGGTAATCCATAAAGCTGTGCTTTCTCGCACATATTGATACGATATGCAACTTTATCTTTAAATATAAAGTAAATCAAATCTTTCTCTAAATTTTCCTTTTCAGGTGTTGATTTAAAGGCAAATGCACTTTTCAACCCAGTATCTATAACTATATCTTTAAGAAAGATTTCTTTGGTGACTTTAGCTATTGGATTGTGATTTTTGACCATAGCATAGTATATGCTTAAACCGTTCATTGTGAAAGCAATTCTGCCTTGCATAAAAGCCAAATTATTACCAAAATCTGTCCACGATAGAGAATCCGGAGGAATGACATGTTCATCATACAATTTTTTTATAGTAGAAAGTGCCTTCCATGTAGGAGCCGTATTAAATATATCTGCACCGTGGGGACCACGATTCGAGATATATCCGCCGCCAAAAGCATAAATCATGGCAAGAATGTTATCGTTAGCGTCATAACATTTTCCTAAAGTAAAGCCCCATCCATACAATTTGGGAGGATTATTTACTTCTTTGGCAGTATTTATTAGCCATTGCATGGTTGGATGTTCTGGTATTTTTATCCCATGTTTTTTGAGAATATCGGAGCGTACTTCGACAGTCCTAGCCTCAACAAACATTGGTATTCCATAATTGTGAGCCACTCCGTTTCTTGTTACCTTTGTATACTTAAGTATAGCGGGATAAAAATCACTTCTTCCTAATTTGTCAATTATGCTATCTACAGGAACAAGTAATCCATTCTCTGCTGCTAACACAACACCGGCTGCTCCTTGAAGTACAACATTTGGCACTTTACCTGATTCAATAGCAGATACTATTTTTGTAGCGTAAATTTCTTTTGGAAATATAGACAAATTTACCTTTACTCCCGTTTCCTTTGACCATTGTTCTACTTTCGCACGCAACCAATTATTTTGGGCATTGACAAATGTTGTAGAAATCCACACATTTAATGTTTGAGCACCTAAAATTCCGGTACTTAAAAGTAACATCGCAATCAATGTTAATACTACACTCTTTCGCATAGAACTCACCTCTTCCCAATTTTCTTACAGGACTTTTTACGATTTAAAAACGACGCCTATCCAACAACGAATACGTTCCTTTTGCCAATAAATCACCTCCCCATTTGAAATATTTCACCCACATACTAAGAATGACTCTTTAAAACTATTTCTAAATGCTAAATGCGAGCAAGTCAGTTTTTTCGTTCTAAAGAACATATAGTAACAACTATCTTAAGTAGTCATTCTCATTTTCACTATAGCGCTGAGCTAACTCAATCTCAGCTTCCGTTGGAAAAGCCTCATAATCTCCAGTTATGCCAGTTACCATTGCTCCTGCAACGACTCCGACTTTAAGCGATTTCTTAATATTAAATTCTTTTATGAATGTAGCTAAAAAAGCAGCATCGAAGGCATCCCCTGCCCCAATAGTATCAACAGTAGGCATTTTAAGGGACTCTTGGTGATACATTTTGACCCCATCCCAAGCTAAAGCTCCTTTAGCTCCAACTTTTATCACCACAATTGCTTTCTTTTTTACTGAAAACTTGTTGAAAAATGCACGCAACAATTCTTCTGCTTTTGAAAGATTACTTCTAGTTAAAAAGCGTAAATCGCCCTTTCCGGTAAATATTATGTCTGAGTGTTCAATGAAACTTCTCATTTTCTCACGATCTTTATCCGCGTTTTTTACAAGCTTCCTTCTTATGTTGGTATCAAATGATATAAAAATGTTGCTCTCCAAGGCAAATTTTAACGCCAGGTTAGAGGCTTTTTCACAATTTCCACTTAACAGAGGCGTTATGCCGGAAACATGAAAAAGGTCAATGTTATTAAAAAAATCTTTCTTTATAAAAGATGGCTGTAAATGACTCATCGCGCTTTCATTCCTGTAATAAAAAACATTGGAATGATTTGGTATTGGGAAATTTCTTTCAACGAAATAAATACCGGTTGGATATTTTCTGCTTACCTTTATAGTTGCTGTATCGATATCTTCGGATTTCAATGCCATCAAAATATTCTTGCCAAATTCATCATTTCCAACAGCTGTAATGATTCCACTATCCATTCCCAATCTTTTTAATCCTATGGCCACATTGCTCTCGGAACCAGCTACATGTTTTTCAAAAAGAGAAACATGTTTTAAAGGTCCTGACTTAATGGGGTTGAATTGAATCATTACTTCACCCATTGTTAAAGCTCTCAAACCTTTCCCTCCAATATATAAAAAAATTTTTTTAATTAATCAATTTAGCGAATAAATTATAAAACATTTTTTTTAAAAAGTCAATAAGCAAAAAAGTACCTTATAAAAATTCTTATGAAGAAGTAAACAGCTCAAAACGAAAAAATGTGTATTGTTTTCCTGAATAGGTGAATAATGAAGCAAAAAACTAAGTTGCCTTTTTGGCAAAATAGCAATATATTTTTTAAGAAAGATCTGAGAATGTCTTTATCTTTATTTGTTGCTTTAAAAGAGTCCCTGGCTTCGTGTGAGATTTACCCCTTATCTCGAACTTCTTCCTTTCACCTTTTAACATCCTATCAATGGTGGAAGCACTCATTTTGAGTAATTTCTCTTTTACTTGCTGAGTGAAAGGAAAGTGTCCATGTTTTTCAAGATTATCGACCACTTCCACTATGACGGATTTCAATCGCTTCCCACATGCAAAGTCCAT
>Ga0256840_1004205_pt1 | contig 10958 bp, 10 predicted proteins | sample 355202metaG_FD_185969 | JGI IMG/M metagenome (GOLD analysis project Ga0256840, IMG submission 185969) | Hydrothermal vent microbial communities from Mid Atlantic Ridge, Atlantic Ocean - 355-202 | ecosystem: Environmental > Aquatic > Marine > Hydrothermal vents | place: Atlantic Ocean: Mid...
GCAGTAAAGGTTTTGATGGTTTTCTTATTGGAGAAAACTTTATGAAAACTACAAACCCTGCTTTAGCCTGTCACGAATTTATAAAAAAGATATGATGATGAAACTCAAAGTTTGTGGCATGCGCTCGTCTGAAAATATAAATGAATTAATTAAACTAAATCCTGATTTTATAGGCTTTATATTTCATGAAAAATCACCTAGAAATGTAATTGAATTACCTCAAGTTGTTATTCCAAAAAACATAAAAAAAACAGGTGTTTTTGTAGATAAATCACTTGAGTTTATCCAAGAAAAGGCTCAGCAATTTGGTTTAGATTATATACAGTTACACGGCAACGAAACGCCTAAATATTGTGACGAATTAAAGACTAAAGGATTTAAACTTATCAAAGCGTTTAATATAAATGCTGATTTTGATTTTGAGCAAACAAAAGACTACGAATCATATTGTGAACTTTTTTTATTTGATGCTTTTGGTAAGCAAGCAGGCGGAAATGGCATTACGTTTAATTGGGAATTACTTCAAAAATACAAAGGCAATACACCGTTTTTATTAAGCGGAGGGATAAATAATACTATGGTTAAAAATGTACTAGATTTTAATCACAAAAAGTATAAAGGAATAGATATCAATAGTGGATTTGAACTAAAACCCGCATTAAAAAATATTGAAATGATTAAAGAATTTAAAGCAAAATTAAACAATAATAAGATGAATTATCACGCAAACGAAGACGGTTTTTACGGTAAATTTGGAGGAGCATTTATCCCTGAAATGCTTTATCATAATGTAGCAGAACTTAAAGCAAATTATTTAGAAATTATTAATTCAGAAGCGTTTCAAGAAGAATTTAAAGACTTGCTAAAGCATTATGTAGGAAGACCCACACCATTGTATTATGCAAAACGCCTTTCGGCAAAATATAAAACCAATATTTTTTTAAAACGTGAAGATTTAAACCATACAGGAGCACATAAAATAAACAATACTATTGGGCAGATTTTAGTAGCCAAACACTTGGGCAAAAAGCGTATCATTGCCGAAACAGGCGCAGGACAACACGGTGTGGCAACCGCAACAGTTTGTGCTTTAATGAATTTAGAATGTATCGTTTATATGGGCGAGGTAGATATAGCACGTCAAGCGCCCAATGTAGCACGCATGAAAATGCTTGGAGCAACAGTAAAACCAGCTATTTCTGGGAGCAAAACCCTCAAAGACGCAACCAACGAAGCTATACGAGATTGGATAGCCAATCCCGAAGATACTTATTACCTCATCGGTTCGGTAGTTGGGCCGCATCCATATCCTGATATGGTGGCACGTTTTCAAGCGATAATAAGCAAAGAAATGCAAGTGCAATTAGCTGAAAAAACAGGTAGAAATTACCCTGACAAAATCATAGCTTGCGTTGGTGGAGGTTCTAATGCTGCAGGTGCTTTTTATCATTATTTAGATAATGAAAACGTAGCGCTTATAGCTGTAGAAGCTGACGGTCTAGGCGTAGCAACAGGCGAAACAGCAGCAACTACACAAGTAGGAACTGAAGGTATTATCCACGGAAGCAAAACCTTACTTATGCAAAATAGCGAAGGGCAGATTACTGAACCTTATTCTATTTCTGCAGGATTAGATTACCCAGGAGTTGGACCTTTGCATGCGCATTTATTTAAAACAGGAAGAGGCACTTTTCTAGGAGCAACAGATGCTGAAGCGTTAGATGCCGCTTTTGAACTTACACAGTTAGAAGGTATTATTCCCGCATTGGAGTCTGCTCATGCTTTGGCAGCTTTAAAGAAATTAACTTTTAAAACCAATGAGAATATTGTAGTAAATCTCTCTGGTCGTGGCGATAAAGATATGGAAATGTATATAAAAATACTTAATACAAAACAATAATGAAAACACTATTTAAAAATAAAAAAAACATCCTAAATATTTACTTAACCGCAGGATATCCTAAACTAGAAGATACGGTAACTATCGTGCAAGAATTAGCCAAAAATGGTGTTGCTATGGTAGAAATTGGTATGCCTTTTTCAGATCCATTAGCCGATGGTACAACCATACAAAACAGTAGTGCTATTGCCATACAAAACGGAATAACTTTAGCTAAAATATTTAATCAAATCACCGAAATACGAAAAACAGTAACTATACCGATAGTACTGATGGGTTATTATAACCAAATACTACAATATGGGGCAGATTCTTTCTTTAAAAAAGCCAAAGAAGTAGGCGTTAATGGTTTTATAATTCCAGATTTACCGCTTGATATTTACAAAACAGAGTATAAAGCTACTTTAGAAAATCTAGGCTTGGACATGATTTTTTTAATAACACCACAAACTACCGATGCACGCATTAAACTATTAGACGAAGCAAGTAGTGGTTTTCTGTATGTAGTATCATCTTTTGCTACCACAGGATCACAAAATGATATTGTGCAAAAACAAATTGATTATTTTAAGCGTTTAGACAAGTTAGCTTTAACAAATCCTAGATTAATAGGTTTTGGTATTCACAACAAAACAACTTTTGATACCGCTTGCCAGTTTGCCAATGGCGCAATAATAGGAAGTGCCTTTATCAAAGCGTTAGCGAATACTAATAATATAAAACAAACTGTAAAAGAATTTGTTAAGAGTGTTTTGGGTGAAGCTAATTAATATACTTTAAGCTATTTCTTAAAAACATAAGAAAATCTAATATCAAAGGCTAGATAAATAGTATTGCTGCTGTTTTCACTAAGTTTCTTACCTATTCCTGTTATAAATTCAAAATTAATATGATTACTTACACGTCTGTTAATACCATATCGTGCTAATAATACAACAGGGTTAGTAGTTATTGTATTAGTATTTGTGAATGTTTTATTAATATAAAAGCATTCTAAGCCAACAAAGTTTCCTGTGTTATTTTGAACTATTTTATTTTTATTGATACGTCTTTTTCTATTATAATAGAACCGTGGTTCTACGCTAAATGTTTGTGAAAATGAATATTCTAAATTGCCACCATTTCTTTTCCGAAAAGCAAAGTCTTCTAAACCAATTTCTGTGTTGATTGTAAAATCATCATTTAATACTTTTTCATAAGAAACCCAAGATCCTATAATTCCTAGTTTAGCAGTAAATAAATCAGTTAATTGATTTTCTTGTGCATTTGCAAAAAAACACATTATCAAAAGTATGCTTGTTGTTGTTTTTTTCATTAGATTTTTTTGTATTTATTAAATGCTACACCGATTGTAAAACCGATTGTTTTTAATGTATAAGGGCTGTAAGGACGATTAGACCCTTCAAATTGTTTATAAAAGTATTGTTTAGAATAATCTACTTCAAGATTTAGTATAAAATTTTTGTATGTACGTATTCTATATCCAATTCCTGTTCGAAGTAAATATCCATTTTTATCTAAATCACCTAAGTGAGTACCATATTTTAAGGTAATAAAAGTGCTATTTTTAGTTGTATAGAAAACAGCAAGCATATTAGCGTACAAACTGGTATATTGTATTTTAGGCTGTGTTAATTTTCCAATACCAGCACCAATACCGTAAGCAAAATACTCATTTACAAAGTAATTTGCTTCTACATTAAGCTCATTAATTTTAGTATTCTCATTTAATTCGTAGGCAGAATTATAACCTGATTCTCCGTCATAAATGTAATATAAGTTTAAGGATTGTGCTTTTAAACACAATCCTTTATTTTCATAATTATTCGTATTTTGTCCAAAAACAAAAACAGGAATAAAAAGCAAAAACAGCTTAATAATTAAAATTCCATTGCATTCTTCCGCCATGCTATACATTATTATATTTTCTTAATCCTAAATATTAAAATCTAACTCATTCAATTCAAAAACTGTGCCAATTACTACCAAATCAGCACCATTATCATAAGCGGTTTGGAGCTGTTTTTTGGTACGTATGCCGCCACCTATAATTAGTGGAGAATCTACCGTTGTAGCAACTTGTTTTATCATTTCTTCAGGAACAGGATTTAAAGCACCACTTCCACCATCAAGATAAATGATTTTATGACCGATATAAAAACCTGCCAATGCTGTAGCTGTAGCTATTTCGGGTTTGTGTGCAGGAATAGGTTTGGTGTTGGAGATATAGGAAGCTGTAGTTTCTCGACCGCTTGCTATTAATAAATACGAAGTAGAAAGAACTTCGAGTTTTGTTTGTTTAAGCAAAGGCGCTGCAATAACTTGATTACTGATTAAATACTCTGGATTTCTTCCAGAAATAAGGTTTAAAAACAAAATAGCATCTGCATTTGGGCTTATTTGCATAGCACTTCCTGGGAATAGCACCACAGGAATAGTAGTTTCTTTTTTAATAGTTTTTAGCAATTCATCAAGATGATTTGTAAAAAGCAAACTACCGCCTACAAAAATAAAATCAGCGTTTAAATTGCTTATTCTCTCAACCGTTTTAGCTATACTGTCTAGACTAACTTTGTCAGGATCAAGTAAAATAGCCAGCAATTTTTGCTTGTTTTTTCTTGCGGATAATAAGGTATTATAAATAGTCATAAGTAGCATTAAATTGCAAGGGCTAAAATACTGTTTTCAAAATTAAAATAATAGATTTTAAGCAATTCTTCTTTATTATCAATAGAAATAATTCCTTTTGTATGCATTTCATCCTTTAAAAAAGGGTTAATATGTATATTTTTTTTAAACGAAAGTCCTTTGTGGTTTTTTAGTTTATAAATTGCCTCTTTGGCAGTCCATATTTTGGTTAAATATACCAAATCATTTGTAATAAATGCTTTTTCACTTCCTATAAATTTAGGTGCAACACGTTGTAATTTCGTTTGTTTTTTTTCAATATCTATACCTATATTTTTTTTAGAAATTGCTAAAACTGCATAATCATTGCTGTGAGAAATTGAGATATACAAACCATTATTTAAAAAAGGCTTTCCGTTTTTATCATAATACAAATAATAACTATTTAAACCCGCTAATTGTAAGAGTTGTTGCGTTGCCAAAAACTGTTTTTTATGTGCTTTAGTTCGAATGGATTTATACTTCTGTTTGCTGCTAATATTTAAGCGAAGTTCTTTTTTTAAAGTGCTTATCGTTTCTGTTATTTGCCAGATATAAATTAAAGTATCCGCTTGATGTATTATTTTTTTTAAAAAAGGCACTATAAGAGTTTGTTAAATAGTTTAATAAATAATTATTTTGCGTTACATTTGTAGCAAAATTATTAAACAAAAATACAAGAAATTATGCAAAAAACAGCAGGAACATTCCTAAAACACAAAGTAAAGGATATTAGTCTAGCAGCTTGGGGAAGAAAAGAAATACATCTAGCCGAAGCAGAAATGCCTGGTTTAATGAGTCTTCGCGAAGAATATGGAGCAGAACAACCTCTAAAAGGTGCTCGTATAGCTGGTTGTTTGCATATGACTATACAAACCGCTGTGCTTATAGAAACACTTGTGGCACTTGGTGCTGAGGTAACGTGGAGTTCTTGTAATATATTCTCTACGCAAGACCAAGCAGCAGCAGCTATTGCCGATGCAGGAATAGCAGTATATGCTTGGAAAGGAATGAATGAAGAAGAGTTTGATTGGTGTATAGAGCAAACGCTTTTCTTTGGAGAAGACAGAAAACCATTAAACCTTATTTTAGATGATGGAGGTGATTTAACCAATATGGTTTTAGATAGATATCCTGAGTTAGTAAAAGATATCAAAGGGCTCTCTGAAGAAACTACAACAGGAGTTCACCGTTTATATGAGCGTATGGAAAAAGGAACTTTACCTATTCCTGCTATCAATGTAAATGACAGTGTAACCAAATCTAAATTTGATAATAAATACGGTTGTAGAGAAAGTGCTGTAGATGCTATACGAAGAGCAACAGACACCATGATAGCTGGAAAAGTAGTAGTAGTAGCAGGTTATGGCGATGTAGGGAAAGGAACTGCGGCATCTTTCAAAGGAGCAGGCGCTCGTGTAATTGTTACAGAAATAGACCCAATCTGTGCTTTGCAAGCAGCAATGGAAGGTTTTGAGGTTCGTAAAATGGACAATGTAGCAGGCAAAGCAGATATTATAATCACTACTACAGGAAACAAAGACATTATCAAAGCAAGACATTTTAAAATGGCACGCGATAAGGCTATAATTTGTAATATTGGTCATTTTGATAATGAACTAGATATGGCTTGGCTTAACAAAAACTACGGACACACCAAAAACACGATAAAACCACAAGTAGATCTTTATACTATAGATGATAAAGAAATTATTATCCTAGCCGAAGGGCGCTTGGTAAATTTAGGTTGCGCCACAGGACATCCTAGTTTTGTAATGAGTAACTCTTTTACTAATCAAACATTAGCGCAAATGGAACTTTGGAACAATCCAGAAAACTACGAAAACAAAGTATATATGCTTCCAAAACATCTTGATGAAAAAGTGGCAGCTTTGCATTTAGCACGCGTTGGTGCAGAACTTGATGAACTTGATGATGAACAAGCTGCTTATATAGGTGTAAAAAAAGAAGGACCTTTTAAACCTGATTATTATAGGTATTAGTTGGTAGGAATTACATAAAACAAACAGTGACTTAAAACATCATTATAATGAGTAAAAGTTAGTAAATAACAATTCTATGATAAAATCAAGTATAACCGATAGTCCAAGAAATGTATCTAACGGAGAAAAAGACAATTTCGGAATTGAACCATTTGAAAATGGTTTAACAAAATTTATAAACAATAGTAATACACCTATAACAATTGCACTTCAAGGCGAATGGGGAAGTGGAAAAACTTCTTTAATGAATAGTCTTAAAGAAAATTTGAGTGTTGGCGATAATTCAAAACATCATTCTATTTGGCTAAACACTTGGGAATATGCTTTAATGAAAGATGCACAATCTACATTAATGGATATTATTACTGGTTTAATTCAAGAAACTTCCAAAATTGCAAATGTAGATGAAACTACAACTAAAAAACTTTTAGGCAAACTTTGGTCTGGAATTAAAGACACATCAAAAGTTGTAGCGAAAAATGCTTTAGACAAAACTATTGATGGTGCAGGTTCTGTTATTGATGCTTTTTCAACGAAAGGAAAATCATCAATTAGTGAGGTCAGAACAGAACTTGAAAAAATAATTGAAGCGTGTATAAAAAAAGACAATAAACAAGGTTTTATTTTTTTTATAGATGATTTAGATAGAATTGACCCTCCAATTGCAGTACAACTTTTAGAGTTACTAAAAAATATTTTCACTCTAAAAAACTGTGTCTTTATTTTAGCAATTGATTATGATGTGGTAATAAAAGGGCTTGAACCAAAATTCGGAAAATTAACGGCAAAAAATGAACGAGAATTCAGATCGTTTTTTGATAAAATTATTCAAGTTCCTTTTTCAATGCCTGTTTCAAGTTATGATATTAACGGATTTTTAAAAGACAGTTTAATTTCAACAAATTACATAAGTGAAAATGTCGCAAAAAACAATGAATTAATTACTAAGTTTTCTGAAATATCAAATTTATCTGTTGGTAAAAACCCAAGAGCATTAAAACGATTAATGAACTCACTTTCATTAATAAGTTGCATAAATTTAGCAAAAGGTAATGACCACGAAAGTGACCCATTAAATGAAGAATTAGAATTATTAGTAAACTTTGCTTTAGTAAGTATTCAAATTGCTTACCCGCAAGTTTACAGACTTTTAACATTGCATTCTGGATTTGATAATTGGAACGAAAATGTTGCATTGCAAATGAATTTAAAACCATTAGACCAACAAAGTATAGATAAACTAAACCAATCAGAAGAATTTGATGAAGAATGGGAAAAAGTTTTATTTAGACTTTGTGAAAATGACCACTATTTAAAAAAACGTGCTTTAAATATTTCAAGACTATTAAATAGTTTAAAAAGTTCGATAATAGATAAAGGAGAAAATATTGAAGATTTAATTGGTTCTGTAATTTCACTTTCTTCCGTTACAAATTTAGAAGCGTTTGATAAACCAGTAGTAGATTATCATAAAGGTAATTTCTTAAAGCATTTGAGAAACTTAATAATTCCACAATTAAAAAATAATTTACCTGAAATTGCACATCAAATAAATCCACAAGGTAAAAGAGTACAATCTAACGCTTATATTAAATTTACAGAAAAAGATTGGGGACATTGGCTACAATTACGTTCACACCCCTTTGAAGGAGGAATAAGATTAATAATGCTTTCAGACAAATGGGTTTCACCTGCTAACAAGCACAAATCTGTTCAAAATGCAATAAAGGAAGCAGGGTTTGAAACAGAATTTAAGGAACTTGAAACAAATTGGAATAATTACATTAAAAAGTATCATAATTTTACAACTTTAGATTTTTATAATCAAGTTACAACTCATAAAGGTTGTCACGTTATTGTTCTTTATACTTATTTAACCCTTCCAAATATCGAAGCGTTTTACACTGAAGAAAACATTAAAAACACAAGTTTAGTAATTACAGAATTTTATCATTTTTTAGTACGTTTAGAAGAGTTAAAAGAAAAAGTTTGGGAGTTTTATAAGTCAAGAGAATAATTATGGTTACAACTTTTATAGCAATTGATTTTGAAACTGCAACAAGACATCACATTTGTTCAGTTGGTATTGTAACTTTTCAAAATGGAGAAATAATTGATGAATATCACGCACTAATCAAACCTCCAAACAACGAGTATAATTGGCACAATATACAAGTACACGGTATCACAGAAAATGACACCAAAAACGCACCTCTATTTAATGAAATATACCCTGAAATAAAAAAACGTATTTATGGCAAAACACTTGTCGCACACAACGAAAGTTTTGATAGAAATGTTTTATCTAAAACAATGAGAGATTATAATATTGATTATTCTGATTTGAATATTTCGGAAAAATGGGAATGTACATTAAAAATATACAGAGCAAAAGGGTATAGTCCAGCAAATTTAAACGCTTGTTGTGAAATTCACGGAATTGAATTAGAGCATCATCAAGCATTATCTGACGCACGTGCTTGTGGTAACCTTTTTTTAATTGCTCAATAAAACAAGTATTATAAAATTTTATCATTTTTTTAAAACCCTCCAATTTCAAATATTTTTTTCATAAGTCAAGCGTTTTTTCTAGCAAAAAAAATCAACTGCCCAAATAAAAAATTGTAATTTTGCTTTTCATTAAAAAAAAATTAAAATAAAATAACCATGTTACAAGTAGCTTTTATTAGAGAAAACACAGCGCGTGTGCTAAAGGGTTTAGCCGTAAGAAACTTCAAAAATGCTGAAGAAATCATAACAAAAGTATTAGAAGCAGACACTTCCAGACGCGCGCTACAAACAGCAGTTGATCAATTATTAGCCGAAAGTAACAGCTTGTCTAAGGAAATAGGTAATCTCTTTAAAAATGGAGAAACACAAAAAGCCAATTTATTAAAAGAAAAAACCGTTCAATTAAAAGAAACTACTAAGCAAAAGCAAGAAGAAATGCAAGTAGTTGCTACAGAACTGCAAAACCTTTTATATCTAATACCTAATATTCCTCATCCAAGTGTTCCTACAGGAAACACCGATGAAGATAATGAGGTTGTTTTTGAACATGGAACTATCCCTACACTTCACGATGCTGCAATGCCTCACTGGGAACTAGCCAAAAAATATGATATTATAGATTTTGAAATGGGTGTAAAAATAGCAGGAGCTGGTTTTCCTGTTTACAAAGGTAAAGGAGCAAAATTACAACGCGCTTTAATAGCTTATTTTTTAGATAAAAACACCGAAGCAGGTTATCTAGAGGTGCAACCACCATATTTGGTTAATGAAGCCTCTGGACGAGGAACAGGACAGCTTCCAGACAAAGAAGGACAGATGTATCACGATGCAAAAGATGATTTATACCTTATTCCTACAGCAGAAGTTCCTGTTACTAATATGTACCGCGATGTAATGCTAAACGAAAAAGATTTTCCTATTACCAACACCGCTTACACACCGTGTTTTAGACGTGAAGCAGGTTCTTATGGTGCACATGTTCGTGGACTGAACAGGTTACACCAATTTGACAAAGTAGAAATTGTTCGTTTGGAACATCCTGATAATTCTTATAAAGCTTTAGACGGTATGGTTGAGCATATCAAAGGAATTTTGGAGGAATTAGAGTTGCCTTATCGTATTTTACGTCTTTGTGGAGGTGATTTAGGTTTTACCTCAGCACTTACTTATGATTTTGAGGTCTATTCTACCGCGCAAGAACGTTGGTTAGAGATTTCTTCTGTTTCTAACTTTGAAACATTTCAAGCAAACCGTTTGAAACTTCGTTTTAAAGATAGTGATGGTAAGCGTCACCTAGCACATACACTTAATGGTAGCTCACTTGCTTTACCGCGTGTACTTGCAGGTTTATTAGAAAACTGCCAAACACCAGAAGGTATAAAAATACCAAAAGCATTAGTGCCTTATACGCGTTTTGAAATGATTGATTAGTTCTAAGAAAAATAATTTTAAAAGTCTTATTTTCTTAAAAAAAATAAGACTTTTTTAATTCTAGCCTTTCCATTTTACAGTTTCTATAATGGTTTTTATGTCATTATGTAGGTAATTAACCGCAGGTAATAAAGAATCTATAGCTGGTTTGTGTTTAAAGAAAATGCTTCCGCTTAAAAAATGTTTCTTTTTATCTGAAACATAAAATTGTGCATTAGAAGCAACATTTCCTTTTACCTCTATAACCATTCCTATATTTTCTTCGCTCTCAAAAGGATGTTGTAAGTAGCCATCGCCTCTTTTTATGTGTTCCGTAGCTATTTTATTTACTCCAGCAATGGCTTGGCTTAGATTCATTTTACTGTGTAATGGAATGTATGTTAAATCTATGGCTAAATCCATATTAGGATAGTTCAATGTGATATTACAATCTTTTATCCGTTCAA
>Ga0256840_1004206_pt1 | contig 10957 bp, 10 predicted proteins | sample 355202metaG_FD_185969 | JGI IMG/M metagenome (GOLD analysis project Ga0256840, IMG submission 185969) | Hydrothermal vent microbial communities from Mid Atlantic Ridge, Atlantic Ocean - 355-202 | ecosystem: Environmental > Aquatic > Marine > Hydrothermal vents | place: Atlantic Ocean: Mid...
AAATTAATTGGCAAAATTACAAATGTTTCGTTCTTATTCAAAACTATTTTTAATTTATCAATATATTTGAATTAATAATCAAAATTTGAATTTCAAAGAGCGACAAATTACAAAAAGTATAGTTTTATATAAAATAATTCAATTATCTTTGGTGCAAAAATAAGTAGCCGTTTTGAAAATTATTTTTAATAAAGCAGACAAAGCTTTCTCCCGAAAAGAATTTAAATTGCTTTTTGACAATAACTTTGAGCAATTACGTGATTATATTTATTATAAATGCGGGAATATTGAACAGGCGGAAGATGTTGCGCAAGAAGCATTTTTAAAACTGTGGGAGAAACGTGCAGAAGTAAAAAAAGACACTATAGTATCTTACCTGTTCCGTATAGCCCATAATATTTTTATCAATCAAACAAGACATGCGAAAGTATCTTTTAATTTTCAGAGCCAAAATAATATGCAGGAAGTGGACAGCTCAACACCGGAATTTGAATTAGAGTTTAAAGAATTTGATGCTCTATTGCAAGAAGCCCTTGCCAACTTACCGGAAAAAACAAGAGTTACTTTTCTTATGAACCGTATAGATGGAATGAAATACAAAGAAATTGCCGAGCGCCTTGACGTAAGTATTAAAACTATTGAGAAAAGAATGCAAACTGCGGTAAAACAATTGAAAGAATCAATTAATTATAAATTATAAACCGGCAGCTATTGATTAGCCATCAATATACTGCCGGATTTTCAAAACAACTGCAAAAAAATTAACCAAATTTTAAATAAAAATCATCTTAACCTGAAACATTAGTAGAGTCAGAATCATTGCTTCCGTCATCGGTCCATTCGTCTTCAAAATTGTATTCTACAGTTTCGCCATTGCTTGTAACCGTATATAGGTTATCGCAAGTACCATCGCCATAATCAACGGTAAAATTGGTTGTTTCTTCATTTTCAGTATAGCTGATTTCTTCGGTACCCTCTACAGGAATCCATGCATCTTCACAAGAATAATTATAAACTAAAGGTTTTGTTATCTTATAAGAATAACTATATCCTTTTGAGGATGTAAATTCATAATTACCTTCGGAAATAGTATAGGATTCGTTATCCATTTTTTCTTTAAAGGTACCTTTTAAAGTAATTTGTTCATCTGCAAAAGTAATAACAAGATCTTCGGAGCCTTCCCAAGAGAAATCCGCACTGGTCATATCTGTCCATGTACCTGAATAAGTAACTGTTCCGTCAATCGTAGCATCTCCGTAAGTAAGATTTTCATATACTTCTGTTGCAGTATAAGAGCTTAGGGTTTCGGTCCAAGTAATGATAATTTTACCTTTAACTAATTCACCATACTCATCACAACCTTCTGTACCATAATCAATAATCATTTGCCAACTTCCATCTTCAAGGGTAGTATCTGTAATTGTAGCACAAGTTTCCCAATCATCTACCCAAGTAGAATCACCATCTACCCAAGTGGAGTCGTTAGATGTACTGTCGCTTTTAAAACTTTTCAGTTTTGCTTTCTTAAAACCAAAAGTTCTAAAATCTTTGGTAATATTTTTAACTTCTTGATATTTTTTATTAACCGTTAAAAAATTATCAACCGTAGTTTCATCTACCTTGTTATCTGTTACCTGATTTTTTTCACAAGCAGCAAATGCAAAAATAAAGATGATTAATGAATAAATTATTTTTCGTTTCATATCCTTCATCAATTTTTAATATTAATAATAAACTAGTTTGTCGATTTGGCCAAATCGCTTAAAATAACAAGCTTGTTTTTTATTTGATAATCTAACTCCATAGGAATACAAACCATTTGAAGCGCTTTATCAAGGTCTTTATTTGAGAAATATCCTGTAAATAAGCGGTCTTTTTTACCGCTGTATTCAATTTTCACATCAAATTGTCGTTCAATTTCAGCAAAAACATCGTTTAATTCAGCTTTATTAAAAGCAAATTTACCTTTTTGCCTTTCTGTAATTAATTTTATATCAATTGGAGCCGGCTCTATTAAGGTATTATTAACTTTTTTTGTGTATAAACCCTTTGTAAGAATTTTTCCTTTTTCATGTTTATTAATTTTAACACGAACTTTACCGGTAACACATGCCACTTCAAAATGTTTATCTCTACTAATTACATTAAATTTAGTACCCAAAACCTGAACTTTGCCATTTTGACTGATTACTTGGAATTTACTTCCTTTTTTTACCGAAAAATATGCTTCCCCGCTTAAATGTACAATACGTTTTTTAGCCCAGGAACGTTCATTAAAAGAAATCTCAGAACCCGCTTGCAAAAGAACATGCGAGCCTCCGGGAAGTATAACTTCTTTAATTTGGGCAAAATTGGTTTTTACGCTCGTATCCTGAAACCAGAAATATAAACCACCGGTAATTAGTATTACAGCTACAGCAGCCGCCTTGAAAAAAAACGATAAGTTAATTTTTCTACTTCTATCGTTATTATCAATTTTTTTTGACAATTCAGCCCAAATTGCCTCCTTACTCCTTTTAGCAGGTACCGAATAATTAGAACTATGTTCTAATATCTTTTTTTCTATTTCCTTATGTTTTTCCTCTTTTTTCAATTCCTTCAAATTTTAGCCTGTTTATACTATATACAACTAATAAAAAAAATACCCTACTTTAAAATATATATTTTTTTATATATTTTCAAATTATATTTTAGAGCAATAAAGCTAATTGCTTTCAACACAGTTATTTTGTATGGTGTATGACAAATTATACAATATTAAAATTTTTAATGTTAATATCAAAAAAATGTGATGAATAAATGTTTTCAGTGCAGATATTAAGGATTATTTTAAAGGAATGTGAATAGTTCGCTATTTTTTTCCGTGAATACATAAGCTGTTTAGCCTTCGAGCAAACTATTAAATCAACAAAGTCATAATTAATTCGCTCATCCGCCGGTAGTCGGTCATGGTTTTCCAACTTGTTAGAATAGGTTGTAACGATTTACAAAAATTAAATAAAGAAGGCTAAGTTCTTATCATAACCACATTTTGCTACATTGTTAAACTTCTAAAATTATCATTTTTTGTTCGATCTGCCGGTAGTCAGACAAGTTATTTGATATTCATTTGGTTTACGAATACGGAACACCAATTTACGTACTTTTTAATTTACCATCAACAATCTGCCGGTGCTTGGAAAAATTTTAAGCATTAACAATTTGAAGCTCGTTTAATTAAGGATTATTTGTAATGTTTTGTATTGAAACAAATTAATGATTTATTTAGTATCATTAAGCGAAAAAATGATTTTTAAGGCTGAAAGCCTTAGTTAATTTAGCCCAAGGGCAGCGCCTTGGGTTGAGTACGAAAATAAAATTAGTATTCGCACTGTAAGTGCAATTTAATTTACCCTTTCAGGGTGCTTTTATATAGTGTTTGATTTATCCCAAGGCGTTGCACTTGGGTTAGTATAAATTTGGCTTTCAGCCTGTTTAGTATTAAAAAAATAGAATATTATATTAATTATAATATAGAAAATATTAATGAAATAAACATAACAGATTAATGTACTGTATATTATAGATGCTATTAACTAAACGACATTGATTAACAATTCTATATTTTGCTGAATTAAATGGAATTTAGCCATAAAGAATAATTTAGATAATTTATAGCGCGGAAGTTCGGAAAATGAAAATTTAACCGGCAAACTTTGCCAAAACAGTTTGTGTACCGCGCACCTGCTGATGTAATGTTACTTTAACATCTGCATCAAGCGGAAGAAAAACATCAACTCGGGAACCAAACTTTATAAAACCAATTTGTTGAGCCTGATTATAATTCTCATTTTTTTTAGGATAAGTAACAATTCTTCGTGCCATTGCTCCGGCTATTTGCCTGACAAGAATTTCTTGTCCGTTCTCGGTTTTAAGTACAATAGTTGAACGCTCATTTAAAGTAGAAGATTTAGGATGCCATGCAACCAAGTATTTACCCTTATGGTATTTGGTATATTGAACAGTCCCTTTTACAGGGCTCCAGTTTACATGAATGTTTAATGGCGACATAAAAGTAGAAACTTGTATTCTTCTGTCTTTAAAATATTCATTTTCAACAGTTTCTTCAATCACCACAATTTCACCATCAGCAGGCGCCAAAATATTTTGAGGGTTTATCTCTACTTCTCTTTTAGGAACTCTAAAAAAGGCAATCATAAAAATCCAAAAAATAACTGATGCACCGGCAAAAATATATTTAAAAACTACGGCTTTTTCAATTTTAAAATAAATGGCTGTATTAATTAATAATAACACAAATAAAACAACGATAATAGTCGTGTATCCTTCTTTATGTATTCTCACAAAAATAAATTTTAATTAAACAATTATTTAGTTTATGGAAAAACCTGCTTTTATACTCCTTACAGATTTTAAAAACTGCAAAGTTACTTTAAAATTATCATTAAATAAATAAAAACCATAGGTGCTGCAATAATTAAACTATCAAAACGGTCTAAAATACCTCCGTGCCCGGGCATTATTTGTCCCGAATCCTTAACATTAACCATTCTTTTCAGCAAAGATTCCAATAAATCGCCAAATGTCCCGAAAATAAAAGTTAGTGTAGCAATAACTAACCAATCGGTTAAACTAATAACATCAACATAATAAGAAATCAGCCATGCAGCCAATAGCGAAAACAATCCACCTCCAAGAAAACCTTCCCATGTTTTTTTGGGCGAAATACGTTCAAAAAGTTTGTGCTTACCTATTAAAGAGCCAACCACATATGCTCCTGAATCATTAGCCCATATAAGAACAAAGAAACCAATAAGCATTAAAGGGTAAAAATTAGCCGGATAGGATTGATTAAAAACAAACCAGCTTAATATTGCAAAGGGAATTGAAACATAAGATGCTCCAAAAATAGTAAAAGCAATATTAGTAAAAGGATTCTTCTTTTTCCGGTATAATTCGGTAATCATTATGGTAACTAAAACCGGAATTATTACCAAAAACAATTTAAAATCGACCATTCCGCGCGCAAATAAATAATTTCCGGTAAAAATAACCATTCCTAATAAAATACCGGAAAAGTATTGGGGCTGTATTTCAGCAACTTCAACTAATTTATAAAACTCTAAAAGCCCCAGAATAATTATTATAAAAAACAGGGCAAAAAAAGATATTGGATGTAATACTGTTCCTCCTATTAAAATAAAGGAAAATACAATAGCCGTAAGTACTCTTTGAGTAAAATTATTCTTCATTCGTTTCGTGTTTTGCAAATTCTGCAAGTTTAGATTTAGGGTTATAGCTGTTTTAAAATTTCTTCTGCTTGTTCTTTTTTATCTACTTCAACATAAAGTTCTAATTTTCCGATTAAAAACAAACTATCTTTTTCATTTACAATTACTGAATTTATATCATTCTTTAATAAAACTTGTTCTGCAAAATTAGCATTTTCCAAACTGCTGAATTCTTTAACAACTACCCAGTCTTTTTTAGTATTAATTAAATCAATGGCTTTTTCTTCATTATTTGCCTCAACCAGCAGGTTATACTTATTGCCGGATTTAAGGATAATGCCTTTAATATTATTTTCATTGAGTAAATCTTCATCCAAATCAGCCCAATGTCGCTCGGAATAATCTCTAATTTTAATCCAGCCATTAAGTTCATTTAAAAGCTTTTCAGCCTTTTCAAAATCATTTTTATTTACATATACATCTACTCTTTGCAGATGATAGGTTGTATCCTTACGTTTAATAATAAAATTATCGATACCCGCTTCATCAAGCAAATCGGTATTATACTTTGTTTGCCTAACTCTATGAAAGGATTTTACAATTTTCCACTCGTCGTTTAATTTATTTTGTAAAAAATCAGCCACATGTTCTATTGCATTATTGCTAACATAAACTTCAAAATTATCGAGTATAAATTTACTATCTTCTTTCTTTTTTAAAATAGAATGTATATCATTTTTATAAAGGATATCACGAAACAGCTCCATTTGCTTTTTACCTACAAAAGAATTAATTTTACTTAATCCTTTAAACTCGTCTATTAATTCTTTTGCTTTTGCCTCATCGGCTTTTCGAACAAAAAGTTCAATTTCGCCAAAAAGAAAAAGACTGTCTTTTTCATTAATAATAACCGAAGGAATATTGTTTTCTTCCAGTATATTTTTTCTTAATTCAGCTTGATGTAAGCGATCGAAACTTTCTAATTTAACCCAATCTTTCATTCTATTGTATTTAAGTTTTATTGTTTACAAAGTAATAAAAAAACTTTTGTTTTTCACGTTTTAAGTACAAAAACCATAAATCTTTTAGGACCATGTGCTCCCAAAATCAGTGTTTTTTCAATATCTGCAGTTCTTGAAGGTCCGGTAATATTAATAATTTGAGAAGGAAGTTCTGAAGTATATTTTTGTTTAATGCCGTCTAATGCATCTTCAAGTTCAGCAACTAATTGATTTTCATCGGCAATTACAATGTGTGTATGTGGATATGAAAAAACTTTACGTGCACCCGGTATTGCAGAACTTACCATTACACTGCCAAAACGGGCAATCAAATATTCGCAAGAGCTAATGCCTGTTTTAATTTCTTTATCGTTAAAGTTTGTATAATATTCAATGCCTGCACGCTCAATATATTTAAGTAAATTGTTATCAGAACAGTATATAGGCGCAAATTCATCAGCGCTATCAGATAAATGCTTTATCAATTCTTCTTCATCAGTAAAATAAAAATATTCACCATTAATTTTTGTTAATTCTTCTTTAAATATTTCAATTAGCGGCTTATCTAAATTATTAAAAATTAAATCTTTATTTTCGGTTTCTTGAAAATCGCGTTTAAAGCGTGCCTTGTTTAAGCCGCTTTTAATCCGCTGTAAAATAATGTTTTTTGAGTTAGTATCCATTTTTAGATTGTTTTATGAGCTAAACATAAAGTTAGCAAGTATAAGCTCAAATATTTTTTGTCCTTAAAAACAAAACAGTTTATCAAAAGTAAACAAAAAGTTGCATAATTCAACAAAAAAATGCTTGTTTGAAAATTCCAAACAAGCATTTTTACCATTTAACAGTATACCTTAAATCCGCAGCTATCTTCTACTGCAAAGCCAAACTGCACGACATTATTGGGAATACTCGTTTTTCGATACTCACCATCCGCCAGCTGGCGGATGTCTGCGTGTCTCAAAACTGCGCTACCCAATACTAACGCACACCCGCCAGTAGTCGGGCAAGTTTTTGGCTTTTCGCTACGAACATAGCTGCGGATTTAAGGGTATATAATTTTTTTATTCCTCTTTAATTTCGCTGTCTTTCAATTCGTCACTGTGCTCAGTTTTTTGTTTTGATACTTTACTATCCAACTCTGTTTTATCCAAATGGTTTTCGTCAGAACCATTTTTCTTGGAAACATATAATTCTTCGTCTTTGTATTTTCGTTTACCGAAAATTTCCTCAACATCATCCGAGAAAATAACTTCTTTTTCTAATAAACGTTCTGCTAAAACAGTTAAGCCTTTTTTATGTTCTTGCAAAATATGTAAAGCTCTTTGATATTGTTCTTCAATAATGCGCTTTACCTCCGAATCAATTTGCTCTGCGGTTTTTTCACTATATGGTTTTGTAAACGAATATTCACCTCTTCCTTGCGAATCATAAAAGCTCACATTCCCGATTTTTTCACTCATACCAAAATAGGATACCATAGCATATGCCTGTTTGGTAACTTTTTCCAAATCGTTAAGTGCGCCGGTTGATATTTTACCAAAGTTTAACTGTTCGGAAGCTCTACCTCCAAGTGCAGCACACATTTCATCCAGCATGGCTTCTACGGTTGTAATTTGTCTTTCTTTGGGTAAATACCATGCAGCCCCTAATGCCTGACCACGCGGCACAATGGTTACTTTTACCAAAGGGTTAGCATGTTCAAGCATCCAACTAATAGTAGCATGACCTGCCTCGTGATAAGCAATTGTTTTCTTTTCGTTAACGGTAATCAGCTTATTTTTCTTCTCCAAACCGCCAATTATTCGATCAATAGCATCTAAGAAGTCTTGCTTTTCCACTACTTTTTTATTGCGACGGGCAGCAATTAATGCAGCTTCATTACAGACATTGGCAATATCAGCACCTGAGAAACCGGGTGTCTGTTTAGCTAAAAACTTGGGGTCAAAATCTTTTTCAACCGATAGGGGTCGTAAATGTACTTTAAATATTTCTTCTCTCTCGTTCAAATCAGGTAACTCCACATGTATTTGACGGTCAAAACGTCCGGCACGCATAAGTGCAGGGTCTAAAACATCGGCACGGTTTGTGGCTGCTAAAATAATTACCCCTGTATTGGTATCAAAACCATCCATTTCGGTAAGCAACTGGTTTAATGTATTTTCACGTTCGTCATTTGAACCAAAATTAGGTCCACGACCACGTGCACGCCCAATTGCATCAATCTCGTCAATAAATACAATACAAGGTGCTTTTTGTTTGGCTTGTGCAAATAAATCACGTACCCGCGAAGCACCAACACCCACAAACATCTCTACAAAATCAGAACCCGACATAGAGAAAAACGGCACATCCGCTTCGCCGGCAACGGCTTTTGCCAATAAAGTTTTTCCGGTACCGGGAGGTCCTACCAAAAGTGCTCCTTTAGGAATTTTACCACCCAATTTTGTATATTTTGTAGGATTTTTCAAAAAATCAACAATTTCCGTAATTTCAACTTTTGCTTCTGCTAAACCGGCTACATCATTAAAATTAGTCTTAATATGTGCTTCTTCTTTATCAAATACCTTTGCTCGTGATTTTCCAATAGAAAAAATATTGCCACCACCGGGACCACCGCCACTCATTCGTTTAAATATAAACAACCAAACGGCAACCAAAATAATAATCGGCATTAACCAACTCAGCAGTTCGCCAACGTGGTCTTTACGTGTTTCGTAACGAACAGGTACAATTTGTGATTCTTTAAAATCTTTCTGGGCTTCTTCCATCCGCTTTTCAAAAGTTTCAACAGATCCAATATTGAAGTAAAATTGCGGGCTGTTGTTACTTGTATAAGATACACCCTTAGGACGATACTCATCGTACTTTGCTGATGTAAAACGCTCCGGTTTGATGTAAACTTCAGCTTTTTCACGATTTACTACTACTACTTTCTCTACATCATGAGCACGTAGCATTTCTTTTTCAAACTGTTTCCAAGTAATTTCTTTTGAATCACTTCCAAAATCAAGAAATTGTAAACCGATGAAAGAAATTGCAATAAGTCCGTAAATCCAATAAATATTAAATTTCGGAAAGTTATTATTTGATTTATTATCCTGTGGTTTTTTATTTTCTTTATCGTTCATTTATTTTAGAGATTGTTGATGTAATAACTACTAATAATTCTTATAAAAAAAGAATAATAAAAGACATGCAAGTCTTATACCGTTATATTAAATCGGCTATATTGTCATTCTTTTTTAAAAGATTGAGATTACCTTATGCTATATTGACAGTTCTAAATTTCATTCACTGCATAATCTTTACGCACTGCATCTGCCCAAAAACTTTCGATATCATAGAATTCACGAGCTTCATCCTGAAAAACATGAACAACCACATTGCCGTAATCAAGCAAAATCCAAAAAGCATTTTGGGTTCCTTCTTTATGAATGGCTTTTTCTTTAAGTTCCTTTAAGGTAAAATGCTCTACTGAATCAGCAATTGCACTAACTTGTGTATTTGACTCCGCATTGCAAATTACAAAATAATCAGTAACTGCATGTTCCAAATTTGTTAAATCAAGTACGGAAATCTGTTTTGCTTTTTTTTCTTGCATTCCGTTAACAACGGCTTCTACTAATCTTTGTGCTGAAATATCGTTTTTTGTCATATGTTTCTTTTAGCCTGCAAATTTAATCATTTTTATTTTCATAGCATATTGTGAATTGTTAAAATTTGTTTAATTACCTACTTTCTTTTTGCAAAACGCCCTTTTTTAGCGCATTTTTGTAGAAATATTAAATTTTCACAATTTAAAAGCTCATTAAATTAGCTTTGCTAAATATTTAGAATATGCAAATTGGCAGTAAAATAATCTATTTAGATAAAATCGATTCGACCAGTAATTATTTAAAGAATAATTTTGAAAAAGGGCTTGTAGTATATGCAGGCGAACAAACTGGCGGCAGAGGGCAACGAACAAACAGATGGGAAAGTGAAGCAGCGAAAAATATTTTAATGAGTACGGCTCTTTTGCATTCATCTTTAAAAGCCGAAAATCAGTTTTTTTTATCAAAAGCCGTTAGCTTGGCTGTATATGATTTTTTATCAAACTATGTTTCCGGTGTAAAAATAAAATGGCCGAATGATATTTATATATTCGATAAAAAAATTGCCGGTATTTTAATTGAAAATAATCTGCGTGGTGCAAATATTTACAGCTCGGTAATTGGTATAGGCATTAATATTAATCAAGAGCATTTTCCCGAATACCTGCCAAACCCAACATCTTTATCATGCTTAACAGGAAAAACATATGAGCCGGAAAACCTTTTAAATGAGCTAATAGAAAATTTAAAGATGAGATACAGTCAGTTGGAAAAGAAGCAATATAAAGATTTAAGCACTTCCTATTTTCAGCATTTATACCGTTTTAAAATTGAAAGTAATTTTTTAATTAATAACAAAATAATAAAAGCAAAAATAATTGATATTGAAAAAAACGGAAAATTAGTTTTACAGTTTACCGATAATCGTATAAAAAGTTACGCTTTTAAAGAACTGGAGTTTGTATATTAAAATGAGTGAATAGATGGATGAATGAATGAATGAATGAATGAATGAGTGGATAAAAGAATGAGGAAATGGAAAAATGGAAGAATGAGTTTAGGTGAATAAAGTAAAAAAATAGTACAAGAAGGTACTACTCTACAAGATAAATTTACTGATAGTCAAAAT
>Ga0256840_1004207_pt1 | contig 10950 bp, 11 predicted proteins | sample 355202metaG_FD_185969 | JGI IMG/M metagenome (GOLD analysis project Ga0256840, IMG submission 185969) | Hydrothermal vent microbial communities from Mid Atlantic Ridge, Atlantic Ocean - 355-202 | ecosystem: Environmental > Aquatic > Marine > Hydrothermal vents | place: Atlantic Ocean: Mid...
TTATTTAGTCAATATTGAGTCTTAAAAAAATCAAAAATCATCAAAATAAACTGAAAAAGTAAATTTATTTTGAATTTTATAGTTTTGCAATGGTCTTAAGCGGCGAAGCCGTAATATTTTATTCTGATTTTTCGTTAACTCATTTTTCGACCGTTGCTGTTTTGTTCCTTATTAATTTATTTTTCGTTCTATTAATTTTTTCAATAATCGACTTTATTTCGGCTTCCGCCGTTTGCTGTTTTCATAGCTATTCGTCCCGTTCAAAAGATGCTGAAAATAAATTCAGCATGACGTTTTGCTTTTAGCTTTTGAATTTTTTCACCGTTCTTTTTCGTCATGAGAATTTGCTGCTTTTTTTCAGTTATTTCCAAGTGTTTTCCCTCTTGGCTAATTACTAATTCCTATTTACTTTCTAACAAAAACTTTTAACTTTCAGCTTTATACTTTTAACTAAATTCACGGACTTTGGAGCTATTAAACCTAACGTTCTATGTAAGCGTAGTTGCGGATTTAAAGGCACTAATCTTTCAATTTAGTACTACATTTTATACAAAGATACAAACTTTAAATTAAGCACAAAACCCGCAATTACGTTTACATTTTGTTAGCAACTGGCTGTTCTTCACGTTCTGCTGATAGCGTTGGCAAGACATACTCTTTTGCAATTTTTGGCTTGTGCTGTTGGCTTTTTTGAGCGAATTGCAAATGTGTATGGCTTATGCGTTGGCTATTCATCTTGTTAATATTCCTTTGTAAACATTTCTGCTAACGATTCTCCTTGTGCTAATACTCGGTCGGCTTCTAATTTCGCCAAATCTGGTGGATAACCATATCGCATTAATATTTTCTTTACTGTTAATCTCAATTTTGCTCTTACATCATCTCGTTTGCTCCAATCTACGGTTGCGTTTTTTCTGATAACATCTACAATTGTATGAATTAATTCTTTCATTTTATTGTCATCTAAGAAACTGGTAGATTCATTTTCGTTTAGAACACTATAAAAAGCATATTCCGCAGGAGTCAAGCCAAGTTCTTCTGACTTATTATCTTCCAAACGCATTTCTTTGGCTATTTCTGAAAGTTCTGCTAAAACTTGTGCCGAATCTATTTGATTGTTGTGATAACGCTTTACAACTGATTCTAACATTTCTGAAAATTTCTTTCCTTGTGCTATATTTTTTGACTTACGAACTCGTACTTCATCACTCAATAATTTTTTTAGCAATTCAAAAGCAACATTTTTCTGTTGCATATTTTTCACTTCCAATAAGAATTCATCTGATAAAATACTAATTGATGGTTTGCTTATTCCTGCGGCTTCAAAAATATCTATTACGCCACCACTTGACAAAGCCTCATCTACAATTTGTTTTATGGCTGTTTCTACTTCAAAATCTGATTTTATGGTATTGCCTGTAAACTTGTTTATTCTCGCTTTTACGGCTTGAAAAAATGCAATTTCATCTTTTATTTTCTCTGCATCTGGACTTGGAATTGACATTGCAAAGAGTTTTGAAAGCAAAGTTACTTCCTTTAAAAATCTATCTTTCAATTTTTCATCTGAAAGGATAAAGTTTTGAGCACCTAATAAAACTTGTAGTTTTTGAGCCGTTTCTACATTAAAATAGGCTTTAAAATCAAAACCATTGAACATCTGTTCTACAATTTCAAATTTTTCCTTCATTCCTGCAATTGCTTCTCTAATATTTACAACTGGCGAACCTTCTCCGCCACTTTGGATATACGTTGCCATTGCATTTCTAAGGTCTTGACCAATTCCGATATAATCAACTACTAAACCTCCTGGTTTGTCTTTGTAAACACGATTAACTCTCGCTATGGCTTGCATTAAGTTTGCTCCTTGCATCTTTTTATCAATATACATTGTGTGCAAACTTGGTGCATCAAAACCTGTTAACCACATATCACGAACAATTACCAATTTTAAACCGTCATTTGGGTCTTTCATTCGTACGGCTAATTCCTTTCTTTGGTTTTTTGTGGTGTGGTGTGGTTGAAACAATTCTGGGTCGTCTGACGTGCTTGTCATTATCACCTTTATTGTTCCTTTGTCTAAATCATCATTATGCCATTCGGGTTTCAAGGCTATAATTTCATTGTATAATTTCACACAAATATTTCGTGTCATTCCTACAATCATTGCTTTTCCTTCAAAAACTGTTTGTCTTGCTTCAAAATGCGAAACAATATCTTTGGCAACATCTTTTACTCGGTCTGGATGCCCAACAACTGCATCAATAGTTGCTGTTTTCTTTTTGGCTTTTTCTATTTGGTCTTCTGTAGCATCTGAAATATCATTGATTTCTTCATCTAATTTTTTAGCCGTTTGCTCGTCTAATTTAATTTTAATTAATCGTGATTCGTAACTAATAGGAACGGTTGCTCCATCATCTACGGCTTGTTTTATATCATAAACATCTATGTAATCTCCAAAAACTGCTGGTGTAGATTTATCTTCTTTTTCTATGGGTGTTCCTGTAAAGCCAATGTAAGACGCATTTGGTAAAGCATCACGCAAATATTTGGCGTTTCCGTAACGTGTTTCCATTCCTTCATCAGTTTCTACTTCTCGACCTGCAAAACCATATTGGCTTCTATGTGCTTCATCTGCTACAACTACAATATTTGTTCGTTCGGATAATGTATCATATACATTGCCTTCTGCTGGTGCAAATTTTTGAATGGTGGTAAATATTACGCCACCACCAGAAACATTTAATAATTCTTTTAAATGTTCTCTGCTGTTGGCTTGTTTTGGTGTTTGTCTTAACAAACCAACACAATTCCCAAACGTGCCAAATAATTGGTCGTCTAAATCATTTCTATCGGTAAGCATTACAATGGTTGGATTTTCCATTTGTGGATGCGTGATAATTTGACCACTATAAAAAACCATTGATAAGGATTTGCCACTTCCTTGTGTATGCCAGATTACGCCAATTTTTCTATCTCCAATTCGACTACGCTCATTGCAGGCTTCTTTGTTGTTGGTTGCTCTTATAGTTTGTGTTACTGCTTTTTGTACGGCATAATATTGATGATAGGCAGCCACTTTTTTAATCTTTACTTGAAAAATCAAACCTGTTTTTTCGTCTTTCTTTTCTTCTTGCTCAAAAACGGTACAATAGCGAATTAACTCCACCAACGTTTTTTTGTTGAGCATATATTCAGCCAATATTTGCAATTCTGTTCTTACTTCTCCTTTTATCTCTTTGGGTGTTCGCCAAGATAAAAAACGAGAAAACGGAGCAGAAACGCTTGAAGTTGTTGCATCTATTCCATCAGAAATTACACAAATAGCATTGTAGTAAAATATGCTTGGTACTGCTTTTTTATAATTCTGTATTTGTGTATAGGCTTTTCGTAAGGTTGCTTTTTCGTCTGATGCAGATTTTAGTTCTACAAAAACCAAAGGCAAACCATTGACAAAAATAACGACATCAAAACGTTTTTCCGCCCCATTTTCCCCTGAAGGGGATATATTTCGGATGACTAATTGATTGACTACCCAAAAACTGTTGTTCTCAGGGTTTTCTACATCCAATAAATTTACATTAATACCTTTTGTTCTACCATCTTTGGTGTATTCTACCGTTATGCCATTGCTAAGCATTGTATGGAAACGCTCGTTGTTTTCCATGATATCTTCTGTGCCGAGATTGATAACTTTTTGGTAGGCTTCAACTCGTGCTGATTCTGGTAATGTTGGGTTTAGTTTTTTTAGCGAATCTTTAAAATGTTGTTCTAAAATGACCGAACTAAAACTCTCACGTTGTGGATTGCCGCTAACAGGCGAAATATCTCTACCGTTGTGATACGTGTAACCTTGACCGATTAATTGGTCAATGAAGGATTGTTCTATGGTGTTTTCGTTTAGCATAATTATTTTTTTGCAAATTTAATTAAAGGTGAAATATCACCATTGTCGGCTTTTTTTAATGCCAAAATATATGCTGTACGCACATCATTGGCTTTTACCATATTGGATTTATGCCAAGTAAATATATCTTGTTTAAAAATGGTTTCCATTATAATATCTGCCATTATTCTTGAATGCCTTCCGTTTCCATTTGGAAAACAATGTATAGCAACCAATTTGTGTTTAAAACGTAAGGCAATTTCTGTCTCGTTGTAGGTTTTATGTTCTATCCAATAGTGTGTGTCGTCTAATAATTGTTTGAGTTGTAAGCCTATTTGCGACCATTCTACACCTATGTTTTTATTGGTTTTTCTAAACGTTCCTGCCCATTTCCATACGTCACCATACATTTTTTGATGTACTTTTTTAATGAATTTTTCGGTTAAAACAGTAGATGGTTTTAGGTTTGTTTGCAATAACCATTGTGTGGCGTTTTCTATATTTAATTGCTCAAACTCATTCAGTTCATTTTGTGTACTTATGGTTTTAATTTTTAAACCTTCTTTTTCGTTTTCGTCTAAAGGTGTTTGACCTTCTTGATAGGTAAATTTTAATCCCATAACGATTTTTTAAGTTCACGAGCCAATTCGTCTGCCAGATCTTTAATGGCTTCTTTTATTTTTCGGTCTGTTATGGCTTGATTTTCTAACTGCATATTTTGATGTGTACGCAATACTATTTTAGTGGCTAATGCTGTTGCTTTTTTATCTACTAATTGTTTTACAGAATCATTTTTCGGCACAAAACCATAGACCAATTGCATATCTAATGCATTGGCAACTTCTTTTAAGGTTTTAATGGTAACTGAGCCTTTAGCCTCACTTTCTTCAATTTTTTTTACACCTTGTTTGGTAATGGATAGTTTTTTGCTCAATTGCTCCATTGTCATATTAAGACTGGTGCGTATGGTGTGTAGCCAACCTTTTACAGGTATGCTTGTGTTTTTGGCAGTTATAAAAGGTTTTAATTTTTGGTCTAACTGCGTTATTAAAAGGTTTCTCTTGTTTCTCATTGCTATAAAAGTAAACTATTAAGTTGACAAATATACTAAAAAGTAAACTAATAGGTTTACTAATTTAAAATAAAGTAAACTGTTGAGTTTACTTTAAAAACTCATCTACTCGTAAACTACCACTCATTAGTTTGGGTAATAAGGTGTCTCTTGTCTTTTTTAGGGTTTGGATTTGGGCGTTGTTTTCTTGAATTTTTCTAAATGAACTTTTAACAATCTGATTATATTTATCTATCATTTCATTAGAAATAGGTAATACCAAATCAAAATCCTTTAAAAGTGCCTTTAGGTTTAAATTTTTAATCCCAGTTGTACCATTTTCCCAATTAAAAAGGACTTTCCGTTTATATAAATATTCAAAAAGAGAATAAATAAAGTATGAATTATCAGAATCTTTTAATCTCAAAATTCTACAAAAATTAACGCAAGTCATAGGTAGTTTTGAGTTATTTAAAATATATTCATTTATATAAGCAACTCTACCTGTTGATTGATTTTCTGTTCCCCCGCTTATTTCAATAACAATATCTCCACTTGCCAGTTTACATTTTTTAATTTTTGTAGGTTTTAAAAAACGGACAGGTGCTTTTTCTGGAACCCCCATTTTCATATCAGGTAAATCAGTACCTCTTAAACAAATTGTTTCTTCTGTAAAATCATCAATAGAAGCTTCTTTACCATAATCACCACCAATTGTTTCCGTTATAAAATCTCCAATCTTCCCAACGCTCCACCCATCAGGCAGTTCATCTCCAATTTGGTATTTCCCAAACCATTCTTTAAAAATAGTTTGTGCGGTGGTTTCTAAGGTGTTGTTTTGGGCTTGTAAGAGGGCTATTTTGTCGTCAAAGGCGGTTAGTATTTGGGCTATGGCGGTTTGTTCTTTTAGGGATTTTGGGATTGTGATTTCTAATTCCTTCAATAATGATTGAGTCAAAAGTGGTTGAGCGGCACCAATCGAAACGTTGTTAAGTTTCATATATTTTAATCTGTAAAACAAGAAATTGAAATCAGATTTCTCATTTGATTTAACTCCTAAAGCATTGTCTGAAAGCCAAAATTCATTTTCTTCTTTAAAAACATTTCCACAATATGCTCCAACACGTCCAATTATTAGTGTTTCATCTTGTTGATTATAGGTGTTTCCATAACTATGTATTCCGTTACCGCCATAAACTGGATAATTACCTTTCTCTTTAGGTCGAGTTTTACCACTAAAAATATCCATCACTTCCCCCAAAGTAGTTTCCACCCAGCCTTTTGGTATATTATTTTCTACACTCATAAAGTAAAGCCAATTTCAGAAAGTTGTGTTGCAATTTCTTGGTTTAACTCGGCTTCTTTATCCATTTGTTTTTTTAAAGTTTCAGTTAAGTCTGCCATCTTAGTTTCAAATGGTATTCCATCATCTTCTTCATCAGGTATGCCAACATATCGTCCTGGTGTTAATACGTGACTGTGTTTTTGTATTTCTTCAAGTGTTGCAGATTTGCAATAACCTTTTATGTTTTCGTAGTTTTCACCTTTACGCCAATTGTGGTAGCTTTCAGTTATTTTATCAATATTTTCTTCTGTAAAATCTCTATGTGTACGGTCTTTCATAAAGCCCATTTCAGAAGCATCAATAAAGAGTACTTCTTTGCTATGATTGCTTTTTTCTCTACGCAAAAACCAAATACAAGCAGGGATACCTGTGTTGTAGAATAATTGTTTGGGCAATGCCACAATACATTCTACCAAGTCATTTTCTACTAAATTTTTACGTATTTCTCCTTCACCAGAAGTATTAGAACTCAAAGAACCGTTAGACAAAACGGTTGCCATTACACCAGTTGGTGCTAAGTGATACAACATATGTTGCATCCAACCAAAGTTAGCGTTTCCGTTTGGTGGTGTGCCGTATTTCCAACGTGCATCCTCTTGTAAAATATCAACTCCCCATTCTTTTTGGTTAAAAGGTGGGTTTGCCAATATAAAATCTGCTTTTAAATCTGGGTGAGCATCTTTTAAAAATGTACCTTCTGTATTCCAAACCACAAACTTTGAGTTTATATTACGTATGGCAAGGTTCATTTTAGATAGTTTCCAAGTAGTTTGGTTGCTTTCTTGTCCGTACACGGTAATGTCTTTTACGTGTCCGCTGTGTTCGGTTACAAATTTTTCACTCATTACAAACATTCCTCCAGAACCACTTGCAGGGTCATACACTCTACCTTTGTATGGTTCTATCATTTCTACCATTAGTTTTACAATGGCTTTTGGTGTGTAGAATTGTCCGCCTTTTTTTCCTTCTGCATTGGCAAATTCACCCAAAAAATATTCGTAAACTCTACCAAAAAGGTCTTTAGATTTGTGATTTTCGGCTTGTAGTTCAGTATTGGTAATTAAGTCGATAAGTTCGCCCAAAGATGTTTTGTCTAAATTGGCTTTACCATATACTTGTGGCAATACATTTTTTAGTTCTTTGTTTTCTTTTTCTACGGCTTCCATTGCTTCATCAATGGTTTGCCCAATCGTTGGCAGTTTTGCATTGGCGTGAATATGGCTCCACCTTGCTAATTTTGGTACAAAAAATACGTTTTCGGCAATGTATTCGTCTCTATCTTCAGGGTCAGACCATTCGTCTGCTTCCAATTTATGAAAGAGTTCGCTAAAAGATTCGGATATGTATTTTAGAAATACCAGTCCTAAAACTACGTGCTTGTATTCGGCAGCATCTATGTTTTTTCTTAGTTTGTCTGCTGCTTTAAATAGTTTTTGTTCAAAACTTGTAGTGTCTTTTTTTGCCATTTAATTATTTTCTTTTATTCAATTTGTAAAGTTACATTTTTTGCTGTGATTTCGGCTGAGCGTAGGCAAGAAATTGCTCTTTTGGTTTTTTATGTTTTGGCTTTGAGCGTTGGCAAAAACCAAATGTGCAATTTGTGCGGTTGGCTTTCTTTTTTTAGCACGATTTTTTTTCGTTCTGGGCTTGTTGCTAACGGTTTGAATATGCTGCGTGCCGCATTTTGTAACGATTATTTTTCAGGTTACTACAATGTTTATTTAATGTATTAACTTCCACATATACAACTAATTGCGGTATGCAGTATATTTTTTGTTGTGCGTTCGTTATTTATCTTTTTGTTCATCTTCTTTTCGTTTTTTACTCATTCCAATTATAAAAACCAATCCACCAACAGCAATAAATACTATTCCCAATGACCCAACGGTGTCTTTCAGAGTAGTGGAAAAAGTAATTCCTAATGCAATAATAATAATTCCAATAAAGATGAATTTTCTATATGGTTCTAATCTTTTACTCATATCCTTTTTTCCTTTTAATGTTACTATTATTCAATTTCTTTATCAATTCGTTTTTTACCCAAAATTGAAAGCAAAATCCAAAATCCCATTAGTAATCCAATAATGGCTGTAATAATTTTAAGTTTGTCAAACAACTGTTCAAAAGATAGTCCCGGATTTTGAAATATATTATACTTCGCGTAGGTGAAGAGACTGCCAAGAATGATAAATGCTAAATAAATCAACAGAATATTCTTAACTTTTAGTTTTCGGATTGATAATGCACCAAAATACAAGAGAGCACTTATTAGAAATATCGAGTTAATTGTCATTATAATTGCAATATCTTCAAAATCACTTAAATTTTGTCCGAGAGCAAATTGCCTATAAATTACAATTCCTTGCATTGCAATTATTGTTAGAAAATACATAATGGTAATTACTTTAAAAGCAACTTGCTTATTTCTTTCGTCCATATTTAAGAATGGTTTTTTATTTTTTGTCTTCATACCAAAATAAATCGTTTAATGTCCTATCTAATGATTTTGCAATTTTAATACATAGATTTAGTGACGGGTTATATTTACCTTTTTCAATCAAACCAATTGTTTGTCGTGTAGCACCAACCAAATCAGCAAGGTCTTGTTGCGACAAACCTTTTTCCACTCGTGCTAACTTGATTTTTATATTTTCCATACTGCAAATGTAATATAAATATTTCAAAATGCAATATATATCTTGCATTTATTTCAAAATATTTATCATAGTTGGGTTTTTCATTCAAGATTTTAATTGAATTATCGGGTTTATCCTAATGACGCACAACGGGCTTGTATAAAAATAGTGGCGGTTTTAAGACCACAAATTTTTCAGTTTAGACCAAAGTTTATTATTATTACTATCCTTTATTTTGGCAGGATTTCCGCCATTATTTTTATACGTTGTTGTAAGCAGTTTTTCCTTAATTCGTTTGTGAATAGCATCAAATTTTTCTGCTATTTGTAAGTATTCTTCGCTCCAACCATTCGACATTGCTAATTCTTGATATGTGCTTGTCGGTAAGAATTCAGCCATTACTTTCTCAAGAGTTTCAAAATCTAAAAATTCAATTCTTTTTCGGTCAGAATCAAGTTCTTTTATTAATACTTCTGCATTGTCAAAACCAGTCCAAACAGTATCAGATTCATTATTATTTTTTGACTTGATATTCGTGATTATTTTCGAAACTTCCTTAAAGTCAGAGTAAAATGAAATTTTGGAAGTGAAATATTCGAAAGTTTCCGTATCACATTTTTTAATCAGTTTTCGGAAAGAACTTTCTTGATATTCCTTTGAAACAAGTCTATCAGAAATTAATTTTGTGTCTTGTTCAAATTCATCAATTAAAGACCAATCATTATCATCTATCAGATCTTGTTCAGACTTTTTTCCACGTGCAAGTCCGTCAATATCTCCTCCAAACTTGTTATATATTTTTATCTTTTCAATATTTAGCATTCGTTTGTCTTAATTGCTTACAACGGTTTGTATATGAAGCGTTGGGCATTTCGAAGCACTTCATTTCGGTTTATCTCTATCTTTATTTATATGCACTAACTTTAATTTAATCACTTGTTGCCCAATGATTTATATACTTTGTTATAGCCTTTTTTAGTAATTTATTGCATTAAATAATTCTTTAAGTTTTCTCTCATCAAGATTTCCATTTGTTCTAACACTACTACATAAATCAATTCCAAACGGTTGAACTGTTTCGATGGCTTTTTTTACATTATGTTTGTTAATTCCACCTGCTAAAAATAATGGGATATTTATTTCTTTTCTAATGTGTTTACTTAATTCCCAATTATGTATTCGTCCTGTTCCACCAAGTTCTTTTACTTTCAAGTTTGGATTTCCGCTGTCAAGAAGTAGCGCATCAACAAACTTTGATATTTCTAATGCTTCTTTAATAGATTTATCATCAATAACGTGAATAACTTGAACTAATTTAACATTCGGAAGTTCTTTTCTCAATTTCTTGTATTCTCGTCCTTCTAATTCATCAACAATTTGAATTGTAGATGTATATACCTTTTTGTAATGCTCGATTATTTTAGATGCTTTAGTTTCGCTTGTTAGTAAGAATGATGAAATTGGAGGAGGAATTTTTTTTGAAATTTCACTTATTAAGTTATCTTCTATAACTCCAGGTCCACTTGGCATATTCCCAACTAATCCTATAGCAGATGCCCCACATTTAATAGCCATTAATGCTTCTTCTATACTGCTAATACAGCATATTTTTACTCTTATTCTTGTCATATTATTTTTACATTTTCTATTTCTTCTACCATTGATAGAAGTCGTAATTCTTTATCATATTCAGCACTAAAAGCAAAGGGTTTTAATTCTAATATGTATTTGTATATATACCAATCAGTTTTAGGAGTTGGAATGTTTAGTATTTCTTCATACTCTATCCATTCTAATTTCCCTTCGTTGCATTTAGGAGGTTCGATATGTTCTATTTCCGTAATATAAACATAACTTGTCCAATTATATTTTGTAGGAGAACTTTCTGTCAGAATTCCACAAAATTTCATTGTATCAACCAAAATCCCAGTTTCTTCAAAGGTTTCTCTAATTGCGGATTTTAATGGGCTTTCATATGGGTCAAGTTTTCCACCAACAGGAGTGAATTTATTTTTGTTAGGTTCTTTCAATCTAT
>Ga0256840_1004208_pt1 | contig 10947 bp, 9 predicted proteins | sample 355202metaG_FD_185969 | JGI IMG/M metagenome (GOLD analysis project Ga0256840, IMG submission 185969) | Hydrothermal vent microbial communities from Mid Atlantic Ridge, Atlantic Ocean - 355-202 | ecosystem: Environmental > Aquatic > Marine > Hydrothermal vents | place: Atlantic Ocean: Mid...
AATGTTGATAGAAAAAAATTGCAATTAAAACAAGTACAAATTGAGTTTGAAAAACTGCAAGAAAAAGTCAAATTATTGGGAGCAGATTCCGAATCATTAATTCCACAGGTCTTAACCCTTATTCAAGAAGTAAAAAGCAACCTCAAAACAGGTATCCCATTCAAACAAAAAGAACGATTGTCAGTGGTCGAAGAAATTGAACGCTCACTTAACGCCAGAAAAATCACCTCACAAAATGCCATCAATCGTTTGTGGGCATTTTTAGAAGACGAGTTACGCCTAAGCCGCGAAAATGCCATCTATTCGCAAACCATAGAACTCAATGGCAAAAATATATTGGTAGAAATTGCAAAACTTGGAACGGTCATGCTGTATTTCAAAACCAGAGATGACAAATATGGTACAGCAAAACAATCAAATGGCAACTGGACTTATCATTTAATCAAAGAACAAAAAAAAATAAAGCAAGTCGCAGTTTTGTTTGATTCATTAAAAAAACAAATTCGTCAAGGCTATTTCACCTTACCTTTAACCGTTCAGTTTTAAATTGAGATTAACATGAAAACATTAACAACACTTTTATTACTGCTTAGTTTGACGCTTAATACTCAAGCACAACAAAATCAAGACGTACAAGAGCCAAAATTGTCAATACCCAAGTTAAATCCACAAAAGGCGAGACAAGATTTAAACAAAGCTTACCAAAAAGAATACGCCTTTTTGACTGCGCAAATCAAAAGCATAAAAGCACGAACCCAGGCCTATAAACACAACGCAGCTCAAGACAAAACAAAACTCAACCAACAAATAGGCACACTTGAAAATCAATTGTTAAATCTAGAACAATCTGTTAATCAAAAAGAAGACGATGTCTTTGCTTTAGAAAGAAACACCGAATCCGCCAGCGATAATAGCAGTCTACTGAAAGCAACCATTACCCAAGCAAAATCCACATTAAGTGAGTTTAATCAACAATTGACTACAGATGGTGAAGTTAACACAGAAAATAGCGACATTGAGCAAGTTGCTAAACTCATAAACTTTGCCAACCACGTCATTCAAAAACACTCAACCATCAGCAAAACCCAAGGTTCGTTCTTTTTACAAAATGGACAAGAAGTTCATGGCAAAATTATTAAAATAGGCAATATCGCCTCCTATGGGTTTTCCAAAAAAGGAGCTGGAGCTCTGGCACCCGCTGGCGAAAACACCTTTAAAGTCTGGCGTGATGAAGACTCGCCAGTGATTGCCGAACTTTTTAACGGCAAAGCACAAGCCTCATTGCCCATATTTTTGTACGAATCAAGCATCAAGTCAATTGATGAAAAAAAGGACAAAACCATACGAAGCGTTATAGATTCTGGTGGTTTAATCGCTTGGATTATTGTTTTTCTGGGTGTATTTGCCTTTGTTCTCATTCTATTACGCATGTGGTTTTTGAAAAAATCTTCTTCAAGCACCGAAAAAATACTGAACAAAGTCGTTAAAAACATAGAAGACGATGACATGGAACACGCCCTACTCGTCGCCAGTCATAAACACAGTTCCAGTGGACGTGTCATGTATGCGGTTTTGAGAAATATTGGACGGGATCGCGAACACATTGAGGATATTGTTTCCGAAGCCATCTTGCATGAATCAGGGCAACTCAATCGTTTTGGCTCATTAATCATGGTGGTGGCAACCGTTTCCCCACTTTTAGGATTATTAGGTACGGTTACTGGCATGATTTCAACCTTTGATATCATTACCGAATTTGGCACAGGCGACCCCAAGCTTTTATCCGAAGGCATTTCCGTTGCATTGGTCACCACCGAAGTCGGTCTCGCCGTTGCTATTCCGGCCCTATTATTTGGCAACATATTATCAGGTTGGGCTGAGCGTATTAAAGATGACATGGAAAAAGCAGCCCTGCGAGTGATTAATGTTTTTAAAAAATTACAGAACTAAGAACATGAGCATTTGGCAACAGTTATTGGACTATTTTAACTCAGGTGGCTTTGTCATGCCACCGTTGGTGCTAGGCACTGTTATTTTGTGGTGGACACTGGGTTATCGCCTGATTGCTTTAAAAAGTGGCACATTACGCAGTGCCCGAGCCTTAGTTTACCGTTACCTGAAAGGAAAAATGCCCAGCGGCAATGGTGTCATGGTGCGAGCATTGTTTAAAGGCATGGAATTACGCAATAAAAAACTCGACAATCTTCGCCGTTATTTGGACGATGCTTTCGCCGAAGAATACGCCGAAATAAAAAAGTACAAGGTCATTATTTCAACCATTGTTATCGTTGCTCCTTTGCTTGGCTTGCTTGGAACCGTTTCAGGCATGATTGAAACCTTTGAATCATTGGGTGATATGTCTTTATTTTCACAATCTGGCGGTATAGCTGGCGGCATTTCACAAGCCTTAATCACCACCCAAATGGGCTTGGCTGTCTCTATCCCTGGATTAATTGTCAATGGCTTTTTGGATAAAAAACAACGAAATTTAGAGATTGAACTGGCACAGCTCAAAGATTTATTATGTGCCCCTATTCCAGGCGAAGATGAATTGGTGTTAGAAAATCATAAGCTTAAAGGTAATAATTATGCGTTTTAGAGAAAAAAAAGAAGTGGTCGAAGACTTAAATATTTCCCCCTTAATTGACATGGTTTTTATCTTGTTAATCTTTTTTATGGTTTCCACCACCTTTGTCAAAGACATGAAGCTGGATTTAGACCGACCTTCTGCTTCCTCAGCCAGCACCGCATCCACCAAAGCGGTGCGGGTTTATATTGATAACCAAGGCGAGGTTTATTTGGATGGAGAAAGCATTCGCATTTGGGTACTGCAATCACGCTTACGTGACGTGTTAAAAAGCAAAACACCCAAGTCGGTATTAGTCGTTACCGATGTTAGTGTGCCATCTGGCAAATTGGTCGAAGTGGTTGATCAAGCACGATTGGCTGGTGCCAGCGATGTTGGCGTTGCGACTTCCAAAGAAGTCGGTGAAGGTTGAAATGGCAAAGCTTGAAACAATGAAATACCCTAAAAAATCAGACAAATGGTTGCGGTTTTTTAGTGGCTTTGTTTCCATGTTAGTGGGAACGACCTTGGTCTTAAGCACAGTTTTATTAATTAACAACAAAAAAATAAAGCAAGACAACAGCAACGATAAAGTCGGTACAGAAATAAAATTCAACCGCAAAAAACCCAAAGCCAAACAAGTCGTCAAAAGGCAACGCCCCAAACCCAAACCAAAAAGAAGTCGCAAAGCCCCGCCTGCTCCATTGTTAAACCTCAATAGCAATCTTGCCGGAGTTGATTTGGGTTTGCCAGAGTTTTCATTGGAAAGCTTAAATGATTTGGACAACGATATTTTAGGCAATGCATCAGGTATTGTTATGACCGATGACATGGTTGATGCCTCACCACGTGCGATTTACCAAGCACCAGCAACTTATCCTGCACGTGCTCGTGCAAAAGGTACCGAAGGTTATGTGGTGTTTTCTTTACTCATCGGCATTACCGGTGAAATTGAACAAATAAAAATTGTGGAATCTAGTCCTCAAGGCGTTTTTGATGAAGCGGCAAAACAATCCATGCAAAGTTGGAAGTTTAAACCCGCACAATACCAAGGCAAACCCGTCAAAACGTGGGCCAAACAACGCATTAGATTTGATTTGAGTTAATTATGAACAAATACTACCAACTAGCCTTAATTTTGTTATTAAGTTTGAACTCAGCAGCAATTGCCAAAAAGACTGATGAAAACAGCGTCAACCACCTTGATTTGGCCTCTTTAATGCTAAAAGACAACAATTATGAACGAGCAAAAATTGCCCTTTCTCAAGTTGATTTGGATGATGAAAACACGGATTTGCAGCGTTTTTATATCATTTCTGCCCTTTTATCGGTACGCACCAATAACAACTCACAAGCGATTAAATTTATTCAAAAGGCCAAAACCTTGGGTGCAGTGGATGCGGTGATGGATGTTTATTTAGCCCAAGCTGCCTATGCCACTAAAGACTACCAATTAACTTTGAATGCCTTGGCATCTGCGGGTCAAAGCGTGGAAAAAATACCCGCGATTTATTTCATGCGTTCGCAAAGTTACTGGCAATTAAAACAATACGCCAATGCCATTGCTACCTTAGAACAAGCCAGTAAAATTTTTCCTGATGATAAAAATTTCATGCGTCGTCAGGTTTTTTATTACTTAGAATTAGGCTACAACCAACAAGCTGCTATTTTGGGTAAGCAATATTTGCAAAAATTCAAAGGACAACGTGATGACTACGTCGCCATTGGCAATGCCATACGCAACTCAGGCGACAGTCAATCCGCCTTAGTGTTTTTAGAAAGTGCTCACTTGCAATTCCCCAATGATGAAAACATCAGTAAATCCTTAGCGGCTGTTTACATTCAAAACGACGATTATTTTGTGGCTGCCAAAATTATTCATGATGCGGCTTTATTAAATCCTGCCTTGATTAAGGAAGCCGCCGAGCTTTACAGACGAGCAGGCTCGCATTACATGGCATTAACCCTCAATGGCATGATAAGTGAGCAAAAAGAAAAATTAAAACAACGCATGGCATTGATGCTGCAACTGGAAAACTTTGAACAAGCCATCGCCATGGAAGACAACATCAAGCGCGTTCATTTGCAAAATGATGAAAACATGAAATACGCTTTGGCTTACGCTTTTTTTAAAACGGGCAATTACCCCAAAGCAGACGAATACCTCAATCAAATTACAGAAACCGAAAACTTCAAAAAAGCCACAGAATTAAGAAAAATCATGAGCGAATGCCAACAAGAAACATGGCGTTGCCAATAAAAAACTTTAGAACAATGGACAAGTACACGAGATAATTATGAGCAAATACATTCTAACTTTAATGCTATTGTCGCAAGTTGTTATGGCAAAAAATGACGCCAAAGTCTCACTCTTTGTGTTTTTTAAGGGCGAACCACTTTCGCAAGTTGATGTTTATGAAAACAAGCAAAAGCTTGCGACAACTGACAGCTATGGCAATGCCGTTTTATTGTTTAAAGCTGGCAATCACACCATTGTTCTTAAAAGCCAAAAAGATGAAATTTATACCCATAATTTAGCATTAACAAAAGATGAAATTGTGCAATTATTAGTCGATATTAAGGCAAAAGACCAACAGCCAATTGTCGATATAGAAACCTCAAAAGACCCAACAAATGTCTCCTTAAATCAAGCAGACAAAAAAGACAAACCAACTCAAAGCGTGATGACCACACTCTCAGGCACCGTTATTTCAGCAGAAGATAATCAAGGTATTGCAGGAGCTCGAATATACATCAGCGGACTAACCGAACACCTCATCACCGATGAAAAGGGTAACTTTAAAACCAAGCTGCAATCAGGCAACTACAACATCAGCGTGTTGCACGCCCAATACAATAGCATTATAAAACCCAAGGTTGAAGTTTCTGTTGATGGGCTTGCTCAATTTAAGATTGAAATGACACCTGCGGGTAAAGAATTGCCAGAATTTGTCGTTGTTGTGCCTTTTATTGAAGGTTCATTGGCATCGGTTTTGGAAGAACGCAAACAAAACAATTCGGTCGCCAACTATTTAAGCATGGAACAAATCTCAAAATCAGGTGATTCCGATGCCGCAGGTGCTCTCAAACGGGTCACGGGTTTAACCTTGGTTGATGGCAAATTTATCTTTGTTCGTGGTTTGGGCGAACGCTATTCCAGCACCTTATTGAATGGTGCCAACTTGCCCAGTCCTGACCCGACTCGCCGTGTTGTGCCGTTGGATTTGTTTCCAACGGGTATTATTTCCAGCATAGAAGTGCAAAAAGGTTATTCTGCCCAACTTCCTGCCGAATTCGGCGGCGGCAGTGTCACCTTAAAAACCATCTCTCTACCCAAATCAAATTTCTTAAAAGTCGGTTTATCCTACAAAAACAATTCCCAAACTACTGGCAAAGACGGATTAAGTTATCAAGGTGGAGGCAGTGATTGGACTGGTTTTGACGATGGCTCACGAGCTATACCAGAGTTATTGCAACAAGCCATTGACGGCGGCACCGAATTGCGACCTAGCAATCCGTTTATTGCTGGTGGATTTAGTCCAGAAGAACTGGAAAGCATAGGCGAATCTTTGACAAACACCTACAATTTAAGCAACGAAACCATCGACCCGGGCGTGGGCTTTAGCCTCTCTGGCGGTCTGCGAAAAGACTTAGAATCGGGTATTGCTTTAGGCTTTTCCAGTGCCATAGAATACGGTTCGGACTACCAGACACGTTCAGAATTACGCCGCGATTACATTGTTTCTTCGGGCACCACTTTGGCATTGGACTCCGAAGAAGTTTCTAGCACCACCCGACGCAATATAAATCTTAGTAGCTTTTTAACCACAGGTATCGAATTTTCTGAAAATAATAAAATAGCTGCCAACTACATGCTGTTAAGAAATACCCAGAATTTCAACGAAATTGCCGAAGGCTTCAATGAAGATTTAGGCAATTCCCGCCGCATTTACGAATTGCGTTGGACCGAACGTGAACTTGCCTCATTCCAAAGTTTTGGCGAACATGTTTTAACACCGCTTGGCGGGCTAAAACTAAACTGGCAATACACCGACTCCACTGCCAATTTTGATGAACCCGACAATAGAATTTACCGTTATGACCAACGCGAGGAAGGAGACTTTATTTTTTCTACGCGCAACGATTCCAACTCACGTGTGTGGCGAGAACTGCAAGATTTAAGCAAAGATATTCACTACGATTTAAGTTTTCCACTTAGTTTTGGCAACAACCATGATATTTTACTCAATGGCGGGCAATCATGGGTCAGCAAAGACAGAAACTCCGACATTCGCCGTTTTGTGTTTGAAGATGTCGGTTCCTTGGTCAACCAAATTGACCGAGGCAGTGATTTAGAAAACATCCTTTCACCAGAGTTTATAGACCCACAAGGTTACCAATTAGTCGAAGTCACCCGAGCCACCGACAACTATTTTGCCAATTTAGACATCAAAGCCAGTTATTTTTCTTTGGATTATGCTTACAAACAACGCTTTAAAATCTCATTAGGACTGCGAAAAGAAAACTTTTATCAATCCGTTACCACTTTCAACCTATTTGACAGCAATGCCGCTCCCATAGAAGTATCACTGCAAGATAATGACTACTTTCCATCATTTTCCAGCACCTTATTCTTACCAAAAGACAATGAAATTCGTTTTAATTACGCCCAAACTGCCACCAGACCCGATTTTAAAGAACTCTCCCCTGCACAATTTAAAGACCCAGTTTTGGATAGAAATGTCATTGGTAATCCAGACCTCATCACCGGCACAATCAAACATTATGACCTGCGTTGGGATAAATATTTCTCTGCTGGTGAATTTGTTTCGGTCAGCTTATTCTACAAACAATTTTTCAACCCAATAGAATTAATCATTCTGCCTGGTTCCTCACGAATTATTAGTTTTGACAATGCTCAAGCCGCTGAAAATGCTGGCATTGAATTAGAAATTTACAAAGATTTCTCCTTCGTAAATCGCTGGCTTAAAAAAGACTGGTGGTCAGATTTTTATCTATCCGCCAATTACGCCTATATTCAATCAGAAATCACCCTGCGTAGCGACCGCCCAGGCGGACAAACCAACAACACCCGACCATTACAAGGACAATCACCCTATGTGGTTAATCTGCAACTGGGCTATGACAACAAAAACAAAGACATCAGCACCTCTTTACTGTTTAATGTCTTCGGCAAAAGAATCAGCGAAGCAGGCACCAGTGGCAAACCCGATGTCTACGAACAACCCTTCAACCAATTGGATTTTATTTACTCACAAAAGATTTTCAACAAACTAAAGCTCAGCTTTAAAGCCAAAAACTTACTCAATGACCAAGCCTTGTTTCTTGTTGGGGATGAAACGGCTCGCTCCTTTACAAAAGGAAGGTCATTTAGCATTGGTATCTCTTATAACCTGTATTAAGCTCTTTTACTAAGTCTTTTCGGTTACAAATGTGTCATGGCTATGACGTTCAAATGAATTTTTAATGACATTTTTATGACATTTATGTTACATATGATAAATTTTTAGTCTTTTTTTATTCGAAATAATAAGTTTTAATTCATTCGCAAGTATTTTTTTAGGGTTAGCTCGTACAATAGCGACAATTTTAATTAATGGTCAATCAAGATGAAAATCAAAACATTCCTTATTACCTTCTTATTGGTGTTCGCTCAATCATCCTATGCTATTGAGTCTTCTGATGAAATTTCATTGCTAAGAGAGCAAGTAAAATTATTAACCCAACGGTTGGATGCCCTAGAAAATCAATCCAAAGTTACAACACAAAAGCAAGAAACCATCGCCAAGAAGGTTGAAACTAATAATAGTGATAAGTTGACAAAGACTCCTAAAAAAGACACCCCTGTTACCGTTGGTTTTACAAAGAAGGGCTTATCTGTGAGTAGTAAGGATGGCAACTGGTCAACAAATTTACAATGGAGAGCACAAATGCGTTTAACTGATCCATACCGTTCAGATCCACGTCAAATTTCTGACTTTTCAAAAGTTGATGAAAGCAGTTTTGAACTGCGTCGTGCACGAATGAAGATTGGTGGCCATGGTTACAAACCCTGGTTAAAATATTATTTTGAAGTCGATTTACAACCCACTCGCAGCACATCTGATAGTTCAACTAAAGCCAGCTCAAGATTAATTGATTGGCGCGTCACCTTAGACAAATACGATTGGTTGTCTTTTCGTGCAGGGCAATGGAAGATCAACTATAACAGAGAACGGGTAGATTCATCAGGTCGCCAAACATTCGTTGAAAGATCTATTGCAAACAGAATTTTCACTACTGACCGTCAAGTTGGGGTTATGGCTTTTGGCCGATTATTTCCAGGCACACGCACTGATTTAAACTACTATCTTGGTATCTTTAATGGAGAAGGCCGTGGGGTCAAGAACGATGACAGTAAAATGTTGTATCTGGCACGTTTGCAGTGGAACTTTTTAGGCCGCGAATTAAAATGGCGCCAATCTGATACGACTTATTCGGAAAATCCAGCAGGTACTCTTGCATTTGCCACCTCATCAACACAAGGCAGATGCACACGTTGGTCATCAAGTGGGTGTGGTAATTTAGATGGGTTCGAGTCTGTATCAAATGCAACAAAAGGGCAGTTCGAAATTGAGCAGTTTGTACAAGAAACAGCATTTAAATGGCATGGTTTTGCTTGGCAACAAGAATACCACAAGAAAAAAATCAAAGACAACATTAACAATACGAGAAGTGAACTAACTGGTGGCTACGCTCAAGCAGGATATTTCTTCCATGATTTATTCCCTGCTATTCCAGAAAAAATGGAATTTGCATTTCGCTATGCTTTCGTTGATGAACCCAATAAAACAGATGTTAACTTTACAAACAACCGCAAAGAATATTCTACTGCCATTAATTATTTCATCAATGGCCATAACAACAAACTAACCTTAGATTATTCTCGACTGTATATTAATGACGGATTACTAGATGTGGATGGTTCAGATAATCGTCTTAGATTTCAGTGGGATGTGTCATTCTAAATATAAGATAACAAAGCCAACAGAGACCTTTTTAAATTAAAAAAGGTCTCTTTTTTTAATTCTCCAAAAAGAAATTCCTTACACAATCCACATATTGATGGTCTTCTTGAACAATGTGCTCAAAGAGCCAATCGCTAAGTAACTGTGTCAATAATGGTGCAACATTTTGACCACTTTTGAACTTATCTTCCAAGTCTGATAATTTTTTACAAAACGCCTGATGACTTTTTTTATGTTCATCCAAATATTGGTAGCCCGAATCAATCAGTAAAGATTCTTCAAAAGCAAAATGAGTAAGGGTGTATTCAACCAGTTTAACTAAGATTTTTTCAACTTGCTTTCTTTCGATATTCTGATCAGTGGCTTCATGCAGTTCATTAATATACTTAACAATTCTTTGGTGTTGTCCATCAATGACGGTTATGCCTGTATTAAACTTTTCTTCCCATTGCAATTTATTCATATTGGCTGCCTATTTAAAAATTTTGAAATTAACGAGCTAAACCAGCCTTCTTTTTTAGCTATATGCATTTTCTTTTGCACTAATGAAGAAAAGTCCTTGTCATCATTTTTAATGTGATTGACCAACCACGTTTTAAGCGTGATTAATAATTCATAAGTTATGTCTTCGCCTTGTTCAAATCTAGCCACATAGCTGGCTACTTTTTTAACAAAAAGTTTATGCACAAGCTTGTGTGCTTTAACAAAAGGATAACCACACTCTTCCATCAACTCTTCTTCAAAGGCAAAGTGAGAAATCGTATAATCCACCAATTGTTGTAAAATTGTGTAAATCTCTTCTCTGTTATTATCATTATTCAACACCAATAACTGATTGATGTAATCGACGATTCTTTTGTGCTGCCTATCAATTGGAGGAACCCCAATTTCCAAATCAACACCCCATTTTATGGCTTTCACTGCTTTAAATACCTTTGATTTTCTTTAATAGAGTGTATTTTAATTCATTACATGATTTTCAATCTTGACAAGAGTCAAGGCGCCGTATGTTAATCAAATTTCATAGTCTATTTTGTATTTCATCAATTGTTACTAAAATGATAACTCCAGCTGTAGTCTAATTATTTTCGTATCACTATTGTTATCCTGCTTTAGCAAGGAAAAATCACTTTGCACTTTTAAATTGTGAACACAATATATTTTGATACACCAATAATGTGCTGTCTTATGATATAATTAATTGAACTCATCTAAAATGGTATTAATTATTAGATATGATGTTTTGACCTGTCCATCCTAATCTACGTGGATTATGAAAGGCAGTATAATATATTGTCTTTGCATACCATAATTTAGAGGACAGGTCATGAACCATATTACCAAACTATTAGA
>Ga0256840_1004209_pt1 | contig 10945 bp, 11 predicted proteins | sample 355202metaG_FD_185969 | JGI IMG/M metagenome (GOLD analysis project Ga0256840, IMG submission 185969) | Hydrothermal vent microbial communities from Mid Atlantic Ridge, Atlantic Ocean - 355-202 | ecosystem: Environmental > Aquatic > Marine > Hydrothermal vents | place: Atlantic Ocean: Mid...
GGGTTATGCATGACTATATTGCAGATAGAGGCAAGCCAACCGAAGCAGATTTAGGCCGCTACCTGCTTACTAAACAAGAACAGCATAAATATGAATTCAAAGTCCCCAGCTTACGCAATATTGAACTGACCTCACCCTACTTTCATGATGGGCAAACTAAAACGCTAGCATCAGCTGTACAAAAGATGGCCTATTATCAATTAGATGTAGAGCTACAAAAAAATGAAATAGACTTAGTTGTCAGCTTTCTCAAAACATTAACGGGACAATTAATACCGTGAAAGCTAGCAACCTTTTTCAGCAAACGGCTATTAGTCTTTTAGCACTGGGGGTGTTAATAGCTCTTTTGTATACCAATACACTCAACCATTCAGAGCTTGAAAATAAACTGCGTCATTTATCTAAGCAAGCAAATTTATTAAACTTAAAAATAAACCAAACGGTGCTTTCACATCAACTGGGCATCAAAAAAAATTATGACCTTCTCAGCCAACAGCTAACTGAGCTTAAATCAATTCAACAGGCATTAAAACAACTCGAAGGCAAGGTTCATAGGCTAAACCATCAAGGCATAACTGAGGCGTTTAAACTTTTCAATCAACAGGTTGATAACAAAGCCCAATTAATTGAAAGCTTTAAGTCGCACCATGCGCTCTATAATAGTGCTCTACATTTTTGGCTAAAACGTATTCAAGAAAGCAAACCCAACCCTACAACAAACTTAGCAGCACACTCCTTTATCTTGCAGTTACAACAGGCTATATTTCAAAATTCAGCTCATTCCACGTTATTTGCTATTGATAAGGCGCAGTTGCCAGCTCAATTTATTAATACCCCTCTTCTAAAAAACCTAGCTCAACAAGCCCAGAGACTTATTATGACTGATAATATAACCAAGGAATATGCCATGAAGATATGTGCTAACAAAACCGCATTGGCCTTTGCTCAGTTAGAACAAGAAATATCACTGTACTATAGGCAAGAGCATAAAAAATATCGAGCTATAGAAAATATTTTATTCCTGTTTACCCTTTTAAGTGCCACTTATATTACACTTAGGTCACTAGCAACAAATAGATTACCAAAATAGCTCCCATGCTCCGGCATCACTGCCATTAATTTAGGATAACAGGTAGGATGTGCTGAGGAACGAAACGCATCTTTACAGCTGATGCGCTTCCTGTCGTCAGCACATCCTACAGCAAATTGCTGCAACCGAAATAGATAGTATCTAATAACATGATTCACACGCTTTATATTGAAGAAAATATCCGCCAACATCCTCGCACTCTTGAAGTCTGTGAACGTTTTCCTAAAGCCAGGAAAGTTATCTGTGAACGTTATGGTGAGGTTTTTAACCCTAAGGCTCAAAACTTTCGCCTACAAAAACAACAACCTGCTTTAATATTAGCGGAAAAATATAAGAACTTTGCACTCCCAGCCCCTCCTGGTTATAACATCGGGGCAAAAAAGAACTATTACTTCTCTCATATGCTTAATTGTTTATATGATTGTCGATATTGTTTTTTACAAGGCATGTATCAATCGGCAAACTATGTTTTTTTTATTAATTTTGAGGATTACCAACAAGAAATCCAACAAATCTGTCAAGCATCTCCTAATGAACCTATTCATTTTTTCTCAGGTTATGATTGTGACAGTTTGGCATTAGAGCCGATGACCGGGTTTGCAGACCAGTTTTTACCTTTTTTTGCTGACATTCCTAATGCCTGGCTAGAATTAAGAACTAAAAGCACTCAAATTAGAAGCTTATTAAACAGAACCCCCGACCCTCAAACGATTGTTGCTTTTAGCTTATCACCGGATGAGATTGCCACTAAAGTTGAAGATAAAGCCCCAACACTTGCTCGTAGACTGGATGCGCTATGCAAATTACAAGAACAAGGTTGGCCTGTTGGCTTACGCTTTGACCCTTTAATCTATCAAACAGATTACCAACAACAATATAAACGTTTCTTTGAACAAGTTTTTAGCCGTATCACACTAAAGTCTCTACATTCTGTTAGCTTAGGCGTGTTTCGTTTACCCGAAAAATACTTTAAAAAAATACACAATTTATACCCTGAAGAAACACTTTTTGCCAGCCCACTTGAAACTAAAAATAAAGTCACTTCTTATAAAGCTGAGCTAGAGCAAGAAATGTTGCAATACTGTACTGAACTTTTATTGTCCTATATCCCCGAGTCTAAATTCTTTCCATGCACACTATAAAAAGGACCTTACTGGTCACAGGGGCGAGTTCTGGCATTGGCCGAGCCATTGCCAAACAATTATTACACGCAGGCCACATGGTGATTGGTAGCTCTAGGGACTGTAATAAATTTATTGTTGAACATGAAAATTTCAGTTCCATTGAGTTAGACTTAGCTCAACTTAAACAACTCCCTGCTAAGTTAAAAACTTTAGAAAAAACATTTCCCGCTTTAGATGGGGTGATTTTTTCAGCTGGCTACGGACAATTTGGTGCAGTAGAACAATTTTCATTTGCTCAAATTGAACAAATGATAACGGTAAATTTCACTAGCCAGGCTGTTATTACCCGAGCATTGATCCCTAATTTAAAAAGAAAACCGCATAGTAATCTCATTTATATCGGTTCAGAAGCTGCCTTAAAAGGCAGCAGAAAAGGCTCTATTTACTGCGCCAGCAAATTTGCCTTACGCGGGTTTACTCAAGCATTAAGAGATGAATGTGGTTCAACTAGTGTCCGCGTGTCATTAATTAACCCTGGAATGGTAAAAACTAGTTTTTTTGATAAATTATCCTTTCAACCAGGCGATGCAGATACTCATCGCCTTATTGCAGAGGATATTGCCGAAACTGTCAGTTTTATACTAAACTCAAGGAGTAATATAGTGATTGATGAAATCAATTTGAACCCGGCCAATAAAGTCATTCAATTTAAAAAATAATGTTTGCTAAACCTTTAGTTTATTTCGCCTATTTATTAAAAACATCGACTTATTATCAACAAAGTAAGCAGTTCTTTTATAATTTACTTGAAAACCCCCAGAGTAAAATAAAATCATATTTTGATCTTTTTATGATTTGCTTGGTTATGTTAAGTATTTTCTTTTTGGTATACAGCGTTGAACACGAGCTTAATTCCACAGGTGAGTTTTTTGAAAAATGCGTAGTGACTGTGTTCATTTCCGAATATTTATTAAGAGCTTGGCTCTATTGTGACTCTCACCGTATTATCATTAAAGAATATGAGCGCGCTGAATACTTAAATACTCGTTTCAGTGTCCTAAAAACACTCAAAAAAGTGTTCGGTAAAAAACTGGAGTATATGTTTTCTCTTTTTGCCATGATTGATTTACTGGCAATTCTACCTAGCTATCGTCCACTCAGAATATTACGAATATTACTTATTTTTCGTTTATTCAAACTATTTCGGTATTCAAATAGCATTAAAGTCTTTGCCGATGTTCTATCCAATAAACGTTTTGAACTCCTTACCCTAGCCATTCTCATGGGGTTTCTTGTTTTTATTTCGACTGTTGCTATTTATTTATTTGAGAATAATTCCAGTGGTGGCAATATCAGGCATTTATATGATGCTTTTTATTGGTCCATTGTCACTATTTCTACTGTGGGTTATGGTGATATAACCCCAGTCACTTTCGGTGGCAGGCTAGTAACAATAGCTCTTATCTTGACAGGGCTTGGCGGGTTATCTTTCTTTACCTCTATTATTGTCTCCGCCTTTAATGAAAAAATGCATACCCTGCGTGAAAATCGAACCTATGCAGAGTTAAGTCGTTTTGATAACTTTATTATTATTTGCGGATTTGGTCGTGTGGGCCAGGAAATAGCCTCAAAACTTGAAAAAGACCAGCAACCGTTTATCGTTATTGATACCGAAGATGACAATACATTACTCGCCAAAGAAAAAGGTTACCTATATATACAAGATGATGCCAGTAAAAATACAGTGTTAATCAATGCTGGTATAAATTCAGGGGCATCTTCTGTTATATGTGTCACTGGCGATGATGTGATTAATGTTTACATCACTTTAACCAGCCATTCTCTTAACCCTAAAATAAATATTATCGCCCGTGCAAATAGAGACGATAATGTCAAAAAACTTTATCAGGCTGGTGCAAGTAAGGTGATTCAACCTTTTGAAATTTCAGGCCTACTTGCCGCAGAGTATGCCGGACAACCAGTTGCTTTTGAAGCTATTCTAGGTATTTTACATGAACAAAAACAAATTCTAATGGAAACCTTAGTGGTTTACCCCAACTGTTTACTAGAGCATAAAAAAATAGCTGATATTGACTTTAAAAAAAGAAAATTAACTTTAGTTGGTGTTATTAGTTCAAATAAGATTCATTTAAAACGCCGAAATCGCTATAAAGTCAAAAACCAGCATTTTTACTTTAACCCTGAACATCAATTTGAATTACAAGCTGAAGATATGATTATTGTTCTTGGGCGGAAGTACTCTATTGAACATTTTCAAGATCAAATTGAAAAAAGTAAGCTGCGCCCCAAAAAATGAGCCCCCATCGATAATGCTAATTGTTAACCAAGCTGGGTAGTTGCGGTTATAAGCTAAAACTATTTATGTTAAACCTAAGATTGAGACCACTCCTCCCGAATGAAAAAAATAATTATTTTTGGCTACAATAATTTATCTTATGAGGCTATTTCTAGGCTTGATCAAAAGTCACATGAGGTGCTCATTGTTGAAACCGATGCGTTACTACTAAAGTCGGCAGTAGAAAAAGGCTATAAGACTAAAAAACTTGATTTTCGTAGTGACGATGAACTTAAGTCAATTGGTATTGGTCAATCCATTGATATTATTTTTTGCTTTCTACTAGAGGATTCTAAAAATGTATTTTTAACACTTTCCGCCCGTGCTATCGATAAAAACTTGGATATTATTGCCTGTGCTAGTTCCGCTCAATCAGCTGAGAAGCTAATTTCAGCAGGGGCAAATAAAATCATCGACCCTTATCAAATATGTGGACAAAAAATTTATGAACTGATCAAAAAACCAGATATTACCAATATTATTGACCATACCGTGTTTGGTCGTGATGATTTACATATTGCCGAAATTATTATTCCAATAGGTAGCTATTTAGAAAACACCTATAGCAGTCACCTAGCTTTAAATGATCAATATAATTTAGTCTTAATTGGTATCGTAGATAAAGAACTCGGTGACAACCTGCACTTTGCTATTGGAGAGAAAGACCATAAACTCGATGCAGGAGATATAATAGTTGTCTTAGGCCCTTCACGGGAAATTACAGCATTTAAACAGGAGGTATCAAATGTTTGATCTAATTAAATTTAACCCTAGAATCTGGTTTTTTCTAGGTTTTATCAGTTGTTTTTTAATGTTAGCGGTAGGGGCATATTTTCAGTTTGTTGAAGAAATGGAACCCTGCCCTCTGTGCATTTCACAGCGGATTGCTATCTTGCTAACAGGTATTGTTTTTCTGATTGCCGCCATACATAACCCGACAAAGGGCGGTATAAAAAGCTATTCCATTATCGGTACAATCACTGCACTAATAGGTGCCTGTATTTCAATTCGTCATATATGGATTCAAAACCTTCCTGCAGATGAGGTGCCTGAATGTGGCCCAGGGTTAGGCTATGTTTTTGAAAATTTTCCTTTATTGGACACCATTAAATTAATGTTTAACGGCTCAGGTGAATGTGCTGATATTTTATGGACATTCCTTGGCATTAGCATCCCTGGCTGGACTTTAGTGGCCTTTTTAGGGTTGGCTAGTTTAAGCCTGTTGCAACAATGGAATACTCCAACAGTCTCTCATCCTTCTTGAGGCTTCAAGTTCACGCAATCAAATATTAAGGAACGAGTATTATTAAACCCTCGTTCCTAACTCGCTCATTTTAAAATAGAATCACTCTACTATGATAAAAACACCTCTATTATTAAGCCTGTTTTTGAGCTCTTGCTCAATGATAAGCACAACAGATAGCACAAATATACAACAAGCTATTAATGGCTCGCATCGTTCTGAACAGCATAAAAGTCGTGACCAATACCGGCATCCCCAACAAACACTGGAGTTTTTTGAGGTTAAAGCTAATATGTCAGTAGTTGAAATTTGGCCAGGAGGAACGGGTTGGTATACAGAAATTTTAGCGCCTTTACTCAAAGATGAAGGCACATTCTATGCTGCACATTACTCAGCGAATTCGGGCATCCCTTATTTCACTAAAAACTTAAAAAAATTTAGTGCCAAAATTAATGCTCAACCTGAAATATATGGTAAAACAATTGTTACTGCATTACAGCCACCAGAATATCTAACGATTGCCCCTAACAACTCAGTCGACAGAATACTTACTTTCCGTAATGTGCATAACTGGATGAAAAACAACCAAGCAGACACTATTTTTAAAACGCTATTTGACACCTTAAAAGTAGGTGGAATACTTGGAATAGTTGAGCATCGCGCGGTAGCAGGAAGTAATCAAGACCCTAAAGCATTATCAGGCTATGTTACTGAGCAACATGTTATTGCTCTGGCTAAAAAGGCAGGGTTCACTTTTGTCGCTAAATCTGAAATAAATGCCAATACCAAAGACAGTACCCTCCATCCTAAAGGCGTATGGACATTACCCCCCTCTTTACGCTTAAAGGATCAACACAGAGAAAAATATTTAGCCATTGGTGAAAGTGATCGAATGACCCTCAAATTTGTAAAGCAACACCTGTAAATACAAAGTTTTCTGATGTTATACACAAAACCACAAATATTGACTTGTGTTTGTCACAAACCTTTACAAAAAAGACACTTGACTAATGTATGTCATTGATAAAAAACAACTAATAAAAAAGTATCAATTTTACACAATTTAACCTAAAGCCAGTAAAAACAGGTATTTCCATCAGTTAATAAGCATTAATCCACAGAGTTATCCACAGGTTCTGTGGGTAACTTAATTTATTCAATGACACTAAGCACTTAGCGTATATTCATCAAAAAATTAGTAGCTGCCGCTCTTAACCCCTTCTTCCTAGCTGGGGAGGGTAGTTACAAAAAATATATTAATTAATGACTAATCCACCTGAGAAAAAATATTGATTATTCAAGTCGCTATTGCTATTCCTGTTAATTGTTTATTTGACTATTTAGCACCTGAAGAAATCACCACTATTACTCCTGGCACCCGTGTTTTAGTCCCTTTTGGAAAAGCACAGAAAGTAGGCTTTGTTGTCTCTTCACTAGAAAAGGCTGAAGTAAACATAGAGCGCTTAAAATCGATTATTGAAATCCTTGATTCGACTTCATTAATTAGCCAAAAAGATTTCCAGTTATTAACTTGGGCAAGCCGTTATTACCATTACCCTTTAGGGGAAGTGCTAAGTGCCGCCTTCCCTGTTTCACTCAGGAAAGGGAAAAAAGCTCAACTTATTCAGGAAAAGCATTATAAACTCTCGGCAAAAGGTGAGTGTTTAAACCCCGATCAACTAAAAAAAACACCCAAACAAAAACAAATATTTGAATTGTTTTTACCCCCAACGCTCAGTTTATCCAGCGCTCATTTGACTCAACTTGATAAGAACTGGCGCTCAGCTGTTAAAACTTTATTAGAAAAAGATTTACTGACCCTAGAATTTCAACCTAAAACAACTATTCAGACTCCCGTTAAAAAAGAAACGGCTCTACAAGCTAACGAGCAACAATCCCAAGCTATTAGTCAATTAACTAAACAAATAGGTCAGTTCTCAGTTTCTTTACTAGAAGGTGTTACCGGCAGCGGTAAAACCGAGGTCTATATGCAAGTGATACAGCAAGTCCTTGATTTAGGCCTGCAAGTGCTGGTTTTAGTCCCTGAGATAACCTTAACACCTCAACTGGAAGACCGCTTTAAACAACGTTTTTCTGTTGCCTTATCCCGCTCCCATTCTAAACTCACTGAAACACAGCGGCATAGTGCTTGGTTAGAAATGCAACAAGGCCATAGCTCAATCCTATTAGGCACCCGCTCGGCATTATTCACCCCGCTAATAAGACCTGGCCTTATTATTTTAGATGAAGAGCATGACTCCTCTTTTAAGCAACAGGAAGGCTTTCGTTTTTCAGCCCGTGATTTAGCTATCGTACGAGGAAAACTACTCAATATTCCCGTTATATTAGGCACTGCTACACCCTCATTAGAGAGCTTATATAATGCCCAAAATAAACGCTATAAGCTGCTGCATTTATCTGAAAGAGCCGGTGTCGCCATCAAACCTAAATTTTTATTATTTGATATTCGTAATCAAAAATTACAGGATGGGATTTCCGAGCCTTTAATTACCCATATCAAAAAAACTTTAGCTAAAAAAGAACAAGTATTACTGTTTTTAAATCGCCGAGGCTTTGCCCCCGTACAAATATGTCATTCATGTGCTTGGGTAGCGCGTTGTCATCATTGCGATACCAGCTTAGTTATTCACTATGATGAAAAACGTTTGCGCTGTCATCATTGTGGTTATCAACAATCGTTAACAATACAGTGTCCTTCGTGTAAAACAGGAGAGCTTAAAGCATTAGGCCTAGGAACAGAGCGGGTAGAAAAAAGGCTTTATGAACTATTTCCTGATAAAAAAATAGTCCGCTTAGATAGAGACTCCACACAACGTAAAGGCTCACTAGAAAACCATCTTGAGCAAATCAATCAAGGAAAAGTTGATATTATTTTAGGGACACAAATGTTAGCCAAAGGCCACCATTTCCCCAATGTGACTTTAGTGGCTATTTTGGATATCGACAGTGGTTTATTTAGTATTGATTTTCATGCCACTGAAAAACTGGCTCAGCTGATTATCCAGGTAGCTGGACGCGCTGGACGCGCAGAAAAACCAGGAAAAGTTATTTTACAAACCCGACAGCCTGAACATCCTTTGTTAACTATTTTGCTCAAACAGGGTTATAACAGCTTTGCTCAGTCCGCACTTGCTGAGCGGCAAAAAGCGATGTTACCACCCTATAGTTCTCAAGCATTATTAAGAGCCTATGCAGCAAACCCTATCGAGCCGCAAACCTTATTAAACAAAGTCTGTGAGATGATTAAAAGCATGAGCAATCATAATACCTTGGTATTAGGGCCTGTTAGCGCGCCCATGGCAAAACGTGCAGGTAATTATCATTTCCAGTTATTATTACAAAATAATCAGCGAAAAAACCTGCAATTATTGTTAGACCAACTTATTCCTGAATTATACCGACTCAAAGAAGCTAAAAAGGTACGCTGGTCTTTAGATATTGATCCTGTTGATTTGTATTAAGGCAATGGGTAATAAACTGCCAGGTTTCACCACCCAAATAGCTCCCAAATTCCGTGACGCTGGAGCGTCACAAGCTGCATTCCCACGCTGGAGCGATGGGAACGATGAGCTAGGGGAGTTACCTTACCGTGGTTTTAATACTTAACTTAATTTCACCCTTCCTTATTAAAAAGAGCTAATCAATTGAATCAATCCATAAAAGCTATTATTGTCTTTCTTGTTATTATTTGGGGGAGCTATTTTTTATCTTTTCTATTTCCGCTACAGCAGTTTGGTCTAATACCTAGGTCTATATCAGGTCTACCGGGTATTGTTTTCGCCCCTTTTTTACATGGCTCTTTATCCCATCTAATAGGCAACTCTATCAGTTTTACTATTTTTGCTCTGGTTTTGGCCTTGCTCGAAGGAAACAAAATGTTTTCAAAAATGGTTTTGATGTTATTAATTGGAGGAGCATTAACTTGGTTAATGGGTCGAAGTGCCATTCATATTGGTGCTTCTGGACTGATATTTAGCCTTTTTGCTTACCTTTTATTCGCTGGGTGGTTTTCTAAAAAAATAAAATATATTGTGGTTTCAATCGGTTTAATATTTTTTTATAGCGGTATGATTTTTGGCGTTTTACCCTCGACCCCAGGCATTTCTTGGGAAGGACATTTGTTTGGATTTATTGCTGGGGTTATTGTTGCCAAGATATATCACAAAAACAAGGTTACTAAGAAATGAAAATTTAATAATATTTTGGCTTATTAAACTCTCACCCCTTATTAAGGAACATGCATGCATGGATGTAGTAAAGCAGATATTGCAGGAGCAAATATCTGCCCATGCACGTAGATAGAGCAATGCAGGAGCAATTGCCGAGGGCGGGCGCTCCTACAGTACTCTCGACTTAATGCTGGTATAACAAACTATTTTGATCGGTTATTTATCTTTTCTATATCGGTCTAAAATTGAGGCTGCTGAAGATTGGTTGCCAATAACCCCTGCTGCAGCCAGTTTGTCTTTTAAATTACCGCCATTTTCCTCTTTTGCTAATTCACGCGCAGATTTCATTTTATCTTTACGTTTTTGCTGTTTGGCTTTTATGCGCTCCATTGAGACAGAAGCTGAACGTAATGATGAGTTTGTTCCTGAGAACTGAGCAGCCGTTGCTTCGCTTGCTTTTTGAGCGGCTTCTGTTGATTTTACAATCGAAACTTCACGCTTTAATGCTTCCATCTGTTTTGCTGAATCTTTAATAATTCCTTTTAATTCTTTGACTTGTTCATTATAAGAGTCAAGAACCGCCTGATTACTGTCTAGGTCTGTTTCTAATTCAGCTAACTTTTCAGCTGTTTCCATCGCAAGCTCTTCATTATTAGCGTCTAATAGTTTGGCAATTGCTTCACTATATTCACCAACACTGGCCTTTAAATCATCAACTTTTCGAGCAATTCTTTTTTGCTCGGCCATAACATCAGTTAGTGATTCTTTTGCTTTGCGCTGACTTTCTTCAGCCTGTCTAATTTCTTGTTCCATAATACGAATACCTTGTACATCAACAAAGGCATCATTTGCTTCATTTCCGTAACCTTTTAGAGTATTGAATACGTTATTTAAAAATCCCATGATAATCTCCTATTAGGCCTTAATTAAAAATTGTTGGCA
>Ga0256840_1004210_pt1 | contig 10945 bp, 6 predicted proteins | sample 355202metaG_FD_185969 | JGI IMG/M metagenome (GOLD analysis project Ga0256840, IMG submission 185969) | Hydrothermal vent microbial communities from Mid Atlantic Ridge, Atlantic Ocean - 355-202 | ecosystem: Environmental > Aquatic > Marine > Hydrothermal vents | place: Atlantic Ocean: Mid...
AAAAAGACCTTATTTAACAATTCCTGAATGGAGTGTTGAAGATCTTGAAGCTGATATTACTAAAATTGGATTATCTGGTTCCCCTACGAAAGTTAAAAGTATAGAGAATATTGTATTAACATCAAATGAAGCTAAAATATTAAGTGATTCAGATACTGATATTGAGATGATGATTAAAGAATTAATTGAACATCACACTATAGGGTAGTGTTAAAACTTTAAAATTTAAACAGATGAAAAGTGTATTAGTCTATTGTGAAGTTGAAAATCAAAAAGTAGCAGGTATAAGTCAAGAGTTATTATCAGCAGGAAAACGTTTAGCTCAAAAATTAGATTGCCCTTTAGAGGCAATGATTTTTGGAAAAGAGTTGAAGAATATTGAAAATCAAATAGCTCCTTATGGTGTAGATAAGTTGTTTGTAGGTGATGACACAAAATTAGAGCCATACAGAACATTACCCCATGCAGCATTGGCAACGGAAGTATTAAAAAAAGAAGACCCTCAAATTGTGTTGTTTGGAGCTACCTCAGTAGGAAGAGATTTGGCACCAAGAATTGCATCAGCCGTTAATTGTGGATTAACAGCCGATTGTACCGTTTTAGATATTGGTGACCATTTTGTAAAAAAAGAGAAGAAAGAATATAAAGATTTACTGTACGCAATTCGCCCAGCCTTTGGGGGAAGTATTATGGCAAATATCATCAATTGGGATATGCACCCTCAAATGGCAACAGTTAGAGAAGGTGTAATGAAAAAAGAAATTTTTGATAAAAACTATATTACAGAAGTTGTAAATATTGATGTTGATAAAATTGTGAAAGAAGAAGATTTTGTGGTAAAAATTATTGAACGTCATATTGAAGAATCTGATGTAAATCTTAAAGATGCACCTATAATTGTTGCCGGAGGATATGGAGTTGGTTCAAAAGAAAATTTTCAACACTTACAAGATTTAGCCGATTTGTTAGGAGGTGAGGTTGGAGGTTCAAGAGCAGCGGTTGATGCAGGTTTTATTGATCACGACCGTCAAATTGGACAAACAGGTACCACCGTACGTCCAAAATTATATATTGCAGCAGGAATTTCAGGCGCAATCCAACATACAGCAGGAATGCAAGATTCATCATTAATTATTTCAATTAATAATGATGCTGAAGCTCCTATAAATAAATTAGCAGATTATGTAATTAACGGAGATTTAGCCGAAGTAATTCCTAAAATGATTAAATACTATAAAAAGAACGCTAAATAATAGCAATTAAAATAAATGAGTTTTAGTAAAACTTAAAAACATAAAAAAGTATATAATGGATAATTTTTTTAAAGATACTCCGGATTTTAAATTCCATTTAGAACATCCTTTGGTTCAAAAAATTGTAAAGTTAAAAGAAAAGAATTTCAGTGAATCAGAAAAATACGATTTTGCTCCACTAAATCATATTGACGCTATTGATTCCTATAATAAGATATTAGATATTGTAGGTGATATTTGTGCAGGAACAATTGCGAAAAATGCTGAATCTGTTGATATTGAAGGTCCACACATAGAAAATGGAGCAGTAATTTATGCCAAAGGTACTACAGAAAATTACCAAGCCTTGTATAAAGCTGGTTTAATTGGAATGGCATTGCCAAGGAAATATGGAGGTTTAAATTTTCCTTTACTTCCTTATGTTATGGCAGCAGAAATGGTTGCGAGAGCTGATGCTGGATTTGCAAATATTTGGGGATTACAAGATTGTGCTGAAACAATTTATGAATTTGGCTCAGAAGAGCAAAAAGAAAAGTATTTACCTAGATTTAATCGAGATGGAGTTACAGCAGCAATGGTATTAACTGAACCTGATGCCGGGTCAGATTTGCAATCAGTAAAACTTAGAGCTATCTTTAATGAAGAAAAAAATACGTGGATTCTTAACGGTGTTAAAAGATTTATTACCAACGGCGATGCTGATATTTCATTGGTATTGGCTAGGTCAGAAGAAAACACAACAGATGCAAGGGGGTTATCTATGTTTATTTACGATCGTAACAACCATGCTGTTGAAGTAAGGCATCTTGAAAAAAAACTAGGAATTAAAGGTTCTCCAACTTGTGAATTGGTTTTTAAAGATGCACCTGCTGAACTGGTGGGTAAAGAACGGTTTGGGCTGATTAAATATGTAATGGCATTAATGAACTCTGCTCGTTTAGGAGTTGGAGCACAATCTATTGGGATTGCAGATGCCGCCTATAGAGAAGCTTTAAAATATGCTGAGGAAAGAGCACAATTTGGAAAGATAATTGTAAAATTTCCAGCTGTATATGAAATGATAACCAATATGAAGGTTAAAATAGATGCTTTACGTTCTTTATTATATGAGACAACTAGTTTTGTAGATATTTCTAAAGTGTATGAAGATGTTATGAAAGAGAGAAAATTAGAAAAGGAAGAGAGAATGGAAATGAAAGCCTATTCAAAATTAGCAAGTGTATTTACGCCACTTATAAAACTAATGGCAAGTGAAACATGCAACAGAATAGCCTACGATTCCTTACAAATACATGGCGGTACTGGTTTTATGAAAGATTTCCCAATTGAGCGTATTTACCGCGATGCAAGAATTACATCTATTTATGAAGGAACTTCTCAATTGCAGGCAGTTGCTGCTATAAAAGGAGTAACAACTCATGTGTTTTTGGAACAAATTAAAAAGTATGAAAGTGAAGTTTCTGAAGATAATAGTTTGTTAAAGAAAAAACTTCAAAAAATGACTGATGCTTATGAAGAGGTTTCCGAAAAAATTATTGAAATAAATAATACAGAATTACTAGATTTCCATTCAAGGCGTTTGGTTGAGATGGCAGGTAATATTCTAATGGGATATTTGTTAGTTTTAAATAGTCAACGAGATAAAAAATTCAATAAATCTGCTGAATTGTATTTAAATTTAATACAATCTGAAAACAGCGAAAAATACAATTATATAACGAATTTTGAAATTGAAAATTTAGAATTGTATAAACTTGAAGGATTTAATGATGTAGAAGTATCAGTTTAACAATACTTAAATTTATAAAAAGAGTAAAAAGGCTGTCTGAAAAGCAATTATACTTGTCATTTTGAACAAAGTGAAAATCTCAACATCTTGATATATAAGTGTTTAATTTTAAGAAGATTCTTTGTTTACATTCAGAATGACACTTTTAGACAGCCCCTTTTTTTGAATGTAGAAGTATAAAATAATTAAAATTGCCCAAGTTTTAATTCCTTAAAATACCTTAACTTTGAAATTGTAAAATAAACCACATTTGGAGTTACAGTTTTCTATAATTATCCCTGTATTTAACAGACCGCAAGAAATTGCTGAATTGTTACAAAGTTTAACAGAGCAAACATATTCAAGTTCTTTTGAAGTTATTATTGTTGAAGATGGATCAACTGAGAAATCAGATGAAATTGTTTTGAAATATAAGAACCTATTAAATGTAAATTATTTCTTTAAACAAAACAGTGGAGCAGGAGCCAGCCGTAATTATGGAATGGAGCGTGCAACAGGGAACTATTTTATAATCTTTGATTCAGACTGTATTATTCCACCTCATTATTTAAAAGAAGTAGCAAGTGCTTTGGATGAAAATTATACTGATGCTTATGGTGGTGCTGATGCAGCTCATAAGTCTTTTACAATTATTCAAAAGGCAATTAATTACAGTATGACATCTTTTTTAACCACAGGAGGAATTAGAGGCAATAAAAAAGCAGTAGATAAATTTCAGCCTCGCAGTTTTAATTTTGGAATTTCAAAAAAAGCATTTGAAAAAACGAAAGGTTTTAGTGATATGAAAATAGGAGAAGATATTGATTTAACCTTTAGGCTATGGGAACATAATTTTAAAACACAATTTATTGAAAAAGCTTTTGTATATCACAAAAGAAGAACTACGTTTCAACAGTTTTTTAAACAAACGTTTGCCTTTGGTAAGGCAAGACCATTTTTGAATAAAAAATATCCAAAAACAGCAAAAGTTACTTATTGGTTTCCTTCCGTGTTTATGGTACTTTTTTGTTTTTCAGCAATCATTTTCTTTCTAGGAATTAAAATATTTCTATGGTTTTTTATAATTTATTTTAGTCTAATTTTTATAGATTCATTTTTTAAAAACAAAAAAATATCCGTAGCTGTAGTAAGTGTTTTTACAACACTTGTTCAATTTACAGGCTACGGATTGGGTTTTGTAAAAGGTTTATTTTCTAGTAGAATTATTTAATTTAAATTGTTTAGCAATGGTAGCTAGTTCTTTATCATTTAAGTGAGAAGTTTCTTTAAGTTTATAAATAAATGCAGCAACTTCATCATCAGTGGCAGGGCAACCAATGTTTCCTCCTTTTTCTTTTAAAACGAATTCATTTTTAACCATTTTAGAATCAGCTAGTAAATTTCCATTACTGTCAAAAATTAACCAAAAAGGCACTCCTTGTCTATCTCCTCCATATTTTTTTAAAAAATCTTCGGAACCAGCGTTTTCTAAATGTTTTTTATTTTTAGATTCAAGAACAACCAGATGTTTTATTACATAATTTTTGTTAAATAATTGTTTTGTTGAAGCAGCATCCATTGAAGCATCCATTTTTTTACAGTTACTACACCAAGATGCACGAAAGATAATAAACACATTTTTGTTTTCCTGCTTGGCTTGTTCTAATGATTTTGTAAAAATTTGTTGAGTTGTTGCTGTTTTTTCTTGAGCAAAACTAGAATTAGAGATAATAATAGCTAGTGTAATTGTTAAAATTGATTTGATTTCCATATAGTTAGTGTTAAATTTAGTTGTTATTTTTTCAAAAAAAAAGTTGAGAATTACTCAACTTTTTTTTTGCCTTTGCTAATTTTAATAGTCAGTTCGTTTTTCTCCTTATCTAAATCCATAAAAATAGAATCTCCTTCGTTTAATTTTGAATTTACAATTTCTTCAGCCAAAGTGTCTTCAATATATTTTTGAATTGCTCGTTTTAAAGGTCTTGCACCATATTGTTTGTCAAAACCTTTATCAGCGATGTAATCTTTTGCTTCTTCTGTTAATTGAAGATTGTATCCTATATCTTCAATACGTTTAGTTAGTTTACTTAATTCAATATCAATAATTGAGTGTATGTCTTCACGTTCTAAAGCATTAAAAACAACTACATCATCAATTCTATTTAAAAATTCTGGAGCAAACGATTTTTTCAGTGCATTTTCGATTACACTTTTTGCATGAGCATTGGCTTGTGAAGCTTTTGCTGCTGTTCCAAACCCAACGCCAGCACCAAAATCTTTTAATTGTCTGGAGCCAATATTAGAGGTCATAATTATAATAGTATTTCTAAAATCAATTCTTCTTCCAAGGCTATCAGTAATAAAACCATCATCTAATATTTGCAGTAACATATTAAAAACATCTGGATGTGCTTTCTCAATTTCATCTAATAAAACAACGGCATAAGGTTTGCGTCTTATTTTTTCAGTTAACTGCCCACCCTCTTCATAGCCAACATAACCAGGAGGAGCACCAATTAAACGAGAGATAGCAAATTTTTCCATGTATTCGCTCATATCAATTCTTACTAATGCATCTTCACTGTCAAATAATTCAGTAGCAAGCACTTTAGCAAGTTGTGTTTTACCAACTCCAGTTTGACCTAAAAATATAAATGACCCAATTGGCTTATTTGGATCTTTAAGTCCAACTCTGTTTCTCTGAATTGCTTTTACAACCTTAGAGACAGCTTCGTTTTGGCCAATAACTTTACCTTTAATAAGTTTTGGTAAATCGTGTAATCTTTTACTTTCTGCTTCAGCAACTCTGTTTACAGGAATTCCAGTCATCATTGAAACTACTTCGGCTACATTGTCTTCTGTAACAACTTCTCGATTTAATTTTGAAGCTTCTTCCCATTTTATTTGTTCAGTAAGCAATAAATTTTCAATGCGTTTTTCATCATCACGTAGGCGAGCAGCTTCTTCATATTTTTGTCCGTTTACGGCAGCAGATTTATCTTCTTTAACTTTTTCTAATTGAGCTTCTAAGTTTAATACTTCTTTTGGAACCACAATATTGGTAATATGAATACGAGATCCGGCCTCATCCATAGCATCAATTGCTTTATCTGGTAAAAACCGATCAGTCATATATCTATTGGTTAATTTCACGCAAGCTACAATAGCTTGGTCTGTATAATCAACATTGTGATGGTCTTCATATTTATTTTTAATATTTTGTAAAATTTGAATAGTTTCATCAACCGAAGTAGGTTCTACAATTATTTTTTGAAATCTACGTTCTAAAGCGCCATCTTTTTCAATATTAGTTCTAAACTCATCTAAAGTAGTTGCACCAATACATTGAATTTCTCCACGTGCTAAAGCTGGTTTTAGCATGTTTGAAGCATCTAGAGAGCCTGTTGCACCACCCGCGCCAACAATGGTGTGAATTTCATCAATAAACAAAATAATATCTTCATTTTTTTCTAATTCGTTCATTAGCGCTTTCATGCGTTCCTCAAACTGACCACGGTATTTTGTGCCAGCAACCAAACTTGCTAAATCTAACGAAACAATACGTTTATTAAATAATATTCGTGATACTTTACGTTCAATTATACGCAATGCCAAACCTTCTGCAATGGCTGATTTACCAACTCCGGGTTCGCCAATTAACATTGGGTTGTTCTTTTTTCTACGACTTAAAATTTGAGAAACACGTTCAATTTCTTTTTTTCTACCTACAACTGGATCTAGTTTTCCTTCTTCGGCTAAACGTGTTAAATCACGACCAAAGTTATCTAAAACAGGTGTTTTAGATTTTTTATCAGAAGGTTTGTTGCTCTTAGATTGTTCAAATGGATTTTGCTTTGGTGTGTCAAAATCATCATCAGAGGTGTTTTCAGCTTTAGGCAAATCTAATTCTTGATCAGAAAATAATTGTTTAAAAACGGTTTTGGTATCATTATAACTAACGCCAAAATTATGTAATAACTTTGTAGTTGGATCATTTTCATTACGTAAGATGCACAATAATAAATGTGCAGTATTCACAGAATCACTTTGGTATAGTTTGGCTTCTAAAAAAGTAGTTTTTAGCGCTTTTTCAGCTTGACGCGTTAAGTGTATACTTTTCTTTTCATTAGATAAATCTATTGAGGAGTTGGCGGGGCTAAGTATTTCAATTTTTTTACGCAAGTGATCTAGATTAACCTCTAATGAGTTTAAAATTTCAATTGCCTTACCATCACCCTTTCTTAATATACCCAACATCAAATGTTCAGTGCCAATAAAATCATGGCCTAATCGTATAGCTTCTTCCTTGCTGTAGGTTATTACATCTTTAACTTTTGGTGAAAAATTATCGTCCATAGTTTTCTGTTTATACGGTAAAATTAACTGATTTTTTTCTTTTTTTTAAACAAAAAGGCTACCAGTTTTATTTATTTTATAGAAATAGTTATTTTTTATGATTAAAAATTGCTGAAAATCAACCTTTTAAAGCGTATTTTTTCAACCCTTTATTGTTGATAAATATTACAAAAACAAGACGAGAAATAAGTTGTAAAAATGTTAAAAATTGTATATTGCTTTGTTAAAATTTAAACACTAAAATAAAATCAAAAATTTATGGCAGACGGTGAAAAATTAATACCAATTAACATTGAAGATGAAATGAAATCTGCTTACATTGATTATTCAATGTCAGTAATTGTTTCAAGAGCACTACCCGATGTACGAGATGGTTTAAAACCAGTACATAGAAGGGTTTTGTTTGGTATGCATGAATTAGGAATAAAAGCAACAGGGTCTTATAAAAAATCAGCAAGAATAGTTGGGGAAGTATTAGGGAAGTATCACCCACACGGTGATACATCGGTTTACGATTCAATGGTACGTATGGCACAAGAATGGAGTGTACGCTATATGATGGTTGATGGGCAAGGAAATTTTGGTTCGGTTGATGGAGATAGCCCGGCAGCAATGCGTTATACAGAGGTTCGTATGCGAAAAATATCAGAAGATATGCTTTCTGATATTGAAAAAGATACGGTAGATCACAAATTAAACTTTGATGATACTCTAAAAGAACCTACCGTTTTGCCAACTCGAATTCCAAACCTATTAGTTAATGGAGCATCAGGAATAGCAGTTGGTATGGCGACCAATATGGCGCCTCATAATTTAACAGAAGTTATAAATGGAACACTGGCTTATATTGAAAATAGAGAAATAGAAATCTCTGAGTTAATGCAGCATATTAAAGCTCCTGATTTTCCTACCGGAGGTATAATCTATGGATATGAAGGTGTTAAAGATGCATTTGAAACAGGAAGAGGTAGAATTGTTATACGAGCAAAAGCTACCATAGAAGAAGTTCAAGGACGAGAGTGTATTATTGTTACTGAAATTCCATATCAAGTTAATAAAGCAGATATGATTAAAAAAACTGCTGAATTAGTAAATGATAAAAAACTAGAAGGTATCGCGAATATTCGGGATGAATCAGATAGAAATGGAATGCGAATTGTTTATATTTTAAAACGTGACGCAATACCAAATATAGTTTTAAATAAATTATATAAATACACCAGTTTACAAACTTCGTTTAGTGTAAATAATATTGCATTGGTTAATGGACGTCCAGAGCAATTAAATTTAAAACAATTAATTCATTATTTTGTTGAACACAGGCATGAAGTAGTTGTTAGAAGAACACAGTTTGAACTTAAAAAAGCGGAGGCTAGAGCGCATATCTTAGAAGGATTAATTATAGCTAGTGATAATATTGATGAGGTAATAAAAATAATTAGAGCTTGTTCAAATGCAGACGAGGCAAGAGAAAAATTAATTGCACGTTTTGAACTGTCTGAAATTCAAGCAAAAGCAATTGTTGAAATGCGTTTACGCCAACTAACAGGCTTAGAGCAAGATAAATTGCATGCTGAATATGAAAACATAATGAAGCTCATTATAGATTTAAAAGATATATTGAGCAATGAAGCTAGACGTTTCCAAATTATTAAAGATGAGTTAATTGCAGTTAGAGATAAATACGGTGATGACAGAAGGTCTGTGATTGAATATGCAGGTGGAGATCTATCTATCGAAGATATGATTCCAAATTCTAAAGTTGTGGTTACAATTTCACATGCAGGCTATGTAAAACGTACAAATTTAGATGAATATAAGGTTCAAAATAGAGGAGGAAGAGGCCAAAAAGGTGTTTCAACAAGAACGGAGGATTTCTTAGAACATTTGTTTGTAGGTACAAATCATCAATACATGCTGTTCTTTACTCAAAAAGGAAAAGTATTTTGGATGCGTGTTTATGAAATTCCAGAAGGAGGTAAAACATCTAAAGGAAGAGCTATTCAAAACTTAATTAATATTGAGCAGGATGATGTAGTTAAAGCATTTTTGGTTACAGAAGATTTAAAAAACGAAGAATATGTTAACAGTCATTATATTATAATGGCTACTAAAAAAGGTCAAGTTAAAAAAACGTCATTAGAGCAATATTCTCGTCCTAGAACAAATGGTATTAATGCAATTACCATTAAAGAAGGAGATGAACTTTTAGAAGCTAAATTAACTACGGGTGATAGCCAAATTATGATTGGTTTAAAATCTGGTAAAGCCATCCGATTTGAAGAAAGTAAAACGCGACCAATGGGAAGGAATGCCTCAGGTGTTAGGGGAATTACTATAGCAAACAAAAATGATGAAGTTATAGGTATGATTGCTGTAAATGATCAAGAAAGTGATATTTTGGTGGTTTCTGAAAATGGTTATGGAAAAAGATCTAGTTTAGAAGATTATAGAATTACAAACCGAGGAGGTAAAGGAGTTAAAACTATAAATGTTACAGGAAAAACAGGTAACTTAGTGGCTATTAAGAGTGTAACTGATGAAGATGATTTAATGATTATTAATAAATCAGGGATTACAATCCGAATGGCTGTAGCTGATTTACGTGTTATGGGACGTGCAACACAAGGTGTGAAATTAATAAATATTAAAGATAATGATTCTATAGCTGCAGTTGCAAAAGTATTACATGAAGATGAAGAAGAAATAGTAGATACAGAAAATGGCACGGAAATTGAAAATAGTAATGAAGAGAATAATAACGAAGAGAATACAAATCAAAATCAAGAGTAAATCAATTAAAATGAAGAAACAATTATTAATTCTATCAGCTTTATTCATTAGCATGATAGCATTCGGACAAAAAAGTGAACTTAAAACTGCTGAAAAGGCAATTAAATCTGGTGATTTTACTGCGGCAATGGCTGCTATAAACAAAGCTGAAGGTTTAATAGAAACTGCAGATCAAAAAACAAAAGCTAAATTTTACTACTTAAAAGGGAAAGCATTGTATCAAAATGGATCAGATAAAGCTGATATTCAAAAGGTTGGAGATGCATTTAATCAATTAATTAATTTTGAAAACAAAACAAAATCTAAATATTCTAGTGAAGTAGGAGAATTGTTGAACAAACTTATAAGTAATATAGCTGCTAAAGCATCAGCTAGTTATAAAAAAGCTGTTCAGACTAAAGAACCAAAAGATTTTGTAAATGCTGCTAATAAATTTCATCAAGTTTTTGCATTAAGTCCAAGAGACACAACCTTTTTAGATAACGCAGCCTTAGTTTATTATTTAGGAAAAGACTATGATAATTCAATCAAAGCTTATGAAAAATTATTAGACTTAAATTATACAGGAATTACGACAATTTATAAAGCTACAAATAAGGAAGACGGTAAAGATGTTACTTTTAATGATAAAAAAGCAATGGATTTACAGGTAAAGCTTGGACTTGTTGAAAATCCTAGAACTGAAGCAAAACCATCTAGACGAGAATTTATATTTAAAAATTTAGCCCAAAATTATGCAGCTTTAGGCAAAAATGAAAAAGCTTTAGAAATTTTA
>Ga0256840_1004211_pt1 | contig 10942 bp, 9 predicted proteins | sample 355202metaG_FD_185969 | JGI IMG/M metagenome (GOLD analysis project Ga0256840, IMG submission 185969) | Hydrothermal vent microbial communities from Mid Atlantic Ridge, Atlantic Ocean - 355-202 | ecosystem: Environmental > Aquatic > Marine > Hydrothermal vents | place: Atlantic Ocean: Mid...
GGTTGTTTGTGCCAATGCACTTTCTTTTTCATTTTTTTTGGCTTCGTCAAGAGTTGTTTTATTTATTATAACATCTCTGAAATCGCCGCCTCCGTTTTTAACTAACTTTTCGTAAAATTTCCCCATATTTCCGTTATTTTTTTGATTTGTATTGCCGGAGTTTCCTCCGCATCCGATAAAAATTACAACTGCAAAAGCAACTGATACTACACTTAAAAAAACTTTTCTGTTCATAATAATAAAAATTTAAAAGTTAATAAATATAAAGTCATTTAATTATTAATTTCAATAAGCGAATTGACTGTAAAATATTCAAATTTCATAAACGTTTTCCTCCCAAACTTTTCCAAACAAAATACATTAAAGAGAAAACGGTTGATAATAAAGTTGTTATATGAAAACTATTTTGTAATAATAAAAAACGCGGCGCACCGAAAAATAAAAAGTAAATTATAAATGCGAGAATAAATTCTATGTATATTGATTTATCTTTTGCTTTCCTATGTTTTTTTTCTCCGATAAATTCTTCTTTCCATAAAACAATTGAAAAATTAATAAATAAATCGGTTATAATTAACACAGGAATATATACAAGCAAATAATTAATGCTTCCGAGATAAAAAACAGGTTTAATTTCAGCAAAAGGAATTGAAACCATAATTATAAAAAGTACGACAAATAAAACAGCAAAAAAAAGTTTATGCTTTCCGACAAATCCTTTACTCTCTTTGTTTGGTGCCAATAATTTTAAAGGTTGAAAAAGTAAAATTACTCCAAACCCGAAAAGAGGAATTAAAATAATGAAATCAATTATTTTATTCCAAGTAGTAAGTTGATTATTTGCTTCTGTTTCGGAATTTCCGAGCAGATATATCAGAAAAAGCAAACCGATAAATACCGAATAAATAAAAAGATACGTATAAACTTTATTTATTTTTTTTGTAGTAAAGAGTTTTGAAAATTGTTTTTGAATAACAGGAGAAAGTTTTACGTTTATTGCATCAATAATAACTGTAAGCATATAACTTAAAGTCCCGAGATTTAGAATATTTATTAAATTGAAATTTTCTGTTAACATAAAATATTTGCCTCAATAAATAAAAAAAATGAAAGTACTGACAAATAATAATTGCCTGCACTTTCTGATAAACAAGTTTTATTTTAAAAATTTTAAAGTCGCAAAAGTTTTTTCAATAAATTCCGTTTGTCCTTTGGCTTTTGAAGGGTCTTTACTTTTTGCAAATACGTTATTGTAATTATAATCATCATAAGTTGCAAAAATAAACACATTGTATTTTCCGCGTTTAATTGCATATACTTCAATATCGGCAGGAACCACATCGTTTGAGGTAAATTTTAATGTTCTCTTATCAAATTTATACGAATCACCTTGTCCGTATGCATCCGGAACTTTTAAATAGTCAAACTCATAATCTCCTACTTTTTTCTTGCTCCAATAACTCATATTTGAAAAGAAATTACCTGTTTGTTTTTTTATTTCTCCGGGGTCTATAAAAGGACAAAACATTGCACTTATTATTTCCGGCCACTCAAAAAACGTTTTACTGAACCGATGCGGGTTGGTAGAATACACAAACAATTGCAATAAATCTCTTTTTAATTCACCATATGTATCTAAATCAGAAGGAATTTGCCCTAATAATTGCTGAACTTGATTTTTTACTTGATCATCCGTAATAAACAAAACATTAAATACAGCAAATCCTTTCCCGCTTTTTTGTGTTTGAACTGCTTTAAACAGTTCGAAGTTACTGCTTGTTGCCCCGTTAAGTTTGTTTAAAAAACTTGATTCTCTGTCTCCTTCATTTGTTCCTATTAACTGTTCATCTTCAAGATTATCGACAACCTTTTCTATACTTACAACACCGTTTTTACTTTGATAACCGGTCATTGCAGGGAGTTGCACAATTGTTAACGAGCCGCTTGCAACGGTTTTCCCGCTTGTATAAATGGGTTTGTACTTATAAGCCTTGTCCCAATCATCCCAATACTTTTTGGTACCTGTTTTTGTATAAGCAATCATTTTTACCTGTACTTTCATATTTTTCATGCCCCTTTTTCTCGGCAAACCGCATAAATCCCAATCATTCACGGCTGTTCTTCCGTAAAAGAAATCACCGTCTTGTTTACCCGGTCTTAACAACCATTTTTCCATTTTAGGATTTGATGCCATTGATGCAACATCGCCTTTTCCCACCCAGCGAATGATACCTCTTGATTGATCATTTACGGAACGATAAAGTATTAATTCTACTTTATCATAATTTTTTACATAGCTCGGCACGGTAAATTTAATTTTTAAATTATCAAATTCCCCGCACTTAATCGTGCTCACTTTTTTCACACCGTTGGCAGTATAAAAGCTGATTGTCCCCTGTGAAAAAATCGGTAAATAAATAATTAAACTGATAATAATAATAATGCTTTTTTTCATATTTAAAAGTTTTATTGTATTAATATAATAAAAGCAAATATATATACTATTGGTTACCAAACAGTGAAAACGAGGTCATCAAAAGGTCATCATTTAGGTTTTGAGGGAAAAAATAATATACGACAGACAGTTTATTTTTATAAAAAAACTGTAATATACTTTTAAGTATAATGTAACAGGATAAAATGATATAAATAATATCAGTTAAATGTTCTATATTTGCAGACTGAAAACACAACGCAGAATTCGATTACTGACTTTTTTTAAAATTTATAAATAACAAATGGTAAAAAAAATACTTCTTACTCCGTTTCAAAAATTTGCTCGACTCGGCAGTCTCAGCGGAATGCTGCTTTTCGGAACAACAATAGCTGCATTAATTTGGGCAAACTCACCTTACGGGCATTATTATGAAAGTTTAAGACATCTCGAAACAGGGATAAGTTTTCATAATTTTGAGCTTAAAAAACCTTTAATTTTATGGATAAATGACGGCTTAATGGCAATTTTCTTTTTTCTGATAGGATTGGAATTGAAAAGAGAACTGCTTACAGGAGAAATAAATACTCTTAAAAAAGCAGCCTTTCCTTTAATGGCAGCATTAGGAGGGATAGTAATACCCATAACCTTGTATTTACTTTTAAATAAAAATCCGGAAACGGCAAAAGGTTGGGGAATACCTATGGCTACCGATATAGCCTTTGCTTTGGCTATTCTGAGCTTATTAGGGAAAAGGGTGCCTGTAAGCATTAAAATATTTTTAACTGCTTTTGCTATTATTGATGACATTGCTGCCGTTCTGGTTATTGCTGTTTTTTACAGCACAAGTATTAACTGGCTGTTTATACTGTATGCATTAATTATAATTGCCGGTTTAGCCTTGTTGTATAATAAATACAAGTATTCAAGAGAAGTCGGTATTGTTTTGGGAATCGTAACATGGTTTTTGTTTTTAAAATCAGGCATACATCCGACTATTGCAGGAGTTTTACTTGCTTTTACCATTCCCCTGAGACGAAAAATTGATACAAAGTCATTTTTAAAGCACCTCTCGGTAATATCCGATAATATTCTCAAAACATCGGAAAAAAATAAAAATAGAGGTTTCTTAGATAAAAAAGAAATGAAATATATCGACAATTTAGACGACCTAAGCTGTGCAGTGAGGTCTCCTTTGCAACACCTTGAATACAAATTGCATAACTGGTCGGCATACTTTATTCTTCCCGTCTTTGCCTTATTTAATGCCGGTGTTGTCATAAGCTCTGATTATAATTTTGATTTTTCTTTAATTACCAATATAATTATAAGTTTACCTGTCGGAAAATTTATCGGTGTTGCTTTATTCTCATATATCAGCATAAAACTTAAAATAGCAGATTTACCCTCCGGAGTTAACTTTAAACAGATACTTGGAGTTGCAGCTGTAGCCGGTGTAGGCTTTACAATGTCCATTTTTATAGCAAACTTAGGTTTTCAGGACGGTATTGTAAGTATAAACTCTGCAAAAGTCGGTATTATACTCGGATCTTTGATAGCCGGAATTTCAGGATACTTGATATTGAGATTTTCGGCTAAGAAATAAATCTTTAACAATAATTAATTAAACAGGGTGACGTAAAAGTTATGAGTGAACGAAAAACAACAAATATTTTATTGCTTATAATAGCCTTGCCTGTTATATTTTATATATTAAAAATTTTGTCGTTTATATTTATTCCGTTGATATTTTCGATGTTCATAGCCCTTTTGTTTTTACCTTTGATGAGATGGTTCAGAAAGAAAAAAATACCCCAAACGGTAAGTCTTATCTTAGTAATAATAATTATCGTTTTCTTTTTTAAATTGGCAGGTACAACCATTCAGTTTGCAGGAAAGGAAATTATAGCATCAGGAAACGAAATATTTGCAAAAGCGGAGTTAAAACTGGAAAAAATAATGCCGCCTATAGAAGCATTCTTCGGGATTGAAAGAGTTGAGGGAAAAAGTATAGTAATGTACTACCTTAAAAAAATTGACTTAGGAAAAAACTTCGGTGCAACAATAGATCTTATAGGAAATATCCTTTCAATGACTTTAATGACCGTTTTCTTCTCTATTTTGTTACTGGCAGAGTCCTTGAATTTTCAAAAAATCTTAAATACTACGATTATTCGCAGAAAGTTCTCCTCTGTTAAAGTCTTTATGCGTATAGAAAAAGATCTTATAACCTTTATAAAAGTTAAGTTTTTTATAAGTTTTTTAACAGGACTTGGATTTTCGCTTGCCTGCTATTTTTTTGATGTAAGTTTTCCCGTATTTTGGGGACTTTTGGCATTTTCAATAAATTTCATTCAAATGGTAGGCTCAATTATAGCTGTTATCTTATTGTCAATATTCGGTTTGGTTGAATTAGACGTAACGAGCACCTTATTCTTTTTCATTCTGATAATTACGTCAATTCAGATAATAATGGGCAGTATTTTAGAACCTGTATTTATGGGAAAATCTTTCTCGATAAATATCATTACTATTCTGATAATGCTGATGTTTTGGGGTTTTTTATGGGGAATACCCGGATTGATTTTAGCCGTTCCCATAACGGTATTTATTAAAATAATACTGGAACAATTTCCCAATACTAAAATTATAGCAGACCTTATGTCAGGAAAAGAGCTTGTTAAAATTAAAGATAAATAAAAATATTCACCCGTCATAAATTACTTTGGCTCTTGTAAAAACACAAAACAATCTTTAAAAAGCCCGGAAATTTCAGGTTTATTATCAAAAATTCCGAATACCGACGAGCCTGTTCCCGACATTTGGCTGTATATTGCACCCCGAGCATATAAAGTTTCTTTTATTTTCTTTATTTCGGGATAAAGTTTAAATACCGTTTTTTCAAAATCATTAATCAATTTGTATTCCCATTTTTCAACAGGCAGCTTTACAATATCCTTTACGGAAATTTCCGGCTTCCGAGGAATAATATCTTTAAATGCTTCTTTTGTACTTATGTTAATATCCGGTTTTACGATTAAAATATAATATTCAGATAAATCCAAACCGGTTTCATTGAAGATATTTCCTGTACCTTCCGCAAAAACAGGTTTATTTTTAATAAAAAACGGGCAATCACTGCCGAGTTCTCGGGCATAATTCATTAATTCACTATTCGAAATTTTAAGTTCGAAATAATCATTCAAAGCTTTAAGCATAAATGCTGCATTTGAAGAACCTCCGCCTAAGCCTGCACCAAAAGGAATAATTTTATGAAGCTGTATTTTTAATTCGGGCAAATAATATTTCTCTTTTAACAAATTGTATGCTCTCAATACCAGATTATTTTTTTCCGAAACTTCTACTTTTAAACCTGAGTTATAAAAAACAGTATCCCCTTCATTTACAACAAACTCAAGTATATCGCTCAAATTTACAGGATAAAAAACAGTTTCCAAATTATGAAAACCGTCAAGTCTTTTTTCTGTAATATTTAATCCTATATTTATTTTTGCATTAGAAAAAAAAAGCATCAAAATTTATTTTAAAAAATTAAAATCGTAAAAGCTGCATTATCAGAATGTTATTTAAACGTTAATACTTTTAATAACTTTTTATCAGATAAACTTCAATTAAAATTTATAAATTTACAAACTCTAATTAAAAAACAAAGATAAATGATTTTACTTGACTTTGAAGAACCGATAGGAAAATTACAGGAACAATTGGATAAAGCAATTGAAATAGGCGAAGAATCCGGTGTTGATGTCAGCAAAACCATCAAAGACCTGAAAAGCAAAATTGATAAAACCAGAAAAGATATTTACTCAAATCTTACTCCCTGGCAAAGAGTGCAAGTTTCACGTCATCCGGAACGACCTTATACCCTGGATTATATTAAATACCTGACAGGCGGAGATTTTATCGAACTTCACGGAGACAGGGGCGTAAGAGACGATAAAGCGATGGTCGGCGGCTTCGGAAATGTTGACGGAAAAACATATATGTTCATAGGACAACAAAAAGGATACGATACCAAAAGCCGGCAATATCGAAATTTCGGTATGGCAAATCCCGAAGGCTATCGCAAAGCTTTAAGACTTATGAAACTTGCCGAAAAATTTAATAAACCTATCGTAACTTTGATAGATACTCCCGGAGCATACCCCGGACTTGAAGCCGAAGAAAGAGGACAAGGCGAAGCAATAGCAAGAAATATATATGAAATGTTTCGACTGAAAGTTCCTGTCGTGTGTATTATAATAGGAGAAGGAGCATCCGGCGGAGCTATAGGAATAGGTGTCGGCGACAAAGTTTTAATGCTTGAGAATACCTGGTATTCGGTAATATCCCCGGAGTCATGCTCATCAATTCTTTGGAGAAGTTGGGAGCATAAAGAAAAAGCTGCCGACGCATTGAAACTTACGGCAGAAGATATGCTTGCCAACGGATTAATAGACGGAATAATAAAAGAACCTCTCGGAGGTGCACACGTAAACAGAGAAGAAATTTATAAAAGAGTAAAGTCAACAATAATTAAAGAAGTTGCAGAACTTGAAAAAACAGATACTGAAGAACGAATAAAAAAGCGTGAACAAAAATATATCAATATCGGTGTTTATAATGAATAATTCTTAAAGCAAATATTATCAACCGGATATAAGAGACAGTCTAAAAAACTGTCTCTGTCTGTCTTAAAAAGAGAATAAAACAAATGGCAAAACAAGCAACAAGAACATACAAAAAAAATCCTGTTTTTGAAATAAACGAGCAACTTGGCAAACTGCCTCCTCAAGCAACCGATATTGAGATGGACGTTCTTGGCGCATTAATGCTTGAACGCGGAAAAGATATTGCTGTTCTGGATATTTTAAAGCCCGAAAGTTTCTATAAAACTGAGCATCAAAAGATTTTTAAAGCAATTAAAGACCTGTCTGAAAACCACCAACCTATTGATTATCATACAATTATAGAAAAACTGAAACAAAACGGCGATTTAGACGAAGTAGGCGGACCGGCTTTTGTCGTCAGCCTGTCTTCTCGTGTAGGAACAGCCGCACATATTGAGTATCATGCAAAAATAATTGCCGAAAAATTTATAAAGAGAGAACTTATCCGGATAAGCTCCGAAATTCAGTCCCGTTCATATAATGACGGTGAAGACGTCCAGGAAATACTTGAATTTTCGCAACAAAAAATGTTCGATTTAGCACTGGGCTCAGTAAACAAAGAAGCAGTTCAAATTGATACCGTTATGAACGAAGCTATTCAGCAAATAGAAGAAGCAAAAAACCGCGAAGACGGATTAAGCGGAGTTCCCTCAGGTTACTCATCTCTTGACCGAGTAACATCAGGATGGCAAAACTCTGATTTAGTTATCATTGCAGCCCGTCCCTCAATGGGTAAAACAGCTTTTGTACTTTCAATGGCTCGAAATATGGCAGTAAACCATAACAAAGCTATTGCCCTGTTTTCTTTAGAGATGTCTTCGGTTCAACTTGTTATGCGTCTTATATCTGCCGAAACAGAACTCGGAAGCGAAAAACTCAGAAGCGGAAAACTCGAAGATCACGAATGGCAACAATTAGAATATAAAATCAAAAATCTTGAAAAAGCACGAATTTTCATCGATGACACTCCCGCAATCGGATTAAACGAACTGCGTTCAAAATGCAGAAAATTAAAAACACGCGAAAATATTGACCTGGTAGTAATTGACTACTTACAACTAATGAGCGGAACTGCAGAAACACGAGGAAACAGAGAGCAGGAAGTAAGTATGATTTCTCGCGGGCTTAAAGCAATAGCTAAAGAACTTAACCTTCCGATTATTGCCTTGTCTCAGTTAAACCGTTCGGTAGAAATGCGTTCCGGCAACAAAAGACCCCAACTGTCAGACCTCAGAGAATCAGGTGCGATAGAACAAGATGCCGATATTGTTATTTTCATACACAGACCCGAAAAAATGGGAATAACTGAAGACGAAAATCAAATGCCTACCAAAGGTGTAGCACAAATTATTATTGCAAAACACAGAAACGGTGCAGTTACCGATGTTAATTTACGTTTCCGCGAAGAATTTGCACGCTTTGAAGAACCTGACGAAAACTTTATTCAACCGCTTGACGAATTAACGGGAAACATTGCAACCCTCGAATCAAAAATGAACAACAGCGAAGATGATTTTTTTGATAACTCCGACATTTCTTTTCCTGATATTACTTTTGATAATAATAATGAAGACGAACCGTTTTAATACCAAACTCACACTAAGAAAATGAAAAAAACAGGTTTTATTCTGATTTTTGCTTTTATATTTAAAATTACCTCCGCAAGCGTAATTCTTATCCCTATGGATGAAAACCAAAAAAACCATCTCAAAGCATACGGAATAGCCTATTGGGTTTTACAAAACGGACTTGAAATTAATTGGTTACTGAACTACAGAGGAGGAAGTTTCAGTATGGATTACGCAAAAGACATTACCGATGAATGCACAATAAGAGGCGTAAGTTACGAAATTGTAAGTAACGCTGAGATATCTTTAATTTATGACAAGATAGCAAGTCCTGAAATAAATATGGACAAAATGAAGCTTGAAAAAGCACCTGAGATTGCCGTTTACGCTCCTGAAACAATACAGCCATGGGATGATGCCGTTACCCTTGTTTTAACATATGCCGAAATCCCTTACACAAGAATTTATGATAAAGAAATAGTAAACGGAGAATTATCAAAATATGACTGGCTACATCTTCATCACGAAGATTTTACGGGACAATACGGTAAATTTTACGGAGCCTATCGTTATGCAACGTGGTACAGAGATAATAAAAAGAAAGCCGAAACTGATGCCGCTGCATTAGGATTTAATAAAGTTTCCAAACTAAAACTATTTGTTGCAAAACGCATAAAAGAATACATATTTTCCGGAGGCTTTTTATTTGCAATGTGCTCAGCAACCGACACTTACGACATTGCCCTTTCGGCAGAAAATACAGACATCTGCGAAACTATGTTCGACGGCGACCCTGCAGACCCCGATTGCCAAAAAAAACTGGACTATTCAAAAACTTTGGCTTTTAAAGATTTTAAAATCAGCAGAAATCCTATGGAATACGAGTTTTCGGATATTGACGTAACAACGACACGAAAAGTAAACCAAGAAAATGACTTTTTTACCTTATTTGATTTTTCTGCAAAATGGGACCCGGTCCCTACAATGCTGTGTCAAAATCATACTAAAATTATAAAGGGATTTATGGGGCAAACTACGGCTTTTAATGAAGACCTTATAAAATCAAATGTTTTGATAATGGGAGAACTGAAATCTCAAAATGAAGCACGCTACATACACGGAGAATTCGGGAAAGGCACATGGACTTTTTACGGAGGACACGACCCCGAAGATTATCGCCATTTCGTAGGCGACCCGAAAACAGACTTAAATATGCACCCAAACTCTCCCGGCTACAGACTTATTTTAAATAATATACTCTTTCCGGCAGCAAAAAAGAAAAAACGTAAAACATAAAAAACTAATTTCTCATTACGGGATACGTAAATATTTATGAAGCTGAACCGATAAATTCCATTTAGGATTTTTCTTTACATATTCAATTATCTTAGGAGTATTCTCCTCTCTCCTGCTCCACTCCGGCTGAAGATACAATTTGCAGTTCTTTGACACTTTATCAGAACATTCCTCAGCCCAAAGTAAATCGGTATCGTCAAAAACAATAATTTTCAATTCATCGGCTGTAAGATAATTTTCGTCAGCAGGCGGTTTTTGTTTCTTAGGCGAAAGACATATCCAATCCCATTTTCCGCTCATAGGATAAGCACCCGAAGTTTCTATAAAAGTTTGCAATTCCTTTTCTTTTGCTTTTTTACAAAGATAGTCAAGATTATAGCTTAAAGGTTCGCCTCCGGTAACTACTATAGATTTGGCTTCCGAAAGGTATGCTTTTTCAATAATATCATCCGTATCAGCTAAAGTATGAATATCGGCAGTCCATGAAATTTTAGTATCGCACCAGTTACAACCTATATCGCATCCGCCGATTCTGATAAAATATGCTGCTTTGCCGGTGTGATAGCCTTCTCCCTGAATAGTGTAAAATTCATCTATAAGAGGAAGTTTTTTTCCGTTTTCAAAAATATCTTTCATTAAAACCTGATTTTAGCCGCAAAGTTTTATTTTTTTAGCGGATTCTGAAAATAAATTATATTTGAACTTTGTAAAATAAAATTAAACATATGAAATATCTGACAATTATTTTCTTTTCCGTATTAATTCTTGCTTCTTGCAACAATTCGGAAAAAAATGAAAAAGATTACACGATTAATGCCTATATAACCGGGTATTTTGAAGGAAATGTTGTTTTGAAAAAAATTCGCAAAGGAAAATTACTGCCGGTTGATTCATTAAAAATGAAAAAAAGCAAGTTTAAATTTAAACACGTAAAAATTCCGTCTCCGGAAATGTTTTTTTTAGATATTGACAAC
>Ga0256840_1004212_pt1 | contig 10936 bp, 12 predicted proteins | sample 355202metaG_FD_185969 | JGI IMG/M metagenome (GOLD analysis project Ga0256840, IMG submission 185969) | Hydrothermal vent microbial communities from Mid Atlantic Ridge, Atlantic Ocean - 355-202 | ecosystem: Environmental > Aquatic > Marine > Hydrothermal vents | place: Atlantic Ocean: Mid...
CCTAAACTTGAAAATGGGAACATCGAGTATCTAGAGAGTTGTAAGGGGTGTTTGGGAATAAATAGGAATTAAACTTGGGTGGTTAATGAAGATAAATTGATTACTGTGTCTATAAGGTGTATAAAATTATATTGAATGTAGAAATTTACTAATATACTTCGCGCGGTCACGACTGCGGTTTTCTAACCGCTGAGTTCTTGCCAATAGCTGCGTTACTGAAACAGTAGCGTAGCTTGCTATGCGCCTGTTTCAGCGCCTTGCTATTGACAAAAATCAGCAGCTTATAAATTCCGCATCCGTGACCGCGCAAAGTATATATAGATGTTTTAATCACTCCAAAAATATCTTATGTTTTCTCATCTCTATTTTTAGAAGAAAACCTTCAGCTGTAGAGTTTGGGGCAATTAATAGTAATAATTTATTAACCTAGTTTAAGAGGTGTTATATGTTATTTGTTACCAACCGAGAACCTCAAGGATCAATACGTACCCGAAAAGGGCGTAAGTATAAATTTGACCTTAATAAAAATGCACCCTCTAATTCAATTTATTGTTGCGAACGAATTGCTGAAGATAATTACCTTGAAATAGGATCTGAAGGCTTTATGACAAAATTGAGGGAATCTAAAGCCGAACAACTTTTATTTTATATCCATGGGTTTTCTAATTTACCCGAGCCTGATATTTTTCCAAGAGTAGCCCAGTTACAAGCCTATTTCGATAAAAAACAAGCTAACCTAATCCAGGTAGTACCTATTATTTGGCCCTGTGATAATGATTTTGGCATTATAAAAGATTACTGGGATGATCAAAAATCAGCTGATAACAGTGCTTTTTCTTTTGCTAGAGTTCTGCAGAAATTTATGGCTTGGAGAGATCAGACGCCAGAAGATGCTCCTTGTTTTAAAAGGATTAACATTCTAGCTCACTCTATGGGTAATCGTGTTTTTAGGGAAACACTTTCAATGTGGAATAAATATGATTTAGCCAATGGGGTGCCTTTGTTATTTAGAAATACTATTTTAATGGCGGCCGATATTGTTAATGAGTCTCTTGAAGACGGAGAGGGTGGTCGATTGATTAGCCAAGCATCCCGAAATGTATCTGTTTATTATGCCTCTGATGATCTCGCGCTCAGATCAAGCAAAATATCCAATTTAAAAAATAAAGTGGCTTCACGCAGATTAGGACATACAGGTCCTGAGGATATGGATAAAGTTCAGTCTAATGTTTATGCAATTGATTGTGATAACTTTAATAATAAATATGATTTTCCAAAAGGACACTCTTATTTTTTAAATGATGAAAAGGATAAGGTTGGTAAGGTATTTGAACATATGTTCAATACTATAAAGACAGGAAGAGTCCTTGTTGAAGATAGCGAAAGCCGTAAACACATACTTTAAAAAGAACTATTCAGCAACTTTAGTGAACGGCTTCGTAGGAGCGCCCGCCCTCGGCGCGAATAAAATAATGCTCTTGTCTCTGTAACTTCCAGCTATCTTCGCGCCGAGGGCGGACGCTCCTACATTACCTAACTTTTTTCGTCATTTTTGTTTATTTTAAAGCTACAAATGTGTTCGCCTTTTGCCATACAGTCAACAAGCTCAATTTTTTTATCTAATAAGGTTGAAATAAGCGCTTTATCTAACTCACATACTTCACTGTGTTTTTGAGCAATATCATGATAGATGCAGTTACAGGCTTGTATGTAACTATGTTCTTTTGTATCTTTATCACTTGCTGATACTTGAAACCCTAGATCTTCCATAATAGTTGATAGTTCGACAATACGTTCTTCTGTATTTTTTCCTGCAAATCTTGGTAAAAGGCTTTGAGCGAGTGACTTCCCTAATTTTTGTAGGTAAATCTTCAGGCCTTCACTTCCCATTTCTTGTTTTAGATCGGAAAGGATGAGCTCAGAAAACCAGCCATATTGTTTAGGAAAAAAATTTAAACCCTGTTCCGTCAAAATAAAAGTGCGAACAGGCCTTCCTGCTGTTTTTTTAAGATCGCCTGTTTGTATGTATCTTTCTTTTTCTAAAGAGGGTAGGTGCTGTTGAATGGCATTGCGTGATATATTAAGAGCCATCGCTATTTCATCAATACTTAGTCCCTCTCTATTCTTAAGAAGTAAATCAAGAATTTGACGTTGCCGAGGACTCACGTTACTTGGCATAGATATCCCCTTATTTTAGTCATTTTAATGACGTAGTATAACAAAGGTTCTAGTAGAAAATTTAGTTAAAATACTTTTAACATGTAATAGTTGTAAAAGGTTGTGGGTTTTGTTATTCTTTAACTTCAGTCTATATTGTAACTGTATATAATTAAACATGAGGAGTGGTAAATGAGTGAGTCTTTATTTGATCGAATTGGTGGAGAAGCTGCTGTAGATGCTTCAGTTGAATTATTTTACCGAAAAGTACTAGCTGATCATAGAATTAACCGTTTTTTCAATAATGTTGATATGGAAAAACAAATTGCTAAGCAAAAAGCTTTTTTTACAATGGCTTTTGGTGGACCTAATACCTATACTGGCCAAGACATGAGAGATGCTCATGTCCGTTTAGTGAAAATGGGTTTGGATGATTCTCATTTTGATGCGGTTATGGAGCATTTGGGCGCTACCTTAGTAGAGCTTAAAGTACCTGCAGATTTAATTGCTGAAGCTGCAGCTATTGCAGAAAGCACAAGAGCAGATGTACTAGGTAAATAATTTTAAATATTTTTAAAATAACCATGAAAAGAGAAAACGATTTTGTTTTCTCTTTTTTTATGTCTAGGAACGTGTATGGAATAACTTGCCGAAATTATAACGTAGGATTTTTGTTTCAGGTGGAATGATCTCATGAGGCGCATAGCAAGCTACGCAACGAATGAGATCATTCCATCTGGTGCAAAAAGACAAGTTAGAAACCGGGAAGTTGTTTCATGCACGTTCCCTAGGATTATTAAATCCTCACTCCATAGAACCTGAGTTTACAATGACAAGATTAAAAATTGCTGAAAATAATTATAGCTGTGAGCCCGAAGAAACAGTTCTGGATGCGTTATTAAGACAAGATGTTGATATTTCATATGCTTGCCAGAAAGGGACATGTCAAAGCTGTATAGCTCGGTGTACCGATGGAACGCCGCCTGTACAGTCACAGAGTGGTTTAAAGGATACCTTAAGAAGTCAAAACTATTTTCTTTCCTGTTTGTGTGTTCCTGAGCAGGATATGACGATTCGCTTACCTGATCAATCAGAGCTATTTTCTGAAGGAGTGGTTATTGTTAATGAAATGTTAAATAGAAATACTATTTTATTAAAGGTTGAATGTCAGGATATTCTTGAATATAAAGCGGGTCAATTTGTTAATTTACAAAGAAAAGATGGCTTAACACGAAGCTACTCTATTGCAAATACACCTGAAGAATCCAAAGCCTTGGAGTTTCATATTCGTCGTTTACCGGGTGGACAGTTTAGCGAATGGGTGCACGATGTTATTAAAGTAGGGGACACATTAGCTGTTTCCGAACCCAAAGGACACTGCTTTTATATTCCTGAGCGAAAGCAGGAAGGAATCCTTTTAGTCGGAACGGGCAGTGGCTTGGCACCTCTAGCAGGTATCTTAACTGATGCACTCTCTCATGGGCACACGGGCCCCATACATTTATTTCATGGAAGTCGGGAAAAAGAAGATTTATACCGTATTGATGAAATGCGAGCATTGACTGAAAAGCATAAAAACTTTTCTTACACGCCTTGTATTTCAGGTGAGAATGTTCCAGAAGGTTTTAAGCATGGACGTGTTAATACTGTCGCCTTAGCTGAGGTTTCTGATCTAAAAGGCTGGCGAGTTTTTCTTTGTGGACATCCTGATATGATTAATCAAATGAAAACCCAAGTATTTTTGAAAGGTGCTTCTATTGCAGATATTTATACAGATGCATTTATTGTTTCCACTGAACAAGGAAAATAGTCATTTATTACATCAAATTAGATGTTCAAGTTTCTTATCATTCCCACGCTCTAACGTCACGGAACGCAGGATCGTTCAGTAATAAACTCCCACCCAGAGCATCATTGCCTTAAGTTAAAGGTTTACTACGTCATTCCCGAGTTCTCTTATCGGGAATCTATCCTTTTAGAATGTATAGATTCCTGCTTAGAGCGTGCAGGAATGACGAGATAAAGTGGCCATATCTCTTAACTTAAAGGCAATGACCCAGAGCATGGGAACTATTGTGGTGGTTTATTTATACTTCGCGCGGTCACGGTTGCGGATTTCTAACGGTCGATTTTTGCCGATAGACTGTGTTGCTGAAACAGTTGCGTAGCTAGCTATGCGCCCGTTTCAGCGCCTTGCTATCGACAAAAATCAACTCGCTATAAATTCCGCATCCGTGACCGCGCGAAGTATATTATGATTAGACCTCAGCATCTCTAAATCATCGTGCATTAGAATGATTTTGTAAGCGTTAATGGATAAAAAAATTTAAAACTGGAAGGTCAAGTGAAAGCAACAATAAGAACCGAAAACAGCCATTTATTAGTCACTGCAGGTAAAAGCAGCAGATTAGATGCCATTAGAAAAAAAGCAGAAAAGAAAATTTCTGGATCTGAGGTAAATGAAAAACCAAAGCATCAAATATTTGTACCGGGAACCAACCAAGTAATAAAACAGGCTTTACAGCAAGCCCAGTTAATAATTGACACAAGAATTCAATCAATTTTAAAGGCTTACCCTGCGGGGAAGAAAAATACTTTTTTTAAATTAAAATATGCTGTTAGTGCAGAAACCCTTAAAAAACAGTTAATTAATGATATTTTTAAAAAATTGGAGCTGGATACTAAGAAAATTAAAAATTTCAATTTGATTGAAAAATTATACTTAGATGGAAAAGCAGCTGATGCTCAATAGAGTCATTAATCTATTCCCCGTATGGGCGATTATGCTATCAAGCATTGCCTATTTTAATGCAGAGTTTTTTGGGGCATTTAAGAGCAGTATTGTGCCTTTACTTGCCGTTGTCATGTTCAGTATGGGAATGACATTAACATGGGGAGATTTTAAAACGGTATTTAAAAAGCCCTTACTTATTGCTATTACGGTAAGTATTCAGTTTATATTGATGCCTTTATTTGCATACATTATTTCTATTGCTTTGGGGTTCTCAACGGATTTAATGACAGGGATGGTTTTAGTCGGTGCAAGTGCCGGCGGGACAGCTTCTAATGTGATCTGTTATCTGGCAAAAGGGAATGTCGCGTTATCCATTTTGATGACAGTCGCATCTACTTTATGTGCGGTACTGTTAATGCCAGCTTTAACCTTTTTATATTTAAACCAGTTGCTGCCAGTGCCAGTTGAAGGGATGCTTAAAAGCATTCTATTTATTGTGATGATTCCTGTTCTTACAGGAACCTTGTTGAATAGTTTTTTTGCCCTCAAACTTAAAAAAATTCAATCTATTTTTCCTTTATTATCGTCATTTTCTATCATTTTTATAATCGCCATTATCGTGGGTTTAAATCATCATAATTTAAATGTTTTGGCATTACCGGTATTACTGGCTGTGTGTTTACATAACGTTATGGGTTTAATAGCAGGCTATGCTATTCCTTGGTTATTAAAATATGATTCACAAAGTTGTCGCACCGTTTGTATTGAAGTTGCCATGCAGAATTCGGGTTTAAGCGTTGCCTTGGCAATAAAATATTTTTCAGTTTCTGCCGCCTTACCAGGCGCGATTTTTAGTATATGGCACAATATTTCAGGTAGTTTGCTGGCATTGTATTGGCGTAGAACTCATTAAACTGTTCACTTTTAACTTATATTTTAACTATTTGGCGTTTTGCTCCCCATTTTGCAGGTTCTTTATCAAATAGGCCTGCACATTTTGTAAAACAGGCTAAACAGGCGCCAGAACTGTCTAAATTCCACTCGGAAAGCTGATACCAGTCTCGACCTATTAATAACTCACCACAGTGGTGGCAATAAGTGCTGTCGGCGGCTTTATCATGAGCATTACCAATGTAGGCATATTGCACACCATTAGCCAGAGCAATAGACCTTGCTTTTAATAAGCTGGCTGTTGGCGTTCTAGGAATGTCACGCATTTTCCAGTCAGGGTGAAAAGCTGAAAAATGCATGGGGACATCAGGCCCTAGGTTTTCAACGACCCATTGAGTCATTTCCTGCAGTTCTTTTTCTGAATCATTTTCTCCTGGGATAATCAGTGTAGTGAGCTCTAACCAGACATCTGTTTCATGCTTAATATAGAGTAATGTTTCTAAAATGGCTTGTAAGTGCGACCCTGTAATTTGATGATAAAAGCGTTCGGAGAATGCTTTTAAGTCAATATTAACCGCATCCATTGATTGGTAAAATTCAGCCCGGGGTTGATCACAAACATAGCCAGCAGAAACGGCAACAGATTTAATACCCAACGCTTTACAAGCTTGAGCAGTATCAATAGCGTATTCATGAAAAATAACAGGATCATTATAAGTATAAGCAACGCTTTTACACTTAGCCTTTAGTGCGGCAGTTGCAATAGCTTCTGGGTTTGCCTGGCTCATTAATGAGTCCATCTCCCTTGATTTGCTTATATCCCAGTTTTGACAAAATTTACAGGCTAAATTACAGCCTGCGGTGCCAAATGATAAAACGGCTGAACCTGGGTAAAAGTGGTTAAGGGGTTTTTTTTCTATAGGATCAATACAAAAACCACTGGAACGCCCATAACTGGTTAACACAATTTGCTGGTTTAAGTTTTGTCTAATAAAGCATAGGCCACGTTGTTTATCATGTAACTTACAAAATCTGGGACATAGATCACACTGTACTCTGCCATCCTCAAGGATATGCCAGTAATCGGTTTGAACAGTATTTTGGCTTATTAGGTTACGCATAATAAAGAAATACAGGACTATAAATTGATATGAGCTTGTAATTTAGCATAAAGCACCTATAAATTAAGTATGGTAAATATACGACAAACTGCAGTTGCAGGTACTTTCTATCCTGCAGATAAAGCCGATCTAAAAATAATGTTAAATCGTTATCTTAATGACGCGCCTAAAGCTGAAAAAGTTCCCAAAGCAATCATAGTACCCCATGCTGGGTATATATATTCTGGCTCTATTGCCGCCGCCGCTTATGTGCGATTAACTTCGAACACTCAACGATTTAGTAAAGTACTGTTGATTGGTCCATCTCACCGTGTAGCCTTTCATGGTTTAGCGTTAACTACGGCTGATCAATTTATTACTCCTCTAGGTCAAATAGCTATTGATACTGTAGCAGTAGAAGAGATAAATAAATTAGACTTTGTTGATTATCTGGATCAAGCACATGCCTTAGAGCATAGTCTTGAAGTGCAATTGCCCTTTTTGCAAACAGTGTTACAAGATTTTTCTTTAATTCCTGTTGTTGCAGGAGATGCAACGGCTGATCAAGTTTGTCAGTTAATTGAAATGTTCTGGGAACAGGATGATGTTTTGGTGGTTATTAGTTCTGATTTAAGTCACTTTCATGATTATCAAACCGCTCAGGTGCTTGATCAAAAAACTTCAGAAATTATCGAGCAATTACAATATGAAAAGTTAGATAGTTATTCTGCATGTGGCAAGGTTCCTGTTAGTGGGCTTATGAAATTAGCTGAAAAAAATAAATTACAGATAAAAACTATCGATTTAAGAAATTCGGGAGATACCGCTGGAAGTGCTGATATGAATAGAGTTGTGGGGTATGGTGCTTATGTTATTGAATAAAAAAAACCAACGGATTTTATTAGATTTAGCCTATCAATCTATTCAAACAGGGCTAGAGACAGGTCAGCCTTTATCGATTAATCTGAGAGATTACCCTTTTGAGCTATCTCAGCAAAGGGCAACTTTTGTGACCTTGGAAAAAAGTAAACAACTCCGTGGCTGTATTGGCATGTTGGAGGCGGTGTTTCCTTTAGCCGAAGATGTCTGTGAAAATGCTTTTTCAGCCGCTTTTAAAGACCCTCGGTTTCCTAAACTTGAAGCATCAGAATTGGCAGAAATAGTAATTCATATATCTATTTTAAGCCCTGCTGAGGAAATGCACTTTACTTCTGAGCAAGACTTAATCACTCAAATTAGGCCTAATATTGATGGTTTAATATTAGAAAGTGGAGGAAGAAAAGGTACTTTTTTACCCTCCGTATGGCAATCGATACAATCAGCTGAGCAGTTCTTAGTTCATTTAAAACAAAAAGCGGGATTGGCAAAGCATTTTTGGTCAGAAAATATCAAAGTTTATCGCTACACTACGCAAATGTTCTCTAATGACACGGAATGAGGATTTAATCGTTCTCATTTAACCATGCTTCATGATTCGAGCCTTATCTCGTTGCCAATCTTTATCTTTAGCAACGGCACGTTTATCATGTAGTTTTTTACCTTTAGCTAGTCCAATTTTAAGCTTTGCTCGACCCGTTATCCAATACATTGAAAGCGGTACAATGGTGTAACCTTTACGCTCAACGCTGCCAATTAATTTATCCAATTCACTACGATGTAACAGTAATTTTTTACGCCTGACCCTATCGGGGGCAACATGAGTGGAGGCTGATAAAAGAGGGGAAATGTGAGCCCCTAATAGCCAAGCCTCACCTTTATGAATGACGATATGACTTTCTTTTAGTTGTATATGACCTTCACGTAGGCTCTTGACCTCCCAGCCTTCAAGTACCAAACCGGCTTCAAATGTATCTTCAATAAAAAATTCATGCGATGCTTGACGATTGAGTGCAATGGTGTTGTCTTGACGTTTATTCTTTTTAGATTTTTTACCAGCCATAGAAATGAGGGTGTTTTTAACTCACTGAAAGGAAATATTTTGGTATTTTACTTGATTAGTAGATAATGAACGTAATTATTTAGCTTTTTTAGGACGTTTGGCAGAAAACATGGTAAATAAAAAATCGATACACGGGGAGTGGTCATCACGATTCGCATATATTCTTGCAGCAACAGGTTCAGCTGTTGGTTTAGGTAATATTTGGAAATTTCCTTATATTACAGGTGAAAACGGAGGGGGGGCTTTTGTTTTAGTCTATTTAGCCTGTGTACTTGCTATTGGTATTCCCATTATGATTGCTGAAACCATGATGGGGCGACGAGGACGACAAAGCCCTATTAATACTTTGGCAACTTTATCAACAGAAGCGGGTGCAAATAAATACTGGCACTATTTGGGCTGGATGGGGGTTACTGCCGGTGTACTTATTTTGTCTTACTACAGTGTCATTGCTGGTTGGGCAAATGCTTATGTGTTTAAAGCTATTTTTGGTGGCTTTTCCGCTGATGCAGTAGAAGTCAAAGCGACTTTTGATGAATTTATTGCGAGTCCGATGCAATTGGTTTTTTGGCACACTCTCTTTATGATAGCGACGATGAGTGTGGTCATGCGAGGGGTAAACGGAGGGTTGGAGAAAGCAGTGCAATTATTAATGCCAACTTTGCTTGCTTTGTTAGTGTTGTTAGTGGGTTATGCCATGACGACAGGTGAAGCTTATTTCCAAGGCTTATCCTTTCTTTTTAGTCCTGATTTTAGTGAAATTGATAGTGATGCGGTTCTGACCGCAATGGGACATGCTTTTTTCACTTTAGGCTTAGGGATGGGCGCTATTATGGTTTATGGCTCATATTTACCCAGCAATGTTTCAATTGCCAAAACAAGCTTATATATTGCAGGTGCAGATACCATTGTTGCTTTATTGGCAGGTATTGCTATTTTCCCTTTGGTCTTTGCTAATGGATTAGAGCCTGGCTCAGGCCCCGGTCTGATTTTTCAAACATTACCCATTGCCTTTGGAAATATGACAGGAGGTTGGTTATTTGGCATCTTATTTTTTGTGTTATTGGTTTTTGCAGCATTAACCTCATCGATTTCACTGATTGAACCCGTTGTCGCATGGCTGGTGGAAAATAAAGGCTTTACTCGTAGTAAAGCAAGTGTTGTGAGTGGTCTTGTCACTTGGGCTTTAGGGGTGAGTGTTGCCTTATCATTTAATGTTTGGTCCGATTTTACAATTTTTAACAAAACCATTTTTAATTTCCTAGATTATTTAACTGCAAACTTGATGTTACCAATCGGTGGTTTTTGTATTGCAGTATTTTCTACTTGGGTGATGCATGATAAGCATGTTAGAGAAGAGTTAGCGCTACCAGAACAACAATATATACTTTGGAGATATTTAGCGAGTTATGTAGCACCTGCTGCTGTTTTCTTAGTCTTTTTACATGTTCTTGGAGTTGTCTAACGATGTCCACAGTAGAAAAAAGTGCTTTGGTTAAATATTCTGCAAATCAAATGTTTGCTATTGTTGATGATATTGAGTCTTACCCAGAATTTTTGCCTTGGTGTAGTGGGAGTAAAATCTTATTAAGAGAAGGAAATATTGTTGAAGCTGAATTACAGATAGCTAAAGCTGGTTTTAATAAGACTTTTGCGACCCGAAATACACATGATGGAGGGGGGAAATTATTTATGACTTTATTAGATGGTCCTTTCTCCTCGCTTGATGGCGTATGGAATTTTATGCCATTGCGTGAAGATGCCAGTAAGATTTCCCTTGATTTAGAGTTTGAAATGAATAGTAAGTTTGCTAGTTTAGCGTTTGGTGCTGTTTTTAATCAAATTTGTAATACCATGGTTAAATCATTTACAGATAGAGCAAAGCAAGTTTATGGGTAAGGTTGAAGTCGCTTTCGCCACGCCTGAAAAACAGGCCGTTATTGTGGTTACAGTTTCAAGCAATGAAACTGTACAACAAGTGATTAATCGGTCTGATATTCTAAATCAGTTTCCAGAAATTGATTTATTAAAAATGAAAGTTGGAGTGTTTGGAAAGCTTTGTAGTCTGGATAAAAAAGTGGAAGCAGGGGATAGAATAGAAATCTATCGGCCTTT
>Ga0256840_1004213_pt1 | contig 10936 bp, 10 predicted proteins | sample 355202metaG_FD_185969 | JGI IMG/M metagenome (GOLD analysis project Ga0256840, IMG submission 185969) | Hydrothermal vent microbial communities from Mid Atlantic Ridge, Atlantic Ocean - 355-202 | ecosystem: Environmental > Aquatic > Marine > Hydrothermal vents | place: Atlantic Ocean: Mid...
CGTTGATATCTGTAAAGATGAGGGAAATGAAAATATAGTTCTACTCAAATGCACAAGTGCATACCCAGCAAAGCTAGAGGATGCAAACCTGCTTACAATCGCTAACCTGGCTCAGACATTTGGAGTTATATCTGGATTTTCAGACCATACACTAGGAAGCACAGCACCCATAGTAGCTGCAACACTAGGCGCAAAAGTGATAGAGAAGCACTTTATATTAGACAAGTCCATAGGCGGAGCCGATGCAGACTTCTCTATGGACAAACAAGAATTTGAGGATATGATAAAAGCTATACGAAACACAGAGAAACTTTTAGGTAAAGTTGATTACACTATGACAGAACAAAAGAAAAAATCAAGACAGTTTTCTCGTAGTCTTTATGTGGCTAAAGACATAAAGAAAGGTGATGTCTTTACGGAAGAAAATGTTAGAAGTGTGAGACCTGGGTTTGGGATACATCCTAAGTATTTGAAGGTTTTTTTAGGGAAAGTAGCTGATAAGAATTTTGAGTCTGGAGAAAGAATTGTTTAAAAGTCTAAAGGGCAATGAAAATAGGAGCAAATTTCGCGATATGTATAAAATGAAATGAAATTTAATATAAGTAATAAAGAAAAAATTTTAGTTATATCCAATGATGCAGGTGCTACAGAATATATTAGTCATTTATTGCTAAATGAAAATGCGCATGAATGGAATGTATTTGCATTGAGAAACTCTTTGGCATCAGTGATATTTGACAAATATAATATAGAGTTTAGTCTCTTAAAAAAACTAGATGAACTATATGCGGTTGTTGAAAAAAATAAACCAGGTATTATTTTTTATGGAACAGGTTGGCAAGCTGATTTTAGTTCTATAGTCAAAGGCATTTGTGATAAATATACTATCAAATCAATAGCATTGATAGATCATTGGGTTAACTATAAAGAAAGGTTTAAAAAAGACTCTTTACCAGACACTATTTTAGTGATGGATGACATTGCAAATAATATAGCTGTTAAAGAATTTGATTCAAGTGTCAATATAGTGCAAACTAAAAATTATTTTATAGAAAATATACAATCTAATTATAGAAATATACTAAATAAAAAATTGAATAAAATAGTATTTATATCTGAACCAACAACAAGAGATAAAATGGATATAACAGCTTATGAATATAGTGTAGTAGAAAAATTGTTGCATAAATATGATGATATGATTATCAGATTACATCCAACTGAAAATATAGATAAATATAATCATATTATCTCAAAGTTTTCAAACTCTAAAGTTTTGGTGCTTAGTTCGTATGATGAAGAACTGGTAGATACATTAAGTAAAAGCAAGCTTACTATTGGATTTGGAAGTATGGCTTTGTATATATCATATTTGTTAGGTATAGACACCATCTCTTATATGGCAAATAGAGATTTTAAACCTAGCATACCAATACCAAGTGAATATATGTTAAGAGATTTAAATGATTTAGACAATTTAAATTTTATCAAACCAGAACAAGATTTAAATAGTAATGCAATAGAATTTGAGACAGTAATTAAAAATACTTTAGGAGTTGTTTGAATGTATTCATTAACTATAGTAGGTGGGGGTGCAATGTCTTGTGGATATGATAATCCAAAAGATGAAAATATACTAACACATACCCATGCAGCATTAAAGCATCATCAAGTTGAGCTAGATTCTATAGTAGAGATAGATAAGCAAAGGCAAAAATTTATTGTAGATAAGTGGGGCGATAGTTTTGAAGTTTATTCTGGCTTGTTAGAATCTATTAATAAATATAAAAGTGATATTTTTGTTGTAGCTACACCTACGCATATACATTTAAAAATAGTAAAAACGATACTAAAAAAATGTTCACCAAAGTTGATAATATGTGAAAAACCTATTGTTTCAAATATAGAGGAGTTTCAAAGCTTAAATAGGTTAATGAAGACTACTAAAACAAAGCTTATCACAAATTTTCCAAGACGCTTTGATCCAAGTTTAAATATCCTAAAAGAAAAGACAAGAAATTCTAAGAAACTTCATTTTAATGGTATCTTTACAAAAGGGTTAGTTCATAATGGTTCCCATATGATTGATTTGATTAGTATGTTAGTTGGAAATGTTTTAAAAATTGATTCAGCTAAGCAAGAAGTATGTGATAATGATTTTTTTGGTACATTTATGGTTTTTACTAAGCAATGTGTTGGTACAATTACAAATGTTAATGTGGAAGGATTGGCCATATTTGAATTAACTATATATACAGATTTGGAAAAAATTGAATTAATAAGTTCCAAAAAAGAATTAATTGTTAATTATATTGATAAATCACACTTAAATCAAGGATTTAAGACTTACACAATCAAAAAAGAACTTGCATATACTCTTAGTCAAAATGCATACAATACACTGGAATATAGTATTAGAGTCATAGAAAATGATGAACTTTACAGTGAAGTTTCAAAGTGTCAATATAATGTAAACAAAATGATTTTTGATACACAACATAAGCTAATGGAGTTACAATGAAAAACTTAGCAATAAATGGTGGTAAAAAACTACGAGCAACCCCCTTTCCTGCCTATAATACAATAGGAAAAGAAGAAGAGTTAGCGGTAAATAGAGTACTGAGAAGTGGAAAATTGTCCACATACATAGGGAATTGGCATGATGATTTTTATGGTGGAACTGAAGTTAAAAAACTTGAAGAAGAATGGAGGGAATACTTTGGTGTTAAGCATGCTATATCTGTTAATTCTGCTACATCTGGATTATATGCAGCTGTTGGAGCTATTGGGATAAATCCTGGTGATGAAGTGATCGTTTCTGCATACACTATGTGTGCATCAGCTACTGCGATTTTAGTCTATGGCGGTATTCCAGTTTTTGCAGATATAGAAGAGGATTATTATTGTTTAGATGTAAACTCTATAAAAGAAAAAATCACTTCAAAAACTAAAGCAATCATGATTGTTGATATTTTTGGGCAACCTTATGATGCTGATGCTATAAATAAACTTGCAAAAGAGAATGGATTAAAAGTTATTGAAGATACTGCTCAGGCACCAAATGCAAAGTATGGTGAGAAATATGCAGGAACACTTGGAGATATAGGTGTGTATTCACTAAACTATCATAAGCATATACATTGTGGCGAAGGTGGTATAATCGTAACGAATGATGATGAGTTAGCCTTTAAGTTACAACTTATAAGAAATCATGCTGAAGCAGTTTTGGGAACAAAAGGCTATGAAAGTAAAAATGATCTTGTGAATATGGTCGGCTTTAATTATCGTATGACAGAAATTGAGGCAGCTATAGCAAGGGAACAGTTGAAGAAATTACCTGAACTATTTAATCAAAGAGTACAAAATGTTAAATATTTAGATAAAAATATCTCTGCTTTTCCTCCAATAAAAGGAGTGTTAGTTAGAGAGAGTACAACACACTCATATTATTCACATCCTATGCAGTTTAATTCAGAGTTAGCAAATGGAATACATCGAAATACTTTTATAAATGCAGTAAAAGCTGAATTGCCAAATACCTTAATGAGAGAAGATTCCGCAGTATTACTTGGGTATGGGTATGTTAAGCCAATTTATCTTCTTCCCATGTATCAAGAAAAAATAGCTTTTGGTCAAGATGGGTATCCTTTTAATTTATCGACTAATACAAATTACAATAAAGGTATATGTCCCGTAACAGAAAATATGCATTATGAAAAACTAATTTCGCATGAGTTTATGAGACCCGGTATGCAAAAAGAGGATATGGATGATGTCATAAATGCTTTTGAAAAGGTTTATTCAAATTTGGATGAGTTAGTTTGATGCTTTTTGGAAAGAAAATATATTTAAGACCATTAAAATTAAAAGATGCAGATGGAAACTATCCATCTTGGTTGAATGATCCTATAGTTTGTAAATATAATTCTCATGGTGATACTCTATATACTGAAGAAATGGCACGAGACTATATAAAAATGGTTAACAAGTCAGATGTATATAGTGTATTCGCAATATGTGATACTAAAACAGATAGACATATAGGAAATATATCATTGCAAAATATATCTATAAAAAATAAAAGTGCTGAACTTGCTATTTTGATAGGTGAGAAAGATTTTATGGGTAGTGGTGTTGGTAAAGAATCCGGTAGTTTACTAATAGAGTATGCATTTAATACTTTGCATCTAGATTGTATATATTGCGGTACAAGTGAATATAATATAGCAATGCAAAAGTTAGCTCTTTCTCTTGGGATGATACAAGAAGGAATAAGTAAAGATGCAATGTATAAAGATGAAAAATATATAGATGTATTTAAATATGAAATAGTGAATAATAAATGAGAGAAACAAATAAATATAAATTAATTAAACTAAAGTACTATTCATACCTTGTTGATAAAGTTACAAAACAATATATCAAACATAATAAAAAAATTTGGAACTTAGTAGATAGAAAAAATAAAAGTTATAGTGGTGAAATTCTTTTTGAACTAAATGCTATGCATAGCACAGCAATTGCAAGTAGCTATCTTGCAAATGTATTGGCAAATAAGTATAATGCAAAAATTGTAGGGTACTATTTAACAAAGCCTAGTATAAAAACTTTTTATGGATTGCTAAAGCGTACATATGAAAAAGTTTATGAGTCATTTGGTATGTCAAAAATAGTATATACAAAACTAAATAAAGAGTTAAAAGTTGAATCACACTCTTTGTATCAAAGTATTTATAAGGACCTTAGAACAAAAAGAGATGTTGAAAATATACTAATTGATGGTGTATTGATAGGTGATCTTATATATGACTCTTATTTAAGAACTTATAGCAAGCCAACTGTAGATATAAAAGCTGAAGATTTTAAAATTTCTTTAAAGAATTCTTTAGATATATATGTTTTTTGGAAAAATTATTTTGATACACATACTATAAAAGCCATAAATGTAAGTCATTGTGTATATAACTTAGCAATTCCTCTTAGGATAGCGATAAGTAAAGATATACCATCTTTTCAGATTTCTTCAGCCTATTTATATAGATTAAATAAAACAAATATGTTTGCTTATACTGATTTTTATGGTAATAAAAAGAAATTTAGTGGATTCTCTGAAGATTTTAGAAAAAATGCCTTAGCAAAAGCTAAGCAAAGGGTTGATTTAAGATTTAAAGGTAAGGTCGGAGTAGATATGGCTTACTCAAGTAAGTCGGCATATGGAGAACATAAGAAAAATCGTTTAATACAAGAGAGTAAAAGAAAAAAAGTTTTCATTGCATTGCATTGCTTTTTTGATAGTCCACATTCATATGGGTTTAATCTATTCCCTGATTTTTATGAATGGTTGGATTTTTTAGGTAAAGTTTCACAAGAGACAGATTATGATTGGTATATTAAGACACATCCAGATTTTTTACCTGGCAATACTATAATTATTGAGCAATTTATAAAAAAGTATAAAAAGTTTACTTTACTACCATCGGATAGTTCTCATCATCAGATTATAGCTGAAGGAATAAATGTAGCACTAACTACATATGGTACTATAGGCTTCGAGTATGCGGCATTAGGTGTTCCTGTAATAAATGCATCTTTAAATAATCCTCATATTGCATATGACTTTAATATACATCCAAAAAATGTTGAAGAGTACTCAGGAATTTTACATAATTTAGATAAAATTAGTTTGAAAATAGATATAAATGAAGTGTATGAGTATTATTATATGAGACACTTAGATAGATTTGATGGATGGTTGTTCAACAATCATGAAAAAATGATAAAAGATATAGGTGGATACTCGCAACAATTTACTTCCAGAGTATATAAATTTTGGATGAAGCATTATAGTGTAAAGCAACATGAAACAAAAGTTAAAGCAATAAATAAATTTATTGCTTCTGAGGATTTTGTTTTAGACACAAAGTATTTTAAGAAGGATTGAGATGAAAGTATTACTATTAGCAGGTGGATATGGCACAAGATTGAGTGAAGAAACAGATATAAGACCTAAACCTATGCTGGAAGTTGGGGGTAAACCTATTTTATGGCATATAATGAAAATGTATTCACACTATGGATTTAATGACTTCGTTATATTGCTTGGATATAAAGGTTACTATATCAAGGAGTATTTTGCAAATTATTACTTACATCAAAGTGATGTAACTTTTGATATGAAAAATGGTAAGATGGAAGTCCATAACAATAGTAGTGAACCATGGAAAGTAACACTGATAGATACTGGTTTAGAAAGTATGACGGGTGGTCGTATAAAAAGAGCTAAAGAATATATAAACAATGAAACATTTATGGTTACATATGGAGATGGAGTTAGTGATGTAAACATAAAAGAACTTCTAGATTTTCATACTAAAAACAATAAAAAAGCAACGATGACTGCGATTCAGCCAGCAGGAAGATTTGGTGCCTTAGATATAAAAACAAATCTTGTAAATAAGTTTGTTGAAAAGCCAGCTGGTGATGGAAACTGGATAAATGCTGGCTTTATGGTTTGTGAGCCTGAAGTGCTGGATTTGATAGATTCAGATGATACTATATTTGAGCAGTACCCACTTCAAGCACTTGCAGAAGAAGGTGAACTAAATGCATTTAAACATCATGGTTTTTGGCAATGTATGGATACATTAAGAGATAAAACTAGTCTTAATGAAATCTGGGATGCAAAAAAAGCTAAGTGGAAAGTATGGGATGAATAATCTTTTTTCTAGTGTATATTTAGGAAAGACAGTAGTAGTAACAGGACATACCGGTTTTAAAGGTTCGTGGTTATGTTATTGGCTTTCTAAATTAGGAGCTAATGTTGTCGGGTACTCATTAGAGGCACCAACAAATCCAAATCATATATCACATTTAGGCATTGATATGATATCCATTATTGGAGATATTAAAGATTTAGATAAATTAAATAAAACTTTTGAAAAGTATAAACCAGAAATAGTCTTTCATTTAGCAGCTCAGGCTCTTGTAAGGTCGTCATATGAAAACCCAATAGAGACATATGAAACAAATGTTATTGGGACATTGAAAGTTTTTGAAGCATGTAAAAAAGCCAATGTTAAAGCGATAGTAAACATCACAAGTGACAAGGCTTACGATAACAAAGAGTGGATATGGGGATATAGAGAAAATGACCCTATGGGTGGATATGACCCTTACAGCTCTTCAAAAGGTTGTGCTGAACTCTTAACTACATCATATAGAAATTCATATTTTAATTTAAGTGGATATAAAAAATCTCATAACACATTGTTAGCAAGCTGTAGAGCAGGTAATGTTATAGGTGGTGGTGATTGGGCGCAAGATAGACTTATGACAGATATTATGATGTCTGTCTCTCAAAACAAAAAGGTCAGTATAAGAAATCCACATGCTACTAGACCATGGCAACATGTTTTAGAACCATTAAGTGGATATTTAAATATTGGTCAAAAACTTCTTGAAGAAAATATAGAGTATGCACAAGGTTGGAATTTTGGTCCATCAGATGAGGGAAGTATATCTGTTAAAACTGTAGTGAAAAATGTAAAAAAGCATTGGGATAAAATAGATTATGAAATCAATAAAGAAGTAAATCAATTGCATGAGGCTAATTTATTAAAACTAGATTGTTCAAAAGCACACAATATCTTGAAATGGCATAACATTTGGAATAGCGATACTACATTTGAAAAAACAGTTAAATGGTATAGAAAATATTATGAAAATGGCACTATTTCAACTAAGGATGATTTAGTAGCATATGTACAAGATGCTAAAGAAAAAGGGATAGAATGGGCAAACTAAACATACAAAATACTTTATTTGAAGGTGTATTTATAATATCTCCAAATAAATATGAAGATGATAGAGGAAGCTTTTCGAGGGTGTTTTGTCAAGAAGAGATGTCTGAAATAACAAGAGAAAACTTTGTGCAAGTAAATCACTCTATAACTTTAAATAAAGGAACAGTTAGAGGTATGCATTTTCAGTATTCACCAAATGCAGAAGTAAAGATGGTAAAATGTATAAAAGGTTCAGTTTTAGATGTAATTGTAGATATACGAAAAGATTCCCCAACTTTTTTAAAACATCATAAAGAAGTGTTAAGTGCAACTAATATGAGAATGATATATATTCCAAAAGGTTTTGCTCACGGCTTTCAGACATTGGAAGATAATACAGAATTACTTTACTTTCATAGTAGCATATACATTCCAAATAACGAAGGTGCACTAAATATAAATGATCCTTTATTAAACATAAAGTGGCCATTAGATATAATCAGCTTATCAAAGAAAGATAGTGAACATGATTTTATTGATAATGACTTTAAAGGTGTAGATATTGAATTGTAGATTTTGCCAAACTGAACTGAGAGATGTGTTTGTTGATTTGATTAACTCACCAGCATCTAATTCATTTTTATCTAAAAAACAGTTGAATGAACCAGAGGTTTTTTATCCGTTAAAAATTTATGTGTGTGGAAAATGCAAGTTAGTTCAGATAGATGAGTATAAAAAATCTGATGATATATTTGATAAAGATTATGCATATTTTAGTTCATTTTCAACTAGTTGGTTAAACCATGCAAAAAAATATGTAGAGAGCATCAGCAAAAAGTTAAATTTAACTAGCACCTCATTAGTAACAGAAATAGCATCCAATGATGGCTATTTACTTCAATACTTTAAAGAAATAGGTGTTCCATGTGTTGGGGTAGAACCAACGGCTAGTACAGCAAGGGTAGCAAAAGAAAAAGGTATAGATGTAATAGAAGACTTTTTTGGAACTAAGTTAGCTAAGAAAATTGAAAAATCAGATTTAATTTTAGGAAATAATGTTTTGGCTCATGTTCCAGATATAAATGACTTTGTAAAAGGTCTTAAAATAGCACTTAAGGATTCTGGAACAATCACTATGGAGTTTCCACACTTATTAAATATTATTAAAGAAAATCAGTTTGATACTATCTATCACGAACATTTTTCTTATCTCTCTTTTTATACGGTACAGCAGATATTTGAGAAGCAAGGACTTAAACTATACGATGTAGAAAAACTTGTTACTCATGGTGGAAGTTTAAGAATTTATGCAACTCATTTGGAAAGCGAAACTATTAAAGTTACAGATAATGTAACGAACTTACTAAATGAAGAAAAAGAATTTGGACTTTTTGAAATGAATGTATATAAAAATTTTCAAGAAAAAGCCAATAAAGTAAAATATGATTTGTTAACTTTTTTACTCGCAGCAAAAAAAGAAAATAAAAAAGTAGTTGCTTATGGAGCTGCTGCGAAAGGTAATACACTGTTGAATTATGCAGGGGTTAAAAATGACTTAATCGAGTTTGTTGTAGATAAATCTCCTTACAAGCAAGGTAAGTATCTCCCTGCAAGTCATATTTCAGTTGTAGATGAGCTAAAGATTAAAGAATCCAAACCTGAGTATATTTTGATTTTACCATGGAATATAAAAGATGAAGTTATAAAACAACTTGAATATGTAAATAAATGGAATTGTAAGTTTGTTGTTGCTGTTCCTAGGTTGGAAATTATTTAATGAAAATTCTTGTAACTGGGGCAACAGGCTTTATAGGTAATCATCTCATCAATGAATTATTAAAAAATAAATCTTTTGAGATCATAGCAACTTCTAGAAATATAGAGAAAGCAAAAGAGTTTGATTGGTTTAAGAAAGTTAAATATATTCAATATGATATTACAATGCAAAACGACAAGAATTTATATGATTTTTTCAATAGACCAGATAAAGTTATACATTTAGCTTGGGACGGGCTTCCTGATTATAATAGCTTGATCCATATAGAAAAAAATCTACTTAATAGCTATCTGTTTATTAAGAATTTAATCGAGAATGGATTAAAGGACATAGTAATTACTGGAACTTGTTTGGAATATGGAATGCAAGATGGATGTTTGTCAGAAAATATGAATACCAACCCTTCAAACTCTTATGCAATAGCAAAAGAAACTTTACGAAAATTTATACAAGAATTAAGAAAAAAATATGATTTTAAATACCAATGGGTAAGATTATTTTACATGTATGGAAAAGGTCAGTCTGAAAAGTCTTTAATAGCACTTTTAGATAAAGCTATATTAAATGGTGAGTTAGAGTTTAATATGTCAAAAGGCGAGCAATTAAGAGACTTTTTACATATTAGTAATGTTGTGGAAAATATTGTTTTAATTGTTAGTCAAGATAAATATATTAATCAAACTATTAATTGTTGCAATGGTACACCTCAATCAGTTAGAAGTCTAGTAGAAAAATATTTAAAAGAAAAAAAGTATGATATTAAATTAAATTTTGGTTTTTATAAATATCCTGACTACGAACCTATGGCTTTCTGGGGTTGCGATAAGAAATTAAACACAATAAAGGAAGAATATGAACGAAATAGAAAGATTTAAGAGTGAGCGAGTAGCGCGAATAAATAGCTACATAGAGAATGAGAACTTAAAAGATAGTGCAAAAGAGTTCATGAAGGAAAGTACAATTCCTCAATACTCATACAATTTTTCATGGCTTGGACGACCAATTATTCAATATCCTCAAGATATGATTGCACTGCAAGAAATCATTTGGGATGTTAAACCTGACTTGATTATTGAAACAGGCATCGCACATGGTGGTTCATTGATTTTTTCTGCATCGATGCTGATGCTATTAGAAGCTTGCGGAGAGATAGAAAATGGAGAAGTTTTAGGCATTGATATTGATATCAGAGCACATAACAAAGAAGCCATAGAAAAACATCCAATGAGTAAAAAGATTACAATGTTTGAAGGTTCTAGTATAGATGACGAAATGATTAAAAAAGTACACGAGTTCGCTAAACGAGGAAAAAAAATACTTGTAATACTAGACAGCAATCATACACACGAGCATGTCTTAGCAGAGCTAAAAGCTTATG
>Ga0256840_1004214_pt1 | contig 10934 bp, 10 predicted proteins | sample 355202metaG_FD_185969 | JGI IMG/M metagenome (GOLD analysis project Ga0256840, IMG submission 185969) | Hydrothermal vent microbial communities from Mid Atlantic Ridge, Atlantic Ocean - 355-202 | ecosystem: Environmental > Aquatic > Marine > Hydrothermal vents | place: Atlantic Ocean: Mid...
ATTTCGTTGCTTATTTTGTGTCTATGGGTGTTATTTCCACTTTTTAGAATGCGTCAGAAATTATTAAAAAAAGATTTTTAATTTATCTATAAGTTTTTTAATTGTAAAATAGTATCTGAAGGATTTTCACTTTTAAAAACAAACGAACCGGCAACTAAAACATCTGCTCCGGCAGCTAATAACATTTTTCCGGTTTCTAAATTAACGCCACCATCTACTTCTATTTTAGCTTTAGATTCGGATTTTTCTATTAAATCACGTAATTGTATTACTTTTTTATAAGTGTTTTCAATAAATGATTGTCCGCCAAATCCTGGATTTACACTCATAATCAGCACAACATCTACATCTTTAATAATGTCTTCTAATAAAGCTACAGGTGTATGCGGATTTAAAGAAACTCCGGCTTTCATGCCATTTGCTTTGATGCTTTGTACCGTTCGGTTAAGATGTATACATGCTTCGTAATGTACGGTTAAAATATCGGCACCGGCTTGTTTAAAAGCGGATATATAATTATCCGGATTTACAATCATTAAATGTACATCTAATGGTTTTTTTGCGTGTTTTTTTATAGCTTTAATAACCGGCATTCCAAACGAAATGTTTGGCACAAATACACCGTCCATCACATCTACATGAAACCAATCGGCTTCACTTTTATTAATCATTTCGATATCTTTTTGCAAGTTGGCAAAATCGGCTGATAAAATAGATGGTGCAATTAAATGTTTCATAATAATGATTTTTTACAAAATTACAGTATTTTTCTGTTTTCTTTGTAAAAATTAGTTCATAAAAAAACTCGTCAATTATTGACGAGTTTTAAATATGAATTCAAATGAAGATTAACCTAAATAAGTTCTTAATATTTTACTTCTACTAGTATGTTTTAATCTTCTGATTGCCTTTTCTTTAATTTGTCTTACACGTTCTCTTGTTAAATCAAATGTTTCACCAATTTCTTCTAGCGTCATAGGGTGTTTATCTCCTAAACCAAAGTATAATAAAACAACATCTGCTTCTCTTGGTGTCAACGTGTCTAATGCTCTTAATATTTCAGTTCTTAAGGATTCGTGCATTAAACTTTTATCAGGAATTGGTGATTCTCCGGAGCGTAATACATCGTATAAATTAGAATCTTCTCCTTCGATTAAAGGAGCATCCATAGATACGTGTCTTCCTGAATTTTTCATAGATTCTTTAACATCAGATACTGTCATATCTAATTCTTTTGCAATTTCTTCCGGTGAAGGAGGTCTTTCGTTTTCTTGCTCTAAACGAGCAAACATTTTATTGATTTTATTGATAGAACCAATTTTATTTAATGGTAATCTAACAATTCTAGATTGTTCTGCTAATGCTTGTAAAATAGATTGTCTAATCCACCAAACCGCATACGAAATAAATTTAAATCCACGAGTTTCGTCAAAACGTCTTGCGGCTTTTATTAAACCTAAATTCCCTTCATTTATTAAATCAGGTAATGTTAAACCTTGATTTTGATATTGTTTTGCAACAGAAACCACAAAACGTAAATTTGCTTTTACTAAACGATCTAAAGCTCGTTCATCACCTGCTTTAATACGTTGTGCTAATTCCACTTCATCATCAGCCGATATTAAATCCACTTTACCTATTTCTTGTAAGTATTTATCTAATGATGCGGTTTCACGATTGGTTACCTGTTTGGTGATTTTTAGTTGTCTCATAATTATTGCTGATTTTTTGTCTTCATTTATTATACGTAGGTTTTTATAAAAAGGTTACAAAAAATTATAATGGAAATTGCCTAAGTAATTCTAACCGTTGTTTTGCTCTGTCTATTTGTTTGTATTTTGGATTAAAAAATAATAATCTTTCTTTTACTCCGGCTTTTGTTAATGAGGTAGAAAACTTTAAATGATCGTCTATAAATTCAAGATAATCTCTAATAAATTTTTGGTCTTCAATTACGTAATAATTTATCATCAGATATGGTGTAATTAAAATATTCTTATTCTTATTTTTAATTACAACATTGTTGTTTAATGGTAGTAGCGGACTATTAAAAATTTTTATTTTCGATTTTCTGTTATTATCACGTCTACCAGTAAAAGTGGATTTTTCGATATCTTCGATAATACTTTTTAAAATATCGCACAATTTGATAGCCGTTGTGTAGTTTAATAATTTTATCTCGTAAAAATAGAGTATTTGATTAATTGTAGCATCTAATACACCGTCGTTCCATATTTCTGTAATGTCAAAATTATAATAATATTCTCCGAATTTTGTTGTTAAATCTTGAAGTGTTTTTGGAATGTGAAATGTATTAAAATCAATTTTATTTATGGACAAAGTTTTGTCTTGTAAATATAGAATAGTATATAGTTTAAATCTTGCAAACAAAGGGTTGCGTGCAAAATAAAACAAAGGTAAATCTTTTGCACTATAAACAATTTCTACATCATCTCTATTTTGTAAAGGTGTAATATTTTTAATAATTCCAATAAAATACGCTTCTAAATCGTTTAATGTTGCAACATTATTCGATTTTCGGATGATAACTTTGTTTTTTGATAGTTTTTCCTCATATAAACTATCTAAAGAAACATCAAAATTTATTGCCAATTTTACAGCATCTTCTAAAGAAAGTTTTGTCTTTTTTTTAATTCTTCGATATGCTGCATCATAATTTATGTCTAAAATTTCTGCTACTTCTTCTATAAATGATATATTTTTATCACAATTATCTTTTATTTTGTCTAGTAATATTTTATTTAATTCACTCAATATTAATTTTTTGGGTAAAAATACAAAAATTTATTTTTATTTTGTGTTTTTTACAAATGTTATTAAAGTGAGTTTATTTATCTTTGTATCAACGAAATGAAAAAGAAAAAGTACTAACAAAACATCTTAAAAGTTGTTTTAAACTCTAATTTCCCCTTGAATTAGAGTTTTTTTATGGGTAAACTTTACAATAAAATTTGTTATAATAAAATGATATTTAACTTTTTAACTTTTATTATTTATTGTAATACTTTATATAAAATATTGATGTGTTCCATATGGATGTTACTATTCTTGTTCTTAATTTATATTTTGTTTTACCGGAAATGATTATAAAGCATAAAAAAAGTGCATAAGAAATTATGCACTTTTAGATATTGTTTAATATTTCTATTTAGTTTCGAGATCTCCTATCGTCACGTCTGTTGTCTCTTCCTCTATTATCGCGTGATCTGTTATTATCACGTGGTGGTCTTGCAACATAACCTTCCGGTTTTTCTAATAAAGCTTTTCTAGAAACTTTGTCTTTTTTAGTTCTAGGGTCTTTACCCATGTATTTAATTTCGAATTCATCTCCTAAATTAACAACATCTTCAACTTTATTGGTACGTTCCCAAGCCAGTTCGGATATGTGTACTAAAACTTCATTTCCCGGAGCGTCCAAATATTCAACTACAGGTCCAAAATCTAGTATTTTAACTACTTTTACTTTGTAGGTTTTACCAACTTCAGGTTTAAAAGTAATGGCGTTAATTTTTTCGATTACTTTGTCAATTTTTTCTTGGTTTGTTCCTTGAATTTCCACAATTCCGTTATCGCCATCTTCCACAATTGCAATTACGGTATCAGTTTCTTTTTGCATTTCTTGAATCACTTTTCCTCCGGGACCAATTACAGCACCGATATAATCTCCCGGAATAACCATGGTTACCATTTTTGGAGCATGTTCTTTTACAGTAGCCTTTGGTTCTGCAATGGTTTCTACTAATTTATCTAGAATGTGTAATCTTCCGTCTTTAGCTTGTTTTAAAGCACTTTCTAAAATTTCATAAGAAAGTCCTTTTACTTTAATATCCATTTGGCAGGCAGTGATACCATCTGCTGTTCCGGTTACTTTAAAATCCATATCACCTAAATGATCTTCATCTCCAAGAATATCGGATAAAACAGCATACTTACCGGTTTCTAAATCGGTTATTAATCCCATTGCGATTCCGGATACCGGTTTTTTAAGTTTTACACCTGCATCCATTAAAGACATTGTTCCGGCACAAACAGTTGCCATAGAAGAAGAACCGTTAGATTCTAAAACTTCAGATACAACTCTAATTGTATAAGGGCAATCTTCAGGAATCATTCCTTTTAAGGCACGTTGTGCTAAGTTTCCGTGACCAATTTCTCTACGTGAAGTTCCTCTTAAAGGTCTAGCTTCTCCTGTTGAAAACGGTGGAAAATTGTAGTGTAAATAAAATTTTTCTTCACCTTCAAAGGTTGGTAAATCAATGATGTTTGCATCTCTTGATCCACCAAGTGTAACTGTTGCTAAGGCTTGTGTTTCTCCTCTGGTAAAAATTGCTGAACCATGAGTAGAAGGTAAATAATCAATTTCACACCATATAGGTCTGATTTCGGTGGTTTTTCTTCCGTCTAAACGTAATCCTTCGTCTAATACTAAACTACGAATAGCTTCTTTATTGGTTTTATTAAAATATTTTGAAATTAAATCGCCAAATTCTTCTAATTCTTCTTCTGTAAATAACGATTTTACTTCTTCTTTTATTTCTTTAAATTTTTCGGTTCTTTCTTTTTTTGAAGTTGCTTGTCTGGCAATGTCATAACATTTATCGTAAGCAAAATCATAAACTTTTTTATAAACAGCTTCGTTTTCTTCTTCTTTTGGATAATCTCTTACCTCTTTTGCTCCAACTTTTTCTCGTAAAGCAACTTGTGCTTTACATTGATCTTTAATTGCTTCGTGTGCAACTTTAATTGCCTCAGTCATTTCTTCTTCAGAAATTTCTTTCATTTCTCCTTCTACCATCATCACAGATTCTTCAGATGCACCAACCATCATATCAATATCTGCTTTTTCTAATTCTTTTCTACTTGGATTGATAACAAATTGGCCATCAATTCTAGCCACACGCACTTCTGATATTGGATATTCAAAAGGAATGTCTGATAAAGCAATACAAGCAGAAGCAGCTAATCCTGCTAATGCGTCAGGCATTACATCTTCATCGCTAGACATTAATTGAATCATTACTTGTGTTTCTGCATGATAATCTTTTGGAAACAAAGGTCTTAATACACGGTCAATCAAACGCATGGTTAAGATTTCTTCTGTACTTGGTCTGGCTTCTCTTTTAAAGAAACCTCCGGGATAACGTCCGGCTGCTGCAAATTTTTCACGGTAATCAACGGTTAACGGTAAAAAATCCATTCCTTCTTTTACATCATAAGAAGATACTACTGTTGCCAATAACATGGCTTTTCCCATTCGCACGACTACCGATCCGTGTGCTTGTTTTGCTAATCTACCTGTTTCAATGGTAATTTCTCTACCATCTTGTAATTTGATGGTTTCCACTTTTAATTCTGGAATCATAATTTTAATTTTTTCTGTTTTTTAAACAAATTATACTTTTAATTGGTAGTTGTGTGTTGGTTGCCAATGAAGTTGTATAAAAAAAGAGGCAAAAAGCCTCTCTTTATTTTAGTTGAATTATTTTCTAATTCCTAATTCTTTAATGATTGCACGATATCTAAGTACATCTGTTTTTATTAGGTAATTTAATAAACTTTTACGTTTACCTACCAATTTAACTAGTGAACGTTCTGTGTTAAAATCTTTACGATTTTTCTTTAAATGCTCAGTTAAATGGTTAATTCTGTAAGTAAAAAGAGCAATTTGTCCTTCAGGAGTTCCTGTGTCGGTTGCTGATTTTCCGTGTTTAGCGAATATTTCCGCTTTTTTTTCTTTTGTTAAGTACATGCCAATATTATTTTAATAATTTTTATGCTAATTCGTCACTATAACGAACTTTAAGTTTGCAAAATTACAATAATTTTTCTTTTAGAAACTTAGTTTTCTAAAATTTCTTTAATATCTGGTTTAAAATAATTTGGGCCTTTCATTACTTTGCCATCTTCTCTGTATATTGGTTTGCCGTTTTTGTCTAATTTACTCATATTACTTTTTTGTATTTCTTCAAAAACAGCTTCAATTTTATCTTGCATTCCGTGCGATAACATAGTGCCACATAATATGTATAGCATATCTCCTAATGCGTCGGCAACTTCCATTAAATCGTTATTTAATGCAGCTTCTAAATATTCGTTATTTTCTTCTGCCATTAAATCGTAGCGTAATTTTATTTCTTTTTTATTTGTAAACGCTATTGGTTTTTTTCTATTTGTAATACCAAATGCGTTGTGAAAGGCTTCTACTGCTTTTAATTTATTTTTCATTTTTTAAAGTTTCTAATAATTCATGGATATTTTTTTTGCTATTACCTATAAAAACATTTTCATTAAACACAATAACCGGACGTTTTAAAAAGGTATATTCTTCCAATAATAATTGTTTGTAATCTTTTTCAGTTAATTGTTGATTTTTTAAATCCATTGCCTTGTACTTTTTTGCTCTTTTATTAAATAGTGACTCGTAACTATCTGTCATGGCACGTAATTCTTCTAATTGCTTAGCGGTAATAGGATTAGATTTTATTTCCTGCAACTTAAAGGTGTTAAATTTATTTTCGCCGATTACTTCTTTTATTTGTTTAAGTATTCTTCTACAAGTATCGCATGTTTTTAAATAATATATTTTTTTCATTCTCAAATATTTTACACAAAGATGCAATTATTACTTTAATTTTACAAAAAACTTTATTTCTCTTATCGGAAGGCTTTTTCAAAATATTACGTACATTTATCCAAAAAAATAATGGAATTTCAAACAGCAATTTTTGTCCGAAAATTTTTATCTAATGTATTAGATGAATTAACTTTAGAGCAATTAAACACAATTCCTAAAGGTTATAATAATAATATTTTATGGAATATTGCCCATATTTTAGTAACGGAACAAATGCTAAGTTACGGACTTAGTGGTTTGCCTATTGCAATAAATGAGGATTTCATTTCTCGATTTAAAAAAGGTTCTGTTTGTTTAAGTAATTATTCTAATTATGATATTGAACTGATTAAAAATAAATATTTTAACTTAATTAATAAAACTAAAGATGATTATCAAAATAATCGTTTCTCAAAATTTAATGAATACCCAACAAGCACTGGAATTGTATTAAAAAATATTGATGATGCTATGCGTTTTAATAGTTTACATGAAGGCATTCATTTAGGTGTTGTTTTAAGTTTAAAAAAATTAGTCTAATGGATATATATGCAATAGCAACTGTACTTATCGTTTTATCTGCAATCTTTGGTTATATCAATGTTCGATTTTTAGAATTTCCAAACACCATTGGTTTGATGATTATTACCATTGTTTTTACTATTTTTGTTTTTGTACTTGGTTATTTTGATCCAACACTTTTACACAAGGAAAGAGAATTTATTGGTGAGATTGATTTTAAAACAGTTTTACTTGATGTAATGCTTAGCTTTTTGCTTTTTGCCGGAGCTTTGCATACTAATTTTGAACAACTTAAAATTCAACGAAAACCGATTTTGGCTTTTGCTACATTAAGCACCTTAATTTCTACTTTTTTGGTTGGTATTTTTGTTTATTACGGACTAAAAGTAATCAATTTAGATGCTGATTTTATTTATTGTTTGCTTTTTGGAGCTTTAATTTCACCAACCGATCCTATTGCCGTTCTCGGAATTTTAAAAAAAGTAGGAGCTCCTAAAAAATTGGAAACAAAAATTGTTGGTGAATCCTTATTTAATGATGGTGTTGGAGTTGTAATTTTTATTACACTTTATAAAATAGCAAACAAAGGTTTAAGTCATTTTTCTTTTAGTCATACTTTGTTAGAGTTTTTACAAGAAGTTGGTGGAGGTTTACTATTTGGTATTTTGATTGGGTTTATTACTTATTACTTGCTTAAAACAATCGATGATTACGATACCGAAGTTATAATTACACTTGCAGCAGTAATGGGAGGTACTTTGTTAGCAAGAAAACTGCACGTATCTGCTCCTCTTGCTATGGTAGTTGCCGGTTTAATTGTAGGTAACGATACTGTTAGACAAAATGCTATGAGCGAAACAACAGAACTTTATGTAGATAAATTTTGGGAATTAGTAGATGTTTTATTAAATACCATCCTTTTCGTTATGATTGGTATGGAATTACTAGTATTAACCTTTAAACATGAATATTTCCTTGCCGGAATATTGGCTATTCCTGCTTTGCTTTTAGCTCGTTATTTATCTCTTTTAATACCGATAAAATTTTATGCGAAAAAATTAGATTTTATAAAAAAAACCAATATTATTATGACTTGGGGAGGTTTGCGAGGTGGTATTTCTATTGCATTGGCATTAAGTCTAACACATCAAATGCACCGTGATTTGTTTTTAGTAATGACCTATACAGTGGTTGTGTTTTCTATCATCGGACAAGGTTTAACAGTTGGAAAATTAATTAAAAAATTAACTTAAATATGAAAAAATATCTTGTTTTTATTATAGTTATCTTGTTTTATATAATAGGATTTTCTCAGTCGGAAGAAAAAGCAAGTTTGGCTAATCCTAATGCTACGGTTTATACACATATGCATTTTTTACAAAAAAAGACATATGCTCCGCAAAAATCAGCTTTAACGATTTATGGTTTAAAAGGAAAAGAAGCTATCGATAAAGCCATAAAATTAAAAAAAATCTTTGATGGTAGAGGTTTAAAACCCAATTTTACAAAAATACCAACAGACCCAAATTATACTGATACAACTGCATTTAATATTGGTCATCGATATGTACTTTTTCCTGAAAGGTTACCAAAAGTGTATGTAGAAAAATATGGTGATAAATGGTTTTATTCTAAAGAAACAGTATCTTTAATTGATACTATTTATAAAGAAACTTTTCCATGGCAAATACAATGGATGCAAAAATGGATTCCTGAGGCAATAGCTGATAGAATGTTGCTAGGTGTTCCTTTATGGAAATATATTGGTTTTGTAATTTTACTTTTGGTTCTGTTTATTGCATTTATTGTTTTAAACAAAATAGTGTATTTTTTATTGCATAAAATCCATAAGATAGCAATTAAAAATACAAGTATGAGAATAGATGTAAATCTAAAAAAAATTGCCAGACCTGTGGTTTTACTTATTTTAATTGGATTTTTAAAACGAACCATACCGTCTTTTCAATTTAATATTGATGTTAATAGTGTTATTTTTATTGCCTTAGATTTTGCTAAAATTGTATTATGGATTTATATCTTTTTACGAATTGTTAAACTTTCAATGACAATTTATGCCGAATATACCAAGCGAACACATATTAAATTAGACGATCAATTAGTGCCTATTCTAACACACTTTTTAACCGGAATAGTTATCTTTTTAGGTGGTTTAAAATTATTAACCTTATTTGGTGTTTCTCCGGCAAGTGTAATTGCAGGAGCATCAATAGGAGGTTTGGCTTTAGCTTTGGCATCACAAGATACAGTTAAAAACTTGATAGGTACTTTTATGATATTTCTAGATAAACCTTTCCATATTGGAGATTGGATTGAAACATCAGAACTACAAGGAACAGTAGAAGAAGTTGGTTTTCGTTCTTCCAGAATTCGTGCCGCTGATACGTCAATCTATCAAATTACAAACAGTAAATTATCTGAAATAGTTATCAATAATAAAGGAATGCGTTTATTTAGAAGGTATCAAACAGAACTTGGTATTCGTTATGATACACCTCCTGAATATATTGATTTGTTTGTTGAAGGTATTAAAGAAATCATTAAAACACATCCTTATACCAATAAAGATAATTTTGATGTTGCTTTTTCCGGGTTTGGAGATTCTGCTTTAAAAATTTTGGTAAACACTTATTTTAGCGTGCAAGATTGGAGCACCGAACAGAGAGCAAAACATATTTTACATATGGCTATTGTAAAATTAGCTAAGATTATAGGTGTTGATTTTGCCTTTCCTTCATCTACATTAATGATAGAACAATTTCCTGAGAAACAGCCAATAACTATGGAGTATAATAAAGATATGGAAGAAATTAAAAAGCAAATTATTACATTGACTCGTGAGTTAGAACAAGAAAATTAAAGATATTTCATAAAAAAGCATCATTTTTTGATTATATTTTATTAGAAAAAGGATATATTTGTGTAATTGATTAAAAAAAAACTACTATTTATATGAAAAAGTCCTTTTTTTCATTACTTTTTTTATGCGTGCTTTCCTTTGTTTTTTCGCAACAAACAAAAATGGAGTTTGATAAGGTGTTTAATACTTTAAAAAAGGAATCAAATTCTATTGATAAAGTCGAAAAATTAATCAATCTATATAAAATTTCCGTTAAAAAAAGAATACCTAATGAGGCTATAATAGATGAGGCACTTAAAATATCTGAGAAAATATTTTACATTAACGGAATTGCAAAAAGTTACGACAGAAAAGGTCTAACAGCTCGTTTTAATCACCATTATACAAAGGCAATACAATTACATAAAAGGGCTTTACGTTATTTTGAACAAACAGATGATTCGCTTTCTAAGATTAAATGTCTTAATAATCTAGGTGTTGCATATCGTAAAATAGCCAAAACAAATGAGGCTTTTAGTTATTATTTTCAAGCCTTAAAAGTTGCAGAAGAAATAAAAAATAATAAAAGTATTGCTATCGCAAATAATGGTATCGGAAATATTTTTGTAGAAACAGGGCAGTATGATGAGGCAATTAAATACCTTAAAAAATCTATTGGTGTTAAAGTAGAATATAATAACGATAGAAATCAAGAAATTGGTTTGTCTAATATTGGCGAGGTTTTTATTATGAAAAAACAATACGATTCAGCGTATTATTATATTGATAAATCCTTAGACATTGCTAAAAAAACACACAATAAATTAGGTATAGCCATAAAACAAAATTTATTAGGCGTTTTAAATCAAACAGAAAAAAATTATGAAAAATCTATTGCTTATTTTGATAAATCCATACCTG
>Ga0256840_1004215_pt1 | contig 10929 bp, 8 predicted proteins | sample 355202metaG_FD_185969 | JGI IMG/M metagenome (GOLD analysis project Ga0256840, IMG submission 185969) | Hydrothermal vent microbial communities from Mid Atlantic Ridge, Atlantic Ocean - 355-202 | ecosystem: Environmental > Aquatic > Marine > Hydrothermal vents | place: Atlantic Ocean: Mid...
TACAATTACTTTATTAAAAATAACCCTGCATCAATGCAAGCAATGCAATTGAATGTACAAGAGCTGGCCACTTATACCTCAACACTAGAAAGGTTACCCGCCTTGGGCATTGCTAGTAAAAAACAGAGTGATGAGGACGACATGTCTGATCTTATGGGTTGGGGGGATGATGAGTCAGCATCTGAAGATATGACTGAAGAACATGTATCCGAAATCTCATCGTTAATCAAACGTTACCCAAAAGAACTTAATAATGCCAATTTATTTATTAAGCAAAAAACCTCTGGGCGTAAAAAAGTTGCCAAACAGATGGCAGATTTCCAAGACCAGCTAGAACAATTAGAACGATCTGTCACTAAGATTTATCAATCTACAGAAAAACGACTGACTTTTATTTTATTTTCTTGTGTTAGTTTAATTACCATCATTGTCAGTTTATTACTATGGTTAAAAAATCATCTAGCCAAAACCCTTAACCTAACGGGTGAATATTTAGAGTTGTTAGCATCAGGAAATTTACAAAAATCATTTGTTGTTAATAGTAAAATTAGCGAAGTAACGCAGTTGCAAGTGTCACTTGCACATTTGAAAAATTATTTCATCCAACTGATTGACAAAATCAATCAAGAAAGAGAGACCCTTTATATTTGTCAAAAAGTAGTTATTGATGGTGCTCAGAAAATGGAAAGCATTGTTGCTGACCAGCAGAAACTAAGCAATATGTCAGCTGAACAAGTACAACAACTTTCTGAAACTTTTAAAAGAGTTGCCCAGACAGCCGTATATACCAGCAACCTGACAAGCTCCGCACAAACAAGCATCAATGCTGGTGTTGGGCAAATGAAACAAACGCAAGGTATGGTAAATGAGCTATCGGTCGTCATGGATAATACAGCAAGATCACTCACCTTATTACAAGATGATGCTAAAGCAATTGAAGGCGTAGTCAGTGTTATTGAAGGGTTTGCCGAACAAACTAATTTACTGGCATTAAATGCCGCTATTGAAGCAGCTAGAGCGGGTGAACATGGTCGAGGGTTTGCTGTTGTTGCAGATGAAGTGCGTAACTTGGCGGTACACACCGCATCCTCAGCAGGGCAAATACAGACATTAGTCATGAAGTTGAATGCCGCGACCACTAAAACAGTCGATTTAATGCAGAACCAGCAGCAATCAGCGACTAAGACAACTCAAGCAGTTGAAGAGGTTAATAATATTTTTTCCAGTATTTTTACTTCTGTTTCCGAGATACATGAAAAAAATACTGAGATCGTCTCTTCTTCAGAACAACAGGTCGAAATGACAATAGAAATCAGTAATAGCATTATTAGTATGGTTGATTCATCTCATATATGTTTGCAAGAAGCGCAAAAAAATAAAGCCAGTGCAAATAGCTTATCTAACGTTAGTGATAACCTACAAGCATTGGTAAAACAGTTTTCTGTTTGACCTCTATAAAGACCAAAAGTTAGTAAAGCTATGCCCCGTATTACGAATTATAGCTAATCTTTCTTATGGTAATTTTTTATAATGCACTCCATCACTATCGTCACTCCAGAGTAACCAGATAGCCTCCCCCACTTGCGTTAACTGAAGATGGTGGACATGTTCAGCCTGTTCAGAAAGAATACAATTTTGGGAATTAGCCCCAAACTTTTTAGCTAAAATTCGGTTACCAAATTTAACAACAACAATTGGCTCTGGGTAGCCTGCCGGAGAAATAGCCCATTGTTCAGGTTGATTACCGTGTAGGTCCACCTTAATAGTAAAAGTATAAGTTAATTCAGGTTCACCACCATCAAGCGGTATGCGAAGAAATGTTATCTGTGAAGGATCACTTAAAGACCCTAATAAAACATCAAGCATGTTTGACTGCTCATTAATGACCACAGGTAATGATAGAGCCAATGTCGATAGTTTTTTCTCGCTTTTATACAACACAACTTCAGACCCAGATTTTCCACTTCTAGGCATTAGTACTTGATGAACAATTTTTAGCTCAGTCCCCGATTCAAGAGAGGATATAAAATCATATTGATCATTGCCTGTGCTACCTGAACGCAACCCAGCAACCCAGTGTTCAGGTAATTTTGCTAATGAAAGCGGAGCTGTATGGACAGTTCCTGTTTTGTTAAGAGCAGAAAAATTTACTGAAGCAAAACTAATTTCACCTTTCTGGTTGAGCCCTACAACGGCGAACTGTGCATCATTCACCCCGGTTCGCCAACCGGCAGGTTGTAGCACCGCTGATTGTAATGTTAATGGAATCGGATCAATGGTCATAAATAAGGTATTAAATTGATCTGCACCAGCACCTAATGCATCTCCATCTAGCCAAGCAAACCACCCGCCATCTAACTCTTCGTCTTCGCTAACAGCTTGTGCTGATGCAACACCACTCACTAATGATGTTGTCTTTGCTCTTTGAAAAGCAACACCATCATTTGGATTTTCAGATCGGCTTTCGTGGCGAAAAACCTGCCCTATATTCTTTGAGTCATGGTGAGAAAATGTGACAAACAGACTATCGTTATCATTTACCGCTGTTAGATGAGATATGTTTGCAGGTACAACACCAAGATTCACTGTTTTTGATTCAATTCGCTCACCATTACCCGCATATGCAACCGATAATTGATACTCACCGGTTTCAATTGGATCAATTTGATATCCGGCTAAGTCATCTTGATAAATAGCTTTAGTTCCAGAGCTTAACGTTACCATTTCAAATGGCATCGAAGGCGGAGGATTATTATCACGAGCCAAAAGCGCACTTAATTTAGTTAATACAATAACTTGCTTGTTGGGGTCTTTAGGCCGAAGTATAAATTCAAATTCACTAGGGGAATCAGGGCTGTGTACAGATAGTGTAGGCTGACCTGTATTTGTTAGCGTAACTGTAACAGGTATACTTTCCCCAAACAGGGTACGATCTTTCCTGAGATCAATTTCAATATTCAACATTGACATTTTAGACGCTCCTGACTTATGGATTTTGTTTATTTTAACCATTCTTTGAATATTATCTTGTGCTTCTACCGGTCGTTCAGCAAAAGCATAAGAGCTGACAACAAGACAAGAAAACGACCCTATAAGAGTTATAAATTTCCACTTCTGATATTGTTTCAAATAGTCCATCAGCCTAATCACTAAGGTTCAATTACATCAGTGCCAGGAGCGGTTAAACCAATAACTCTCCATCCACGATTACGTAACAAGCACTTACCACAAAAACAGAGATTTGGTTTTCTACTATAACTCATGTTACACATTCGATCCCAATGTTGATCTTTCACCTTTGCAACACCCCGAGTAACCCAGTTTTGGGTACTGTTATTCTCTGAGTCGTGCAAGGTAGGTTCATCTCCAGGTGCTGAAGCAGCATGTTCAAAATGTCGATGATGTCCTATTTCATGTGCCCAGGTTTCAGCATTCGAGTTTGTAAATAACCAGGTTGCACCAAGCGCAACACCCACCGCAGGCAAAGGAAGACCATTAGCATAAGGTATTGTCCCCTGATTATTAAGATCACCCGCACAACCTAATGCAGGGCAACTAGCACCACCCATCCACCAACCATCTATTCCCAGTTTTTTCAAGAGTCCAATAAGTATGTGCCGCAGGTTCATCGCATTTGAATAAACGAAAAGTTGCCGAGGGGGATGATTTAAACTCAACAAAGGTATGTCCGCGTAAAAAACCTTTTTCCTCAACCTCTTTAACTAAAACTAACAACAACCCTGCACGATAACTACGCCAAGTAAGGTTCATGATAGAATTTATAAAGTTATCATAAAGATCAGCAGGAGCAATGTTGACAGAAGACACCCACCCCCAACCAAGATTATTTTGATGCCCCCACGGCCAAATATCATTTGAACTAAGCTGCATTTTAGTCATATCTTGTAAAGTAACATTTGCCAAGTTATTTTTAATCGTCTTTTTAAAGCGGGTTTGATGGGCTGCTGTAGCAGGGTTAAATACATCAGTAACAGGAAAGTTTTTTGGCTCTTTTGAATTCTAATGGCTTCAGGTTAATTGAATAGGGCATTAAGGTTTTTCCAGTTATTACGCCAGCTACGGCTTATTTAGGAGTATTTATCACCCCAGTGTTCAGAAAATTGATCTAATGCCTAGGATAGATTCGTTTTAAATCAGCTGTGACAGGTTTATAGGCTTTCCATGAGACATATTTTACTGAGTTTCTTATCTGGTAAACGATATAAAGCTGAGTTTGAGGGAACACAAATTGAATCGCATCAGGAAAACCTTTCAAACCATCCACACAAGCAATAAGATTATCTTTTACTCCTCGATTTTGTAATTACCATAATACACTAAGCCAAAATTTAGCTCCTTCATTTTCAGAGAGCCACATCCTTATCCATACAGGTCAAAAAACCTTCGCGCGGTCAACTCCTACGGAATTTATAGTGCCATGGCTACGTGAAGCATAACTGGGTCTATTTGGGGTAACGGCTATAATTAGAACAGAGAAGAGCTTGCTAACAACAGCTTATGTTAATAAGTAGGTTAGCTTCCAAGAAGTATACGATAATTACGCAACTCCTTTTCAATTGCTAGAAAAAGAACATCACGATTTTGAGCCCTTACCTTAAAGCCCTCCTCATAATGCTGCAGAAAGAGAATATCTTTATCTGATACTTCTGCACTCGCTACCACTGTTAATGTGGGTTGAATCGCCTTGCTTCGAATATGCTCCCAAAATGCAACATAAACTTGATTACTCTGCTTATAGACCACCAAATAATCACCTCTCGGTGACTCAGTTGAATGGTTTAAGATTTGAATTAGGCCTATAAATTCACCGGGGGGAGCGGGAATTCGGTCATCAACGACCAACTCTCTTGCCACTTTATTTTGTAAATCCCCACTAGGACGATAGACAAGCAACTCATCTTTATGAAAAGAAACCACATGAGCAGGTAAATCAAGGTATGACCAATAGTATAATAATGAAGGTGACTGTAATGTTTTAGGTATTTCTACATCTAGTACCGTAGAGAGAAATGACGAATAAACAGAGGACAATAGCACCAAGCGTTTTTGGGCCTCACTATCTAGCAATAGCAACTCCTGACTTCTTTCATCGATCATAGAACTGCTTGTATAGTGAACGCTTTGCTGGTGATGTGTTTTAATTTCAATTATGTCAACTGGAAATAGTGCAGATTCCACAAAGGTATGATCAGCAATAGGCACACTAATCCTCAACTGTACTTGTTTGCCTGGAAGAGTGGGAATTCCATTGTAAGTCGGAAATATAGCTGCTTTTGTTGAAGCTGGTTTAACAACCCAAGGCATGGGGTTGTTTCGACGCTTACGCGGTCCTTGTTTACGCATATCCCTAATCGAAGTTAGCTTACCCAATGATCGTGAGAAGATATGATCACCATTCGCTGCCACAAAATCCAATTTAATAAGTGCCGAGTCAATAATAGTTAGAGCAGAATTGCTTTGATTGGTAATTTCATAGTGGACTATAAAAGGTGTATACGGATCCAATGCTCCAGAAGGCTCAAGCTTAATAATTTTCACAATAGCATTTTTAGGCATGATAGATTGCTCCTCGGCCGTTAACAGTACAGGCTGTAATATAATAAATATCAGCCCGAATACGAGTACTCTTATCTGTGTCATTATATTACTTGGTTGAGAAACTGTTTCCATTGGTTCAACCCTCCAATCCGATGAAAACGATACCCTTCATTCCTGCGGGCAAAGCCTGCGAAAGGTAAAGGGTTCTCTTTATTACCAGCTAAAAGACAAGGGAAATACCGGCTCTCATTTTGACATAACCTTAGTGTTTTTTTGTCTGGCCCAATATAGTCGAGATTACTATTATTACCTGTCCGCAACACATGTAACCCTTGCTTTAAATCAATCAGGAATTCGATTTCGACAAGTTTCCCATACTGTTCTGTTGAAAATGATAGTGCTTGTATTTGTGGTTTTTTTTGTACGTTATTGGCATCTGTTTGTAAGAACCATAAGATCCGAGGCTTATCAATATCCTCAAACACTGCGTTAATTCTATTTTGAAACAAATCCACCTTTAGTTTTATTAGCTTACCTTTATTCTTAATCAACAGCAGTGACCCTAGGTCACTGCCTGTGTAACTGATTGATGTACGAGTTAGTTCTGGTTCAGCAGAATAGATATGAATTGCATCATGACTACCACATATAGCTATAGGCCCTTGTGCTCCTTTGAGGTTTCGTGAAAAAAGAAACTCTACATCACCTAATGTATTAACATGGTAACCACAAACAACCGATTCGCTACCCCTTAGTGATCGAGTGCAAAAATAAATATCACCTTGTTCATTACGAATAGCTGAACCTAGCAGCTCACCAGCCTGATCCAAGTTAAATACCTTCGGCTTTTCAACTAGTTTTCCACGATAAATTTTTAAAATAGTCAGTTGGCTATCTTCGTATATCAGTAATGTTCTTTGAAAGGCTGGAGAGAAATCTTCAACATCCCAAAATGCAGGTAGCGCAGGAATAATAGAGGTCTTGGCACTTAATTCTGGCAGTTGCATATTATAAAAGGAAGCTAATGGATGGCTAGTCCCCAACCAGCGTAGATTAGCACTTTTAACATTCGCATCTGATTCAGCTATTGTCAATAGATTTTGGTTACCGAATATCGGATTTTCAAACCAGCACCTCGCCTGAATTAATTTGGTAGAACTAACCTCCAACACACTAAATTTACCACGTTGTAACTCCCCGTCAGGATGCTGAAAGCAAGGTTGTATCTTATAAGTTCCTACTTTAAATGGGTAGTAATACTTTGCCAAATCAAAGGTTAAAACTCGACTAGCATTAGCATTAATAATTATTGGGGGTTTACGCTGCTGTATATTGCGCAAGTAAAGCATGCTCAAACGTAGTTGTTCGTCTACCTTAAGCAAAACAGTCCCGCTTGCAGCGTCAATCACCTCAAAATAAAGCTGAGTTAACTCTCCATCTAATACAAGAGGTTCAGGCTCCAGATTACACACTTCAATAGAAATACAAGCTGAAGTGAAACAATCAATCTTTGCTCCTGGTGAAATCTTGACAGTTTTTAATTCAATCTTATGAGGCATTTTCAAGACCCTGCAGGAAAGTTTATATGAGGAGCCGATACATTCCAGCCCCTAAGCCTCAGATTACACTTACCACAAAACAGTGGATCAAAAACACCTTCGACCCGTGTTGCTGCACCGGTATAACTCATAATACAGTTATCGTCATTAGTATCGTGTAGGGTCTCATCATCAGTCGCATCAACAAAGTGATGGTACAAAAACTGATGATGACCAAACTCATGAGCAGTAACATAAGCATGCCGATCAATATCTCCCAAATCATAGAACACCACACCATCAGCATTCCCCATACTGGAAAAATTGGAACAAACATAATCCTGCTCCTTGACCTGTGCAGGTTTCGCCAGAGAAGGATCATCAATGACAGTCACAGGTTTATGGGACTTAAATGCAATACTTATATGCCCTGTTGCTACCTTTGGTCGAATTTTTGTTGCTACGAAATAGCTAGTTTTCTCTGCCATAGCACCTACAAAACCACTATCACCATATAACAAAGAATTGATCGCTGCTTTATATTCATCACCCGTTAGGTCTCCCTGCGGTGGCAAGTCACGACCATAAAGATAGTTTTCTTTCAGATTGAATTTTCGCCAAAAAAGCTTCTTTTTCCCCGGCAAAACTGCATCGACAAATGCATTAGTTTGATCATCAGTAATACCAGCACCAGCCTTAATATCCACAACAGACGGTGCAAAATTGTCTCGCACAAGTTTCTGATACTCTTTATTACTCATCACCTTTTTCACCGATACTTTCTCATCGTTACCTGGTGTTTCCATGTCTATATAACATTGTTCAAAATTAAGTTTCAAGCGAGGCATTTCACCTTCATATGCATCATCAGGTGGCCACTTTACAATACGGACAAAATCAATAGTGCGCCGAATAGTAAAGATACCTGTTTTTACCTTACAGCTATCTCGTCCTTCTTTTAATGGCGCAACGACACCTGGTGCATTAGCATCATTATCTTGCTTTAATTCCTTAATATGATCGGCTGTAAATCCCAAAGCTGTGGCATCGAAGTCTAGGTCTGCAATAACTCGAAAAGAGTCTCCTGCTTTGTTTGATGGTAGGAAATTAATTGAGGATGTACCAAATGACTTAGTAATATCAGGATCAATTCCTGCTAGGGTGCAGGGAAGTCCATTACGCACGGCCATTGGGTGCGGACTAGTTCCATCAGACTTGGCATGATCGTAGAACAATTCTTCTAGGTTTTGTTTACCGGTACAACATTCTGGACAGTTTTTCACCATCGCGGTACCATCCGAATATTCAAATGCTTCAGTGGTAATAAAATTCTGCACAGCCTGTATATAGGGCAACCTCTGATTGTCATTGGCTGATACAGCAAGTGCCTGGTAACGGTTGTTCATACCTGTTTCTGCTGGGTCTTCAACGCGCCAACCAACACTGACTTGCCCCACAGCTCCAGGTATTTCTTGTGCTACATCTGTTTTATCCTTAACTTTTATTTTAGCCCTAATCGGCTGAATAGGACAATTCAGCCGTGCCGCATCCTGAGTTAACTTGGTCCCACTCTCCACAGCAAAAAACTGGCTGTCTTTTTGAGTAAGAACTTGCTGCACCCAAAAAGTGCCTTTATCACCCTCAGCAGAAAAAGGGTCACTCTCCAATTTAATAAACTTGCGCTTGTTTTTAGATTTCCTTAAGCGCTTCTCAAGTAGATTTCTAAATTGTGCAGGATCCTCATCTAAGTCATCATAGATTGAATCATTATCAGGATAGCCTCCTATCTGAGTAGTAAGAGCTTTATCATTGTATTGTATTTTCTGGAATTCGGTATCACTAGCCTTATACATTTTGATAGCCCGATTCAAATACTCTCCCGCCAGTATCGCATTAGAGGTGAATGGCCCTCCAAAATAGCCTAATTCGTTAAGTTGCCAGCGCAGCCACCCAGTAAGATCAGATGCCTTGTCAGGCTCTTTATCATCTACACTCCATTTCGCTTGTTCCAGCTCTATTTCGGCATACAACACTTTAAATTCAATCTCATCAGAAATCCCTCCTTCTTCCTCAATAATCAACTTATAAGGTGAATAAAGTGGATTGAGGTAGAGTTTTTCGCCAGCCAGTAAACCAGTTTCAACAGTAGTTTCGCCTTTATATTCCTCGGTAACTTCCTTATCACTTCCAGTCTTTTTTTCAGCGGCAAGCAGTTCACGAGTGTATATATCATCAACACCATAGTGTTCACTCTTAATCTTAAGGCTTACCTTTTTATTTTCAAGGTGTCCAATACGAAAACTAAAATCCAGTTTTTCATGCTGAGGAGCAAAATGATCATCAATACGGGTTATTCTAATATAAGGCCTAGGTTCAATAACACGCGCTCTGATACTATGTCTTGTTTCATGTTGAAAACCATCCTGACTCCAGACCTTCGGTATTTTTAAATCCTCTCCCGCTTCATCTCCTTCAAATTCAAAATCAGCCCCCAAACACACTGGCTTTTCATTCTTCGGGTCAATCTTCAGATAGTGTCTCAAAGTATCATACACCTCTTTAGGATCCTCTGTACCCAGACTAATTAAAGCTATCTGCTGCCAAGTGACCCCATTATCCGTAGCAATGGTTTTTAAGGTTTCATCTTTGATAGGTTTGTATGTACTAATTTCTTTAAGTAACAATGTTTATCTCCCATTTAAGATTCATCGACTGATACAAAAACTCGTTTTTCATTATTTGGTAGTGTTATTTCAACAACTTCACAATTCCCGGGCGTATGATATGGAAACTTCACTTTTACTCCACCATTACCATCAGTTATTAGTTGATGAGTTACATCATCAGGTGTTTTTATTTTTACTTGGGCATTTCTAATAATATCACCTGTTTTGTCATCTAAAATTCGAAATTCGAAATAAGAAAGACGTTTGAGTCGAAAAATCACATCTGTTACTTCTCCAGCCCTAACAGTTTTGTTTTGTGCATCAATTGGATCGTATGTCCCTACTGGAATACCGAGAGATATTTCATAGCTGCCAACCGGCAATTTACCGGGGTTATTCCACTCACCACTACTAGAATTAAACTGCTTTGTAACCTCACCCATTATTGAAATAGACATACTATTTATTATATCGCTAGTATCTACATCAATCACCTTAATGCGAAGCTTACCCAATGCCAGTAATTCGAAATCAGCTATTGAGTAGTTATCTCCATTCGAAACAGCCAGACTCTTATGATTTGTTTTAACTTTGTAATCTTGATATTTACCAGTAGGTGTCACGGCAATACTATAACTACCAGGGTCAAGATCTGTAAAATCAACCATCCCAGTTACATCAACAATTTTATCTTGCTTTCCGCTTGGCCCGTTTATACTAACCTCTGCAAGACTAACTCGAACTCGTTGACCGTTATTATTTATCCAGACAATAACTCTCAACCCACCTTTTTCCAATGGACACGTTTCTTTAACCTTTCCCCTGCGCTGTCTGCTCATGGCTTAAAATCCCCATTTCCATTGGCAAGTTTTGTTTTAGGCACTTCAAGATCAAACCGAATAAGTTGCATTCTTACATCGTTGTCAAGGCTTTCATCTTTGAGAATTTCTCGTAACCATTCACTATCTGGTGAATGGTAGTAACCTTCTTGATTCAACTCAAGCTTAATCAGAAATTTGATATCATCAAACCGGTCAATACCAATGTCATTAAGTTAAGCGCAACCAATTGATTCACCTTGATCTTTTATAGGACGAATAATGTAATTTATTCTTCATTTTAGATTTTTTACGCTTATATGACCTTCCTTTTCGAATGGGTTCAAT
>Ga0256840_1004216_pt1 | contig 10927 bp, 10 predicted proteins | sample 355202metaG_FD_185969 | JGI IMG/M metagenome (GOLD analysis project Ga0256840, IMG submission 185969) | Hydrothermal vent microbial communities from Mid Atlantic Ridge, Atlantic Ocean - 355-202 | ecosystem: Environmental > Aquatic > Marine > Hydrothermal vents | place: Atlantic Ocean: Mid...
CGAAGAGTGAATTGATCTCTTTTATAACACTTCCGACATCGACGATCTCGCTTCCCGACTTTCCGTTCAACGGGCAGGTTACCGTGTTTCGCACTACGTCTCCGGCAGCCATTCTCGTCGTAAGCCCGGCCTCTTCAAGTTTTTTAAAAATTGCCGGAAGATCCTTCATCGATACCCAGTGATACTGCAGATCCTGTCTTGTGGTGAAGTCTGCGGTGCCTCTTGCATACTTTAGAGATATCTCTCCAAGAGTTTTTAACTGCTCTCTCTCTATTGTGCCGTTCTCTATTTTGACACGAAGCATGAAATATTGGTTATCGTCATCTTCGGGCTGAAGAGTTCTGTTTTGGGTGTAGAGTCCGTACCATTTGAGGCGGTCTATATCTTCAGGGTCCACATCTTTGCCGCTTCGGGCGTATCTATAGATATCTTCTATGACGTCGAGGCCATCTTTCTCTCTCTTTATCCTCTCTACACGCTGGGCTTTACTCTCTTTCATCATTTTCTCCTTGCTGGGGCTACTCCCCTATCTTTGCACATCCCCACTCCGGGTAGTGTTTTCTAATATAAGCGTTCAGCTCGATCTCCGCCCGGTTGTAGGCTCTTTTGCTGCTTGCACTCTTGGCACTTGTTCCTACGATCATCCCGGCGCCGACCGTATGGTTCGTTATCTTGTCGATTACAATGAAGCTCCCCGTCCCTTTGATGGCTCCATAGTTGTCGCAAGCGATCTTTCTTGTAAGAGCGAGAGTACACTCTCCTATCTCGTTCAGAGCAAGCTCGCTCGTTTCTATCTCCTCCCAACTGTTGACATCTTTTTTGAAGTGGATGGTCTCGAAAACGGCGTCTATAACGGTAGTAGCCCTCTTTATCTCATACTCCCTGCCTGTTTTGAGCGGCTCCTCATCCATCCAGACCACCATCGCCTTTATGGTTTCGGAGGTTTCAAGGGGGTCGTCAGCTTTTACGATCATATCCCCCCTGCTTATATCTATCTCATCTTCAAGCGTGATCGTTACCGCCATAGGGGCGTAATATTCGATGTCGGGTCTAAAATGTTCAACGTTTGATTCGAGGCAGTTTCGTTCAGATATGTCGCCTGCGTTTATTATGCTTTTGATCTTCGACCTTTTTCCAGATGGCAAAACGGTGATCTCGTCGCCAACTCTTACGCTTCCGCTGGTGATGGTTCCGCTGAAGCCTCTGAAGTCGAGGTTCGGCCTGTTTACATACTGTACGGGAAACCTGAAAGTCTCAAGGTTTATATCTTTAGCTATCTCTACCGTGTCGAGATACTCGAGCAGCGGTTTGCCGCTGTACCACTCCATATTTACACTGAGACTCACCACATTGTCACCCTTCAGTGCGCTCAAAGGAATGAAGTCGATAGAAGATAGCAGGGAGTCGTCGGTTGGAAGTTTTTTTATAACCTCCTCTTCGTACTCTCTTTTTATCTCTTCGAACCTCTCTTGCGAAAAATCTACCAAATCCATCTTGTTGACGGCGACAAGTATATGTTTTATTCCAAGCAAAGAGGCTATATAACTATGCCTTCTTGTCTGAGTCAAAACTCCCTTTCTCGCATCTGTCAATATTATCGCGAGATTGGCCGTACTGGCTCCTGTCACCATATTTCTGGTGTACTGCTCGTGACCGGGAGTGTCGGCTATGATGTACTTGCGTCTGTCGGTCGCGAAAAACCTGTATGCCACATCGATGGTAATACCCTGTTCACGTTCGCTCTGCAAACCGTCGATAAGAAGAGCGAAGTCTATCTCTTCTCCGGTGGTACCGAACTTTCTGCTATCTTTTTTTGCACTGCTTAACTGATCTTCAAAGATCGTTTTGCTGTCATAAAGCAGTCTTCCTATGAGCGTACTTTTACCGTCGTCGACACTGCCGCATGTAATGAAGCGCAGCATCTCCTTGTTCTCGTGCTCTTTGAGGTACTTCTCTATATCTTTCAGTTGCTCTTCAGCAACGACATTCGACTTTCGATCGTTTTCACTTTTGATTAGTTGCTCTATCATCCTTTTTCCCCTCTCTATACATCAGTTTTAAAACTCACCACTCATCACTCATAACTCATCACTCACCACTAAAAGTACCCCTCTATCTTCTTTCTCTCCATGCTCCCCTCCTGGTCCTTGTCTATGACCCTTCCTTCCCTCTCGCTCGTTCTTGAAAGGAGCATTTCGCGGATGATTCCGGGCAGGGTAGTGGCATTCGACTCGACCGCACCCGTAAGCGGGTAGCAGCCCAGGGTTCTGAAGCGTACCTTTTGAAGTTTCGCTTTTTCTCTAAGCTCTTTGGGCATTCTCTCGTCATCCACCATGATTTTCGCTCCATCTATCTCGACGATCGGCCGCTCTTTCGCAAAATATAGAGGGACTATGGGTATCTCTTCGAGATATATGTACTGCCAGATATCAAGCTCCGTCCAGTTGGAAAGGGGAAAGACTCTGACGCTTTCGCCTCTGTTTATCCTCGTGTTGTATATGTTCCAGAGCTCCGGCCGCTGGTTTTTCGGGTCCCACCTGTGAAATTTGTCTCTGAAGGAGAAGATCCTCTCTTTTGCACGACTCTTCTCTTCGTCACGCCTGGCTCCTCCTATAACCGCATCGAAACCTCCCTCGTTAAGGGCCTGTTTCAAAGCCTGTGTCTTCATGATGTCGGTGTGTACTTTGCTGCCGTGAACGAAAGGGTTTATATCCATCTTTTTCCCTTCGGGGTTGGTATGGACTATGAGTTCTACTCCAAGCTCCTTTACCCTTCTGTCCCTAAATTGGATCATCTCTTTGAATTTCCAAAGAGTATCCACGTGCAGTAGAGGAAAGGGCGGCTTTCCCGGATAGAAGGCTTTCATAGCGAGGTGAAGCATGACCGAACTGTCTTTGCCTATACTGTACATCATGACCGGGTTTTCGAACTCGGCCGCCACCTCTCTCAAAATATGGATAGACTCCGCCTCAAGCTGCTTTAAATGTGTCAATCTCTTCTCTTCTACCATTATATTTTCTCCTTTTTGATATGAAGCCCGCACTCTTTGTGTTCGGGGCTCTCCCACCACCATCTGCCGCTTCGTATATCTTCACCCTCTTTTACGGCTCTGGTGCAAGGTTCGCAACCGATACTCGGATAACCTTTCTCATGTAGTTCGTTGTATGGGATGTTATGGGCTTTTATATATGCCCAGACATCTTCCGTACTCCAGCCAAAGAGAGGGTTCAGTTTGAGCAGCCCGAAGGTTTCGTCACGCTCTATCGCTTTGGCTTCGACTCTTGTTACGGACTGTTCACGCCGAAGTCCCGTTATCCACGCTCTTTTATCTTTCAAAGCACGTTTGAGAGGCTCTATCTTTCTTACTCTGCAACACTCTTTTCTCTTTTCGATACTTTCGTAAAAGCCGTTGATTCCCTGCTTTAGGACAAGCTCCTCTACCGCTTCGCGTTCGGGATAGTAGGGCACAATTTTAATGCCGTAGCGTCGCTCAGTCCTCTCCCAGACTCTATAGGTCTCTTCCGGCAGCCTTCCAGTATCGAGAGTGAAAATTTCACACTTTGGGTCTATGGAGCAGACCATATGGGTGAGTACCTGATCTTCCGCTCCAAAACTAGTAGCCAGAGCGATACTCCCTTTGAACTCTTCAAGAAAGTGGCTCAAAATCTCTTTCGCATCCAAATTTTGGAAGCGATTGCCGTAGTTTTCGTCGATTTGTAAAATATTCTCCATTTTTCTCCTCCTATAATTCATCCTGTAATCGAGTGCTCTGAAAAATTGGAAAATTCACTCAAGCAAGTGAAGTTTGTTGCTTCGCAAGCACGGGAAAACTTCCTAAAAATAGCTAAGCAAGCGCAATTTTTTAGCGGAAGTTTTCCCGTTCAAACATTCAAGCTTTCGTTCATTATCAACTTTTCAGAGGGTTCAATTAAATAGCGATAATCGAATCAAATATGGTATTCAGGCTCTTTTTTCACCCTGCCGAGGGGTATCTTGTTCCACGCCCTTTCGTGAAAATAGTAAAGAACCATCTTGGTTACAAGCTCGATACTTCCGATAGAAGCGGCCATGCCGATACTTCCGGTGATTATGTAAGATATGATGATCGTATCGAGAGTCCCAAGCGCTCTCCAAGATATCGTTTTAACGACACTTCTATAGGGTTTTTCATGCATTCTGCAAAACCTCCCGAAAGCCGCTGTTTATGTTTATAAACTCTATTGAAATAGTCAAGATTAACTCCAAAAAAATAACTCTCAGTGCGGGCTATTCAAAAAGCCCGCTGCTGAGGTAGCGCTCTCCGGTATCGTTCAACATCGTCACTATCACTTTTTCACCGTTTTCTTTACGGCTTGCAACTTCAGTCGCGGCCAAAACGTTTGCTCCGGAGGAGATGCCGACAAGCAGCCCCTCGTTTTTGGCCAACTCTCTCGCCATCTCTATAGCGGCCTCGTCTGCGACCGTGATAACTTCATCGTAAACGGAAGTATCAAGAACTCCAGGGATAAATCCGGCGCCGATACCCTGTATTTTGTGAGGTCCAGGCTTCCCTCCGCCGAGTACCGGAGAGTTCTGCGGTTCCACTGCGATGATCTCGATGTTTGGGTTGTACTCTTTGAGCACTTTGCCTACTCCGGTAATTGTTCCGCCCGTACCTACACCGGCTATGAAAATATCTATTTTCCCATCCGTGTCGCGCAGAATTTCTTGAGCCGTCGTCTTTATGTGAATCTCCGGGTTAGCAGGGTTTTCGAACTGCTGTAAAACTACCGCATTCTCTATCTCTTCGGCCAGCTCTTTCGCTTTTTGTACGGCACCGGCCATACCTTTTGCAGGTTCGGTCAAGACAAGCTCGGCTCCAAGAGCGGCAAGCAGTTTCCTTCTTTCGATACTCATCGAAGAGGGCATCGTCAGTATCAGCCTGATACCCTTGGCGGCGGCTACCGAAGCCAGAGCAATACCTGTGTTGCCGCTTGTAGGCTCTATCAGGACGCTGTTTTGGCCTATATCCCCTTTTTCGAGGGCTTTTAAGATCATATTTGCCCCTATGCGATCCTTTACCGAACTTGTCGGGTTCATGAATTCGCACTTACCGAGAACCAGAGCGCCGCTTTTGTCGGAAGCCCCCTTCAGTTTTACAAGAGGAGTGTTTCCTATGAGTCCTGTTACATCTTCTGCATATATCATAACTTTTCCTTTCTATCGCTATATCGAATAGCAGATCTGGTTCGAGAGCTTCTGCTCATAGAGCGTGAAATCGTCCAAAGAGATATCGAAAAACTTCTCGAGCCTCTCTTCCGCATCTTTGAAAAAGAGGTCCAAAACACTGTTTTGTGTGGTCGTCTCCGTAACTTTGATCTCCCCTTCGAGCGACTTCAAGATATCCAAAACCCTGATATTGGAGGGATCCGTAGCAAGCAGATAACCCCCATAGGCACCGCGAACACTCTTTACGAAACCATCTTTTTTCAAAGTGTTGAGCAACTGCTCCAGATAGTTTTGCGGAATGGATGCGCGCTCGGCAATATCTTTGATTTTTACAGGTTTGTCGAACCTGTACTCCTTTGACAGCTCGTACATAGCAAGCAACCCGTAGGTCCCCTTTGAGGAGAGGAGTGTCATATCAGCTCTCCATCGCCTGTTTGAGATCCTCTATGAGATCTGCGCTATCTTCCAGCCCTACGCTAAGTCTGACAAGTCCGGGCGTGACACCGGTTTTTTCGAGCTCTTCGACGCTGAGCTGCTGGTGTGTGGTACTTGCAGGATGGGTTATGATTGACTTGGAGTCGCCGATGTTTACGACAACGCTGAATATCTTCGTATTGTCCAAAATCTTTTTAGCGAACTCCAGGTCGCCCACTTCGAAACTGACAAGGCCGGATGCCTGCCCATCTTTGAAGTAACGCTGAGCTTTTTCGTAATTTTCGTCGCTTTCTAGACCCGGGTAGTTGACCTTCTGTACCTTCGGGTGGCTCTGCAGAAACTTCGCTATCTCAAGAGCGTTTTTCGAGTGCTCTTTGATTCTGACTGCAAGGGTTTCGAGCCCTTGAATGTGAAGCCAAGAGTTGAAAGGTGCCGGTGCAGCTCCTATATCTCTAATGAGTGAGAGTCTGACTCTCAGCGTAAAGATAGGAAAAGGGAGGTCGGCATAGACAAGGCCGTGGTAACTCTCGTCCGGCTCGTTGAACTGAGGATACTTTTCGTTTCCGATAAGTTTGGAGTTGAGCTCTTTGCTCTCCACTATCAGACCGCCGATTGCCGTACCTTGGCCATTGATGTATTTGCTGGCACTGTGTACTATCACGTCGACGCCGTGGGTTATAGGGTTGAATAGAATTGGGGTGGCTACCGTATTGTCACATATGGTTATGACTCCCTTTTTCGAGGCTATTTCAACAATTTTATCGACATCGGCTATGCTTATGTGAGGGTTGGAGAGCGATTCGAAGAAGATAGCTTTCGTCTTCTCGTCTATCAGTTCCTCCAGGTCGGATGCGTCGTCGCTCTCAAAGAGTCGCGCCTCTATTCCAAAACGCTTTATAGTGTGTGTAAGAAGCGTAGTGGCTCCGCCGTAGATCTTCTTTGCGACTATTATGTTGTCACCCGCTTCGGCAAGGTTCGCGACTGCGTAAAATATGGCGGCCTGGCCGCTGGAGGTGGCTATGGCTGCAGCGCCTTTTTCAAGAGCCGCTACTCTGTTTTCCAAAACCTCTGTGGTCGGGTTGTTTAGCCTCGTATATATGGGTCCAAGCTCTTTAAGTGCAAAGAGGTTAGCCGCACGCTCCGCCGTTTCGAAGTCATATGCCGTTGTCTGATAGATAGGCACTGACATAGTTTTATACTCATCTTTATGGTATCCGGAGTGAAGTGCAACGGTTTGATCTCTCATTTGTAGGTCCTTTTTTGAATTGTTTGAGAAATTGTAGTATAAATATATTTTAATGTCAAGTATGTCGATAGAGTTTATATATTTAAGGTTCAAGGTGTAAGGTTTTGGGTTTAAGGTGAAATGTTGAATGTTGAATGTTGAATGTGCCGATTTATCCCTACATAGAGATTATAATTAAGCTAAAAACTAACTTTAAGGCATGCTGTTTTTGGTTTAAGGTTTAAAGTTTTGGGGAGCAGGTCAATATCTTTTGAAAATCCATAAACAGATTCGACTCATCTATCTTTTTATTGATTGGTTTGCAAAATAGCTATAAATATAAACCTACAGTTTATACAATATATATAATTTCAAACAAAAACTTGCTATTTGTTTCTAAGATTGCTAAAATATAAACTATGAGTTTACAAAAATATGAAAAATTAAAACAATTATACAAGCTTTTGCCAGAAGGTGTCGTGGTACCAAGTAGTTGGCTTGTAGAACAAGGTTACTCGAGGCAGCTTATTCACAAGTATGTAAACAATGGCATATTGAAAAAGATAGGCTTCGGGTCGTATGCGAGAGCCGAGTCACCTGTAATATGGGAAGGTGTAGTGCTTGGTATACAGCATTTTGCTAAACTTCCTTTTTATGTGGGTGGCTTGACGGCTCTTGGTCTTTGGGGTTTTGCACACTATCTTCCATTGGGAAATCTTAACGAGATAACTCTTTACGGCGAGAAAAACCCTCCCGCATGGATCAAAAGTTTAAAAATAGCGCAACGTTTAGTTTTCTATAAAAAACCGTGGTTTGGCTCAATAGGTTTGAAACCTTATCCGACGAATATCAGAAATCTGGATATATTAGTATCCTCTCCCGAAAGAGCGCTTTTAGAGATGCTTTATCTTGTAGAAAAGAATGGTGTCACTTTTGGGTATGCAGCAGAGCTTTTCGAAAATCTCACTTCCCTTCGGCCGTCGCTATTGAACGAACTTCTTGTAAAGTGTGAAAGTCTTAAAGTGAAGCGGTTGTTTCTCTATCTATCAAGTATATACCTGCATCCATGGACAAAGCATATAAACAGAGATATAGATATAGGAACCGGCAAGATGCAGATCGTAAAAAACGGCAGATTCGACAAGAACTACCTTATAACCGTACCCAAGGAGTTCCATGCTGCATAGAACGAGCATTTATTACAAACAGGTTCAGCTTCTTATGGACGTGATTCCTTTTATCGCAAATGAAGAAACTTTTGCCCTTAAAGGCGGTACTGCTATCAATCTTTTCATTAAAGATTTACCAAGACTCTCTGTTGATATAGATCTGACCTATTTGCCGGTAGAGCCAAGAGATAAGAGTTTGAAACAAATTTCGCAAATTTTCGAACGCATAGCAACAGATATAGAAAAGTCTTTAAAGGGTAGCAGTGTTCATAAAATAGGTCAAAAAGAGGAAGAAGGAGTTTTGAAACTTCAGGTGGAAAGATTCGGAGTTCGTATCAAAATAGAGGCTTCGCCTGTCCTTAGAGGCACGGTTAAAAAGCCAAGTTTAAGAGCCGTGGCTCCAAAAGTTGAAGAAGAATTTGGTTTTGCTGAAACACTTGTAGTACATATTGATGATTTGTATGCAGGTAAAATGTGTGCGGCTCTGGATCGTCAGCATCCGAGAGATTTTTTCGATATTAAAGGTTTGCTAAAAAATACCGGAATAAGCAATGAACTGATAGATGTCTTTATTGTGTATTTTATAAGTTCCAACCAGCCTATAGCCAAACTTCTCGATCCAAATTTTATCGATCTGACTAAAATTTTCGAGCAGCAGTTTGTAGGTATGACGATCGAACCGGTCACACTGGATGAGCTTTTACAAACCAGGGGGGAGCTTGTCCGTACAATCCATGCCAAATTGACAGACAGGCATAAAGAGTTTCTTCTCGGATTCAAGAAAGGTACTCCGGATTGGAGCCTGTTGCCCTTTGAAGGTATTGAAAATCTCCCCTCTGTAAAATGGAAAATGTTAAATCTTAATAGGATGGAATCTTCAAAAAGAGAAGAGGCGATAGAGAAACTTATAAGTGTGTTGAAGTTATAGATGTTACTTTTTAATGTTTGATATATCCCAGGAAAGCTTGAAAAGTTTTTAAAAAGATAGTTAATACTTATGTTGGAATTTGAATGGAATGGCTGATTGAAATTTGTAAGTTTTATTTGTTCGGCAAATATGTTAAGGTTTAATTTTTAGAAAATTGGAGGAGCGGCGAGTTTTCGCCGCTCGTAGAGTGATCTATTTGTCGTGGCAAGCTTTACAAAGTCCGCTGCCATTATTACTGTATCTTAAATATCTTCCATTGTTAGGAAAGTGTGGGTCGTGGCAACTTACGCATTGAACTTTTCCATTTCTTAGAAGATCGTTAATAGTACTTGCTCCTTGCCAACCGGTTAACGGGGTGGTTTTCGCTCTAAGTCCTGCAACACCTTCAACATAAGTGATTGATACAGGATGGTCGTTTGTCAAGTCGCCAAAAAGCCCTACCGCGATCTCTTCGGCATTCGGCATATCTCTTGGTGTATTGTTCACAGTTCCGATGAATGTCCCGGTTGCGTTATATCCACCGGATCCAGGTGCGTTTACGACACTGTTCATTGCACTTACGCCATCGTGGCAGCTAAGACATGCCAACGATGCTCCTGAAGGCGTAGCGTCCGTAGTAGTTCCGGCAATTGTAGTACCTGCAACTCCGGTCGCTGTTGCGCCGTACATTGTGAAAGCGGTAGTAATGGTGGGTTTGTTCCAAAGAGGAGCTTGTACATTTACATTAGATGCGTGTGGAGTATGGCAGTAGATACACACTTCATCATTTCCACCACCTTGAATACTGCTCATGTCATGTTGAGTACCTACCATTGTTGCATTTATACCGTTTGCAAGGATTGCAAGGGTTCCAATCCCAAGTAAAACTCTTCCTCTCATAAACTTCCCCTTTTTAAAATTTCAACAATTATTGCATAAAAGTGTAAAATTTGTGTAAAATAACGGAAACTATTTAACTTTGGGTGAGAAGGTATACTCGAAATAGCTCCCTTTTTCCGGTTCCGAGACTATTTTTACCTCTATATTCTCTTCGTTGACGATCTTTCCGACTATATTCAGTCCTATACCGAAACCTCCCTTCGTGCTATCTTCTCTGTAGTAGCGGGAGAATATTTTTTGAGTATCTTTTATGCCTATTCCAAAATCTTTAAAGCCCAAAATTACCTTGTCGCCTTCACGCTTGAGCGAGAGTATGACATCTTTGCCTTCATAAGAGTATTTTATGGCGTTGGAGAGGTTGTTGTCTACGATCTTTTGCAGTTTTGTCGGAACAAAGTCTATGTAGATATCATCTTCGATATCCAGATGCAGTTTTATATCTTTGAGTTCGGCTATATCTTTGAAGTAGTCGGCCGATTTTTTCAAAAACTTGCTGAAGTTTATCCGTTTCTTTTCGGTTTTGTTTATAGTCTGCTCTTTGATAAGATAGTTCATATCGTCGTACAAAGATGAGAGAATTTTAGCGGCCGACTTTATGCGGGAGAGGTGGCGGTTTTTCCCGAACTTCTCGGTGAACATATCGATATTTATGTTGATTATGGAAAGCGGGGTGTTGATTTCGTGCATAGAGTCTTTTATGAAGTCATCGAGCGCTTTGTTTATCTCCTTGAAGGGCTTGGAGAAGTTTTTGAGAATCAAAAATGAGAAGAGAAAGGTTACTGCGAGTATCGAGAGAAAGATGATGAGAATATTGAAAAGGATCGTATATATGTTGAACTCCGTACCCACCGCCAGGTATCTTGCGCCGAAATAGTTTTCGTCCGGAAACTCTGTCACGTAAAATCTGTAACTGCCCAGCTTGTGATAGCCCTGTTTTAGCTGCAGTGTTGAAATAGGCTCTTTTATGAGGGTGAATATCGGGTTGCCGTTTTTGTCGTATAGACCTGCCTGGTATGTTTTGAATCTTGGGAAGGTGAAAGTGCTTTGATACCTGCCGTCGAATTTCTCCATCTCGTTTATTAA
>Ga0256840_1004217_pt1 | contig 10926 bp, 6 predicted proteins | sample 355202metaG_FD_185969 | JGI IMG/M metagenome (GOLD analysis project Ga0256840, IMG submission 185969) | Hydrothermal vent microbial communities from Mid Atlantic Ridge, Atlantic Ocean - 355-202 | ecosystem: Environmental > Aquatic > Marine > Hydrothermal vents | place: Atlantic Ocean: Mid...
GTCGTCTATGCGACGTGTAAAACGGAAATCGATTACACGAAAATTCGTGTCGCAAAAGTAACCTCCGATCGTCTTGACTTTTATCAAATCAATGCCTTTATCGAAGAAAAAATCGGCAGAAATATTGTCGTCTTAGGTGCCTGCACTGGCACCGACGCGCATTCGGTGGGTATTGATGCGATCATGAATATGAAAGGCTATAACGGCGATTATGGCCTAGAGCGTTATCCAAAAATCGATGCCTTTAATCTTGGAATGCAAATTCCAAATGAAGAGCTTGTCGCCCAAGCGGTTAAAATGAAGGCTGATGCTTTGCTCGTTTCGCAAGTCGTGACGCAGAAAGATGTGCACATCAAAAACTTGTCCGAGCTAGCCGATATGCTCGAAGCGGAAGGGATTCGGGACAACCTGGTTCTCGTTGCTGGCGGTCCGAGAATCAACCATGAAATTGCGTTGGAACTTGGTTTTGATGCGGGTTTTGGACCTGGCACAACCGCCCCCGATGTAGCCAGTTTTGTCGTACATGAAATTGTTGAACGGCGTCTTGTATAAGCCATAAATTTACCTTAATCCTAACCATTCAAAACCCCCATGAGGAAATATGGAAACTGAAACTGAAAATGAACCGGGAACCTTTGTCTTTCAAATTATGCAGGGTGATATTGCCCTCCTCGATATTCGAGAGGGTATTATCGTAAACCCATCTAATACCGGCTTAATTTTGAATAGAAGCGTTAGCGATTCAATCGCTCGCCATGCCGGTCCCGAATTTCAACAGAAGATGCATACCAAGCGGAGTCAGCTTCCCCAAAATCGTCTTGAGTTAGGGCGAGTTATTGAAACTGAGCCGGGTCTATTGCACGCAAAATATGTTCTCCACGTCTCCATTATTGGAAAGAAAGCCGTCGATCGTAATCTGATCACAAATAGCATTATTAACTGTTTTGACCGCGCTGAACGTCTCGGCGCGAATGCGATTGCATTCCCTCCTTTGGGTGTGGGCGTCGGGAAATTTCCCTTTGAAGAGTTCCTTGATATTTTCTACACAATTGTGCTCGAAGAGTTGCCAAGAAGTGAATCTCTTCTCACGGTTGTGCTTTGCTTGGACGAAGCTGAGTTCGTGCTTGCGACCAAACACGTTGAAGAGAACCGCGAAAAAGTACCTCGAAATGTGAAGATTGAGTTCTCCCAATCTTCATGGACCGGCACCGGAATTTAGCGCTCTCCATGACCTCCCTTTCGACCTCACATACGCGCAACAATTTTGGGTACGCCAAAGCTATTCTCTTCGGGGAGCACTCTGTCGTTTACGGATACAAAGCAGTGGTGTGCAGTCTTGGAAAAGGAGCGAGTGCGGAGGTTAAAAGGGAAAGACCTCCCAAAGGTGCTGCACGCTATTCTTTTCGAGGTATCGACACCGATTTTCTCGTGCAAGAAAACGATCACTCCTCGATAGCTGTCGCCTACGCGGCGCTATTTTCCCTTCTAAATGTTGCGCCATTGTCGCTCGATATCAACCTAGATATTCCCACAGGTGCGGGTCTAGGAAGTTCGGCGGCAATCGGCGTTGCAAGCGCGAGGGCGATCGTTGGTCACGAAGAAATAAACGAGGATTTAATTGCGCCCGCTGTGGCCGCTTTTGAAAAAGTATTTCATTCCAATCCTTCTGGCGTAGATCAAGCCGCGGCAACCCATCGGGGATTGTTTTCTTACGATAAAAAGGAAGGCCTGGAGAGGATCGATAATTGTGAGCTACACCTTGTCATTGCCAAGGTCTCAGAGCGGGCACCGACCCACGAAATCGTCGAGGCTTTTGCGGCCCACAAAGAAAAGGATCCCGATCTTTTCCGTCGCGTTCTAGAAGAGATGGGGGAGATTGCCGTCCAAGGTATCGCTGCTATTAAGACAGGAAATGATGTGGAAATCGGACACTTGATGTTGGAAAATCAGCGCTTGCTCAAGTGTATGGAGATGTCCAGCGATGCCCTGGACTTCACTTGTAAACTCGCGATGGAGAAGGGCGCCCTTGGGGCGAAGTTGACCGGCGCAGGTCGAGGTGGTTGCATGATAGCCTTGGTTGAAAAAAATAATATTGATGTAGAAAAGGCGCTCAAATCGCAGGGATATTGGACGAAACGAACGTTGATTAGTGCCGTTCAGGAGTAAAATGGATATTAAACCCTTTGAAAATCGTCTTAAGAAACGCGCAAAACATCTGCGAAAAAAAGCGAAATCCTGGCAGACCAACGCGTACCGTGTCTACGATCGAGACCTTCCAGAGGTCCCCTTTGTCATCGATATTTTTAATGACCTCGTGCATCTCCAGGAATTCAAAACCTCTAAAGCCGATGATCGAACACGCGAAATAATCGTCGACTGCGTCAAAGATATTCTCAATCTCAAAGAAGAAGATATCGCCTTTACACTTCGTCAAAGAGGCGATGGCGCGACCCGTTATCGACAAAGAAACGATGAAGTCAAAGAGACCATCATGAATGAGGGCCCTTATCAATTCGAAATCATCGCTGGGAAATATGTAGATGTAGGTTTCTTTCCCGACCACAGACGTTTGCGAAAACATGTAGGCAAAATCGTTGACGCATCGATGAGTGTGCTGAATCTATTTGCCTATACGGGGGCTTTTAGTGTGTTCGCCGCTGGAAGTGGCGCTCGCGTAACCACCGTCGATATGTCCAATACTTACATTGATTGGGCGATTCGAAATTTTGAACTCAACAATATTCCGCCCTCTAAACATCGTTTCGAAAGGCTGGATACCTTCAAATTTCTAAAACAAGAATTCGCTGATGGCGTGCTTTATGACCTTATCATTTTGGATCCACCGACCTTCTCGAAATCGAAAAAGATGGACGGTGATTTCGACGTCTTGCGTGATCATGTTGCGATGATTGAACAGACGATGCGTCTCTTGAAACCGGGCGGAACCTTGTACTTTTCCACCAATCATCGTCGTTTTACATTCAATCACGACGAACTTGAAGGCATAGAGATTTCGGATAAAACCCATTCCGAGGATTATCCCCGAAACACCCATCGCAGCTGGGAATTGAAAAAATGAAAAGCCCCACGGTCGAGAACCTCCTGGCCGCCTACAGTCAGGGCGCGTTTCCAATGGCCCAAGAAGAAGAAAATTGGGAAGTGTATTGGTACCAACCCGACCCGAGAACGATCCTTCCCCTTGATGAGGGCTTTCATGTTTCTAAAACCTTGGCTGCAACGGTCCGAAAAAATATATTCGAGATTCGTTTTTCTACAGATTTTGAAGGCGTGATGAGAAAATGTGCCGAACCTCGAGGGGATGATTCGGGCACCTGGATTTCTGAAGATCTTTTGCAATCCTACCTGGAATTGCATCGACATGGTTTTGCGCACTCCGTGGAAGCCTATTTTGAAGACGAGTTGGTGGGCGGCCTCTACGGTGTTTCCCTCGGCGCTTTGTTCGCCGGCGAGTCGATGTTCCATCGAAAACGAGATGCTTCAAAAGTCTGTTTGGTTGCCCTTGTACAGCGACTCCGTAAGCAAGGTTACCTTTTACACGACACCCAATTTATGACCGATCATCTACGACGCTTTGGCGCGAAAGAGATACCGAACACGATTTATTTGGAGCGCTTGGAAAGGGCGATGCAAAAGAACTGCACCTTCTTAGTATGATCATTTCTGAGGGATTTCTTGAGCCCAGTGAGGGTTTTCAATTTAGTGTGTGGGTATTTTGGACAAAGAACGCGTTTTGCTTTTCCTCTTTTTGGTTAACTTGCTTACTTTGCATCGCCCTAACCCTCCCAAAGGGTGGAATTGAGGAACGCAGACTTCTCAAAATACGGGCTCTCATTTAGCTCAGAAACGTGTTCCCTTTTTTGTCGAATGGGATGACGAGAAGATCTCGCCCGCAAATGGACTGTTGGTCTTCGAAACAGTTTTCGCTTGCAAGCACCAAGGGGGCGAGACCGACGAGATAACGAAAATTTATAGGTACAATCCTGAATTCAGGAATATTGTCTACGATATCCCCGCCCTCCCACTTTCTCTTAAATGAAAAACCGGTGACTTGACGCTGCTGGGATGCCCACGTCCCTTGACCCACAGATGTAAATCCGGTTAAGGAAGATCCATAGCGTTGGTTTTTCCAAGACTTACACTTTCGTAACTTTGTTTACCAATGTTGAGAATCTCGCACGTAAGATAGCTTCGAAATTTCGATCTCGGTTCCTCCTTGTGGTCCTGTGCGCGTGGAGGGAAGGGTCATAAAGATAGAAAAGGGATCCTCCCCTGGGAGAGGCTTAGGGTGAGGGCTTTCAATTTCGCGTGTGGGTGTTTTGTTTTTTTAGTCAACTTGCTTACTTTGCACCGCATAGCTCCTTTACAGCGGCACTAGATGTCTGGAAGGGAGCGAGCGGGATAAGAAAGCGCTTCGAAGAATAGGGGAATTTAGGATCTTAACTTACAACAAAGTTTAGGATTCTTCCTTCTTTGTAAATAATTCTACGAATCGTCTTGCCTTCAAGGTGGGGAATAATAGTTTCATTTTCCTTTGCAGCAGCAACGGCCACCTCTTCACTGGCGTCGGGCGCGATTTGAATCGTACCGCGCACTTTACCCATGACTTGCACACCTAATTCGATCGTATCAACGGCAAGGAAAGCCTCGTTATAAGTAGGCCAACCCGCATCGATGATCGACTCTTTATGGCCCAAACGTTCCCACAACTCTTCGCTCAAATGCGGCGCATAAGGGGCGAGTAGTTTTGTCAGGGTCTCCACGCATTCGGTGGGGACGCTGTCAATTTTGTAGAGGTGATTTACGCATTCCATCATAGCGGCAATGGCGGTATTGAAACGCAAATTCTCGGTGTCCTCTGAGACCCGTTTAATGGTCTTATGGAGCACACGTAAGGTGTCTTTGTCCATCTCGCCGTCGGCAATTTTATCGGACAAACCTGCACCTTCACAAACAAGACGCCAAATGCGATTCACGAAACGTGATACACCGGTGACGGACTTTGTATCCCAAGGTTTGGACTGTTCGAAGGGCCCCATAAACATGACGTACATGCGCAAGGTGTCCGCTCCGAATTCCGCGATAACGTCATCCGGATTAACAACATTGCCTCTCGATTTTGACATTTTTTCGGTCAAGGGAAGGAGCTCAATATCATGATCGGGATGGAAGGCTTTCCTCATATCGCCTTCGACGACCCAACGCACATCATCGGCGTGGACGGTGCGTTTGAGTGTTGAAAGATCGTCGGATAAGTCTTTCCAAGAGAGGACCTTCTTTGTTTCGGCTTCCTCGTAGTATTCGTAGGCGATGCCGAGAATCATACCTTGGTTTACTATTCTCTGGAAAGGTTCCTTTGTTGTGACGACGCCACAATCGTATAAAACCTTATGCCAAAAACGCGCATAGAGAAGGTGAAGGACAGCGTGTTCTGTTCCGCCGACGTAAAGATCGACCGGCATCCAGTATTTTTCTTTTTCTGGGTCGATAACCATTTTCGTATTATCTGGATCAAGGAAACGAAGATAATACCAACACGAGCCCGCCCATTGGGGCATTGTATTCGTTTCTCGCTTCCCATTTTCTGGCGCGTTGACCCAATCAATGGCACGTGAAAGAGGTGGCTCCCCGGCCGCGTTGGGTTTATAATCTTCAACTTCAGGGAGACAAAGGGGAAGCATTTCTTCAGGCAAGGCCGCGTGAGTGCCGTCTTCTTTTAAGATAATTGGAAAGGGTTCTCCCCAATAGCGTTGTCGAGAAAAGAGCCAATCGCGGAGCTTGTAGTTGACAGCCTTTTGGCCCAACCCTTCTTCCTGAAGCCAGGCACTAATTTTGGCTTTGGCCTCCGGTACTGCTAACCCATCTATTAAACCCGAGTTCATGAGAAGGCCATCGCCGGTATAGGCTTCCTCTTCGATATTGCCGCCGCTGACGACTTGAATGATCGGGAGGTCGAACTTCTTAGCGAAAGCGTAGTCGCGAACATCATGTGCAGGAACGGCCATGATGGCGCCCGTCCCGTAGGAGGCCAATACGTAATCGGCAATCCAAATTGGGATCTTTGTATCGTTGACGGGATTGATGGCGTAGGCGCCGGTAAAGACACCTGTTTTTTCTTTGGAGTCATCGCTACGCGCGCGATCGCTCTTCGTGGCCGCAGTTTTGATATAGGTTTCAACGGCCGCTTTTTGTTCTTCACTTGTAATCAAGTTTACTAAAGCATGCTCAGGAGAAAGCACCATATAGGTCGCGCCAAAGAGCGTATCGGGACGCGTTGTGTAGACGCGAATATTGGCCTGGGTATCTAAGGAGTCGGGATCAATTTTGAAATCGACTTCTGCCCCAAGAGATTTTCCGATCCAATTACGTTGCATTTCCTTGAGGGATTCCGGCCAATCCAAGAGATCTAGATCATCTAAAAGGCGGTCAGCATATTCGGTAATGCGAAGCATCCATTGGCGCATGGGTTTACGGATAACGGGGAAACCACCGACCTCGCTTTTTCCGTCCTGAACCTCTTCGTTAGCCAAGACGGTTCCAAGTTCTGGGCACCAGTTAACGGGCGTCTCTGCAATGTAGGCAAGGTTACGATTATAAAGCTGGAGAAAGATCCACTGCGTCCATTTATAATAGTCTGGATCTGAGGTGCGAAGTTCGCGATCCCAATCGTAGCCAAGACCAAGATTTTTAAGTTGTTTCTTAAAAACATTAATATTGGTTTCGGTAATTTCCTTAGGATGAATGCCCGTTTTTAAAGCGTATTGCTCAGTTGGGAGACCGAAGGAATCCCACCCCATCGGGTGAAGCACGTTAAAACCTTTGGCCATTTTATAACGTGCAAAAATATCTGATCCCGCGTAGTTTTCGACATGGCCCACGTGCAGGCCGTTTCCACTGGGGTAGGGAAACATATCGAGTACATAGTATTTTTCTTTACTTTTATCGATTTCTGCTTTGAAGGTTTTCTTTTCTTCCCAAAAGGCTTGCCATTTGGGTTCGATCTTTGACGGTTGATATTCTGACATGTTCACTCCTGATGCATTTTCGAGATGCCTATGAACTTAAGTAGCTATCAAGGATCAGGACGTGCCGCAATTTCAAATCGGCCTTCTTGTTTGATTATACTGTGATCAATTTCAGTTTATTTTTTTCGTGTAGGGTGCGACTCGCTGTGGTCGCCCTGAACATCTATAAATACCGGAGATTTCAGGGTATCAAGGTGGAGGCTTCGCACACATCACAGCCGGTTACTACTACAATTTGTTAGAAATACCCCGAAAAAGATCATATAACCTTCTTGTTTAAAACCGGTGGAGATTCATTTGAGTTGTACCGGATTCATGCAATTATATGATCGTCATTGACCTTTCCCTAGGGTGTGAAACGCGCCCTAAAATCAACGTGACTTGGACCTTTCCAGAATCTTGTTTTTTTCCGTATGGTCGGGATTTCTTCGAGCTGGTAGAACAAGGTATGTTAAAAAAAATACTTTTCAAGAATGCGCTCATCGTCACCCTTAACGCCAAGGAAGACCTTATTCACGGCGATTTACTCGTATGCGGTGAGGAGATTTCGGCCATTGGCGTTGTCCCACCCGAAGAGAGCGAAGGGGCGCAAGTCATCGACTGTGAAGGGAATCCCATTATTCCAGGATTCGTTCAAACCCACATTCATCTATGTCAAACATTGATGCGCAACATGGCCGATGACATGGTTCTCATCGATTGGTTAAAACAACGTATTTGGCCTTATGAGGCAGCCCTCGACCCAGAAAGGTTGAAGATATCATCACACATTGGATTGGCCGAATTAATCTTAGGTGGAACGACGGCGATCGTAGATATGGGAACGGTACACCATACCGAATCTATCGTGGAGGCCGTCCAAAGGTCCGGAATCGATGCAGTGCTAGGAAAGTGCATGATGGATTTGGGTGACGAAGTACCCGCTCCGATGCGCGAAAAAACAGCCGATTCTCTTAAAGAATCTCGCCGGCTTTTCGATGTGATCGATGGTCTGGGAGAGGGCCGATTGCGTTATGGCTTTGCGCCTCGTTTTGCCATTTCTTGTACCGAAACCTTGCTGAGAGAGGTCAGCGAGATGGCCAAAGATATCGACGCTTTCATCCATACGCACGGATCTGAAACGGCCTTTGAAAACGATTTTGCGCAGTCCAATTATGGATGTTCAAATATCGAGTTTCTAGAAAAAGTTGGGATGACGGGTGAGAAAACAATCATCGCTCATGGCGTACATTTGGCCGATAACGATATTGATATTCTTGCCAAAGGTCGAACAATTATCTGTCATTGCCCGTCCAGCAATCTAAAACTGGCCAGTGGTATTGCCAACATTCCTCTTCTGGATAGCAAAGGCGTTCGTGTGTCCTTGGGCGCCGATGGGGCACCGTGTAATAACAATTTGGACGCCTTTATTGAAATGCGTTTGGCGGCCCTCCTACAAAAACCGATTCATGGACCGACGGCTATGCCTGCCAAAAGGGTCCTCAAGCTTGCGACCATTGATGGCGCTCATGCGATTCAAAAAGGAGATGTATTGGGCTCTTTAGAGGTTGGCAAACTTGCAAGTTTGGTTGTCCTAGATCTCAAAAACGATCCTGGCGCCGGACCCGGCGGCGATATTTATAGTAGGATAGTTTACGGAACCCATCGGGCGAATGTGCAACACGTTTTCGCTCGCGGAAAACATTTGGTCGACAATAAAGAATTGGTCGGTGTGGACTTGGGGCAGCTCATGGCGCAGGGCCGGGAAGCGCTAACGAAAAGCGTTGAGACGATGCAGAAATTTATTTCTTAGTTTTTTTCGTCTTCTCGATGGCCTTTCGATTCAAGGGCGCTTTCGGTAAAATCGGATTTGGAAACTTAAGCTTGCTAGGCTTGAGCTTCAATTTTTGAGGTGTCTTCTGTACTTTTTTCTTTCGTGGCTTAAGGGGAAGATCAATGCGAGCCTCAGTGAGGTCTCGGTTCACCTTCATCCGTCCTCGCGGCTTCCTCTTAAATAGTCCATAGGCCAAATAAAAACTTTCGGCACGATAAGGGATCTGAACGCTGTATTCGTCGGAGACGAATTTCCCCGCTTCCCATTCGTCGACGGGGTAGAATCCGTTTACCGGTACATGATCAAAGTTTTTTCTCTTCTTTTTCTGCGTGTATCCGTGCAAAAATAAAAGATATTTTTTAGGAGGCGTTTTTAGTACTTTCCAGTGAGTTGTGATTTTTACTCTTGAACCTGGAGCAAAGGGCCCTTTGGGCTTGAGATCATACCCGATGAGTTTGACGTAGTTCTCGAATTTATAATCAACACGATGGTCCATTTTAGGTTCTTTATCGGAGACGAATTTTTCGATTTTACTTTGATAATGTTGGCGATAAACCACGTTTACACTATCTCGCCAGGCCAGGCCTTTTTCTTTCCAAAGATCCGCGTCTTCTAAGCTCCCGATTAAATTTGATTTTTCATTTGGATCTTTTTCGAGGTCGTAAAATTCGTCAATCCGTTGTCCGAAATGATAAATATATTTACTATTTCCTTCTCGGATGGCGATACAGCGTCCGTCATACCAACAGTAGGAAAACAAGGTTCGTTTGCTATCCTCTTTTAATAAACTTAGGCCAGGAAAAACGCCTTTTTGAGTTTCTAAACCTAGGAGATCAAGCACTGTTGGCACGATATCGAGTTGGTTGGCAATACGTTCTATTTTTTTGCCTTTCGGAAAGGAGCCCGCTTTGTGAATCAATAAAGGAATACGTGTCCCTTCTTCCCAAATGACATTGTCGTGTTGCTTACGTCCATGTTCGCTGAAGCCCTCTCCGTGGTCGCCATAGACAACGAAAATTGTGTCTTCATAAAGTCCCTCGTCCTTAAACATTTGGACTAGCGATTTAGTAAATTGATCTACATAATGGATGGCGTTCAAATATCGGTTAAATTGTTTGTCACCGATACCATACTCTTCAAATCCGTACCGTCGCGGAGCATCGTAATTGTGATGCGGAGTGAGGGTGAGATAGGTCAGGAAGAGAGGGCCTTTTGATTTGTTTTTCTGAATCCACTTCAAACTCGGTTTCAGCATGATGTTGTCTTCACGGCCGAAATAATTCGCTTTTTCGAAACCCTTTTTCGAAAACTTTTCACTGGGATAAAAGTCCTTATACCCCATGTTTTTCACTAAGGTAGGCCGACCTTCAAAGCGTCGCGTTGCGGATTGGAAAAAGGAGGTTTTGTAACCTTTTTTACTAAGTAGGTTGGCCAAACATCGACCTGGAATCCCGCCCTTGGTTGCCTCGGTGATGGTCATGCGAAGGTTGGGGGGAATTCCGCACAAAGAAGCTGTAAGAGCTTTGCTGGTGTGGGGAACAATCGTATAGGCTTTTTCAGCGACGATGCTTTCCTCGGCGAGCCCTTTCAAAAAGGGTGTTGTACTTAAGTCTGGGTTGTAGAGTGAGGTCGCCGAGGCACGCGTGGACTCCAAAACGATGAACACAACATTGGTCTTGGATTTGCCAGTGACTTCAATATCAGCGGTATGAAAATTTCCTTTTATATTTTTCGATTTTTTATCTTCGGATAATAGGTCTTTTAACCCTGTTGAAACCATATGAAGGGTTGCGTTCTTGGCAAAGGAAAGTGAAGGATCTTTGAAGGGAGGTAAAAATCCTAAAACGAGGCAAAGAAGGCCCGTCGCTCCAGACATTAAAATAGGCTTCAACCCCGATTTTTCCGAAACCCTTGGGGTTGTTTTTTGAACCCATTTTTTCCAACCCAAATGAACAAGAAGAGGCAGGAAGAGATAGAAAAGAACCAAAACGCCGAGCACGATAAGCAGCAGCGTTGGCACTTCGCTCTTTAGTACCTCACGCGTTTCGTCAAAATTTCGGATAGTATAGG